>Ga0214247_1001144_pt1 | contig 12310 bp, 9 predicted proteins | sample TroBogypolimnion_18_FD_153085 | JGI IMG/M metagenome (GOLD analysis project Ga0214247, IMG submission 153085) | Freshwater microbial communities from Trout Bog Lake, WI - 03JUN2009 hypolimnion | ecosystem: Environmental > Aquatic > Freshwater > Lake > Hypolimnion/Profundal zone ... | reverse complement strand
GGTTGTAGCGGAGGCCCAGGCGCGTGACCTCGGCCTGACGCTCCGGCGTCGAGCCGAACTGATCGTAGTCCGACAGCATCTGGATTCGCTGGCGGGCCCAGAGCTGGCGGAGGGCGCCGTGGTTCCGCTGCTTCTCCCGACCCACCTCAAAGGTCTGGCTCCAGGGGCCACTGCCGCTCACCCCGGACAGTGTGACCGTGCCCTTGGCTTCGCCGGTCCATTTGCCCAGGCAGATGACGGGGCGATCCGCCAGCACGTCCGGCAGCTGCATGGGCTCCAGATCCTGGATGTGGAAGCCATTGGTGGTGAGCTTGAGGTTCGTGAGCACCGGCGCGGACACGTAGGACCGGAAGCGCGCGGCCTCGGCGGCCGCCTGCTCGGGTCGCGTGATGACGAAGGCCTCTCCCTGCCCCGCGTGGGCCATGCCCTCGATGAGGTGGCGGTTCACGGAGGAGCCGATGCCAAAGGCGAAGAGGTTCGCCGAGCCCAGGTTCTGCCGGATGGTATCGAAGACCTGGCCGTCGGCGCTGATGTAGCCGTCCGTGGAGACCACGAAGGTGCGCGAGATCCCCGGCAGCCGCGGCAGGCCCAGGGCCTTGCGCAGGGCACTGCCCAGCTCGGTGCCACCACCCCCGTTCTGGGCCTTCACGAAGGCCAGGGCGGCCTGCGTATTTGCGGAAGTGGCGTGCTGGGATTGATTGGACCAGAGGGCCGCGCTGCCCTCGAAGACCATGACGTTGAAGAGGTCCTGGGGCCGCAGGCCCTGGATCATCTCCTGCATGAGCACCTTGGAGACCTCGATGGGGAAACCCATCTGGCTGCCCGAGACATCCATGATGAAGACGTACTCCCGGGGCGGCAGATCCTTGGGCGTCACGCGCTTGGGGGGCTGGGCCATGAGCAGGAAGGTGTTCTCATCCTTGCCCTGATCCAGCAGCAGGCCCGACTGCACGGCACCGCCCGCCAGCTGGTACCTCACGATGAGATCCCGATTGCCTCCCTGGGCCTCGCTGGGATCGAGCTTGAGGGTGGCCTCGGCCTTGCCGTCATAGGCGATGGAGGTCTTGTGCGTATCACAGACCATGCGCTGGATGGGCAGGCCTGCCGAGAGCTTCAGCTCCAGGTCGAAGGTGGTGGCGGGGAGTTCCCCCGCGTGGGTGTAGGGATTGGCCACCCAGGCTTCGCCGGTGGTGGAACCGGGGCTGGATTCCGTGGCTTCGCGGCCCGCATAGCGGGGGCCCACCACCGTGGGAAAGACGAAGGCGTAGGTGCCTTCCGTGGGCACCAGCAGTTCCGTGTAGCTGAGCTCCACCCGGATCTCGTCCCCCGGCAGGATGTTCGCCACGTTCATCTGGAAGACGTTAGGCCGTTGCTGCTCCAGCAGGGATGCGCTGCGCCCCTGCTGCTTCGCTGCCTCGTAGTCGGCCCGGGCCTGGCCTCGCTCCTTGATCTGGGCCTTGAGCACCAGCTCTCCGATGGTCATGGTCAGGCCGTAGACCGCCGAGCGTGTGGAGCCCGGGAACACGTAGATGGCCTCCAGGGGCCTGGTGCCAGTGTTGCGGTAGACCTGCGTGACGCTTACATCGGCGATGACCCCTGAGATGGCCACCTTGGCCGAGGTGGCCTTCAGGGGCAGCTGGTCCAGGGCCCCCTCCTCGCTCTTCACAAAGAAATAGGGCGAGAGGCTGCGATCCGCGGCTTCGGTCCCGGGGGCCAGCACCTTCAGCTCGGACCGGGGCCGGGGCAGGACCTGGGCCCCTCCCGGTGCCGTGAAGACCAACCCGGCGCAGCCGGCAAGCAGGGTGGCGGTGGAGCGGCGCAGCAGCATGGAAGCCTCCAAAAGGTCGCACCAGCGAGGTGCGCTCAGGAGGGAATGCCGCGGGGCCGTGGATCCTTTCAAACCAGTAAGAAATAGTAGCCCCGGCAGCGGTTCAGCGTCTGGTCGGGTGGACCCGCGCGCGGAACCCATCCACAGGCCCGTCTTCGGGCAACTTGGTGGGATCGGCCACGGGACTGTTCAGCAGGTAGAGGTCCACGGTGTCCCCCGGCTCCAGGCTGAGCTGAGCGCGCCAGCGGAGGAGTGAGCCGCCAGGCCCGTCGATTTTCAGAAGTTTCACCACGCGCAATCCCGCAGGCCCCCGCTGGAGGAGAAGGGCCTGGGCATAGGGGGGGGCCAGCACGGTCAGCTGGGCCTTCCCATCGGGCAGGGTTTCCAGATTCCAGGCCGGGGGGATGACCTCGCCTCGCACGGAGCCCGGGGCCAGGAGGTCGGCCTTCGCCGCCGACGCCTCGGCTTTCTTGACTCGGACTCCGCTTCCGCTCGCGCCACCCGCCACGCCCCCGATGACGCCACCGGGGACACCAGCCGGAACCGCGGCAGGAGCTGCAACGGCGGAAGGCATGGGCGCCGCAGCCTTGGCCGGGCGGCTGGGCAGGGCCTCGGCCCGCTCCTGTACGGCCAGGTTCCGCTCCTGTACGGCCAGGTTCCGCTCCTGGGCCTTCTGCAGATCCAGGACTTTCGGGGCGGCCGCAGCCTCAGGGGCCCGGGACAGCACCTCCACCACCGCCTGGGCTTCGGCCGGTGGCGAGGGGGGCGGCGGGGGCGACACCTGGGTCGGGGCGGCAGGACTGGGTGCGACCTTCAGCTTCTGGAGGCGTTCCTCCCTTGGGGCCGGGGCGATGGGAGCTGCCTCCTTGCCTGCCGGAAGATCCTTCGCGCCGGGCGCTTCCTGGAGCACAGGCGGCTCCAGGCGCGGTGCCAGCGGCTGGGGGCTGCGGAGGTAGGCCAGGCCCGCGGTGGCGGCCACCAGCAGGCTAGCAGCGGCGCCCAGGAGGGCGGGATGGCGCCAGAGGGGCACGGACCGTTTGGCCGGAGCCAGGGCCGCCAGCAGCTGGGCCCGGGAGGCGGGATCCGCCAGCAGCTCCCGCAGGACTTCCTGATCCGCCAGGGCGTCGAAGAGCTCCTGGTGCTCCAGAGCCGCTTCAAAGAGGGCGCGGCGTTCCGCCTCGCTGAGGATCCCGGCGGCGTGGCCGCCCAGCAGCTTTTCCGCTTCCAGGGGCTTCATGGCCTCCCCCTTCCAGTTGCTGCGTCCCAGCTGCCACCCAGGGCCTCCAGCAGCTGCTGGCGGCAGCGGTGGTCCCATGTGTAAACGGTGTTGAGGTTGGCGGCACCGAAGTGCTGCTGGATGTCGGAAAACCCTCTCCCCTCCAGCTTCAGGCGGAACAGCTCCCGGCAGCGCTCACCCAAGCGCCCGATGCCGCCCATGAGGCGGGTGAGCAGCTCCTTGCGCTCCAGCACCGTGGCGGGATCCGGGGCGTCCGAGGGAGGCGGAAACTCGTGCACGTCCACCGCGTCGTACTCGCCGCGCCGGGCGGCCTTGCGGCGCTGGGCCATCAGCTTGAAGCGCAGGATCTGGAAGGCCAGGGGCAGCAGGTCCTCCAGGCGGTCCAGGTGGCCGTATTTCTCGTGAATGAGCATCAGCACCTCCTGGGCCAGGTCCTCCGCCGAGGCCCCCGCACTACGAGATGCCGCGAAGGCCACGATCCTTTCACGGATCCGGGCGAGGATGGCCGCACGGGGGTCAGGCTCCCCTTGGAAGGGCTGGTGCGGGGGACGATCCGGGCGGGGGTAATCCATGGGATTTCTGCATCCTATCCTGGAGCAGCCCGATCGCCCAGGCGCGCCCTCAGGGCACGGCGGGCTTCGGGACTTTCGGCAGGATCATCAGATGCTCCTCCAGGACCCGGAGGTCAAAGGGCTTGGGCAGCAGGAACACATCCAGCGTGTTGTTCACCAGGTCCAGGACCGCCTGGTTGCTGCGGCCGGTGGAGAGGAGGATCGGCACCCCCGGCAGCAGGCTGCGCAGCAGGGGAAGCGTCGCAGCGCCGTCGAGCCCGGGCATGTTCATGTCCAGCACGATGGCATCAGGCCGTAGCCCGCACTCCAGCTCCGCACAGGCCGCTTTCCCACTGGACGTGACTCGGACCTCATGGCCCAGGGCCTCCAGCATGGCCACCAAGGTCTCCTGGACCAACTCATCATCGTCCACCAGCAGTAGCAGTAAGGCCTCTCCGGATGGGCTGAAAGGCAATTGGACAGCCTCCCTGATCTCAGCCTCACGGGAGGAACTGGCTGGAAGGTGAATGGCCACCCGGCTGCCCCGGCCCGGTTCACTCTGGATGCTGATGGTCCCGCCATGAGCCTTCACGGTGCCATACACGATCGACAGGCCCAGGCCTGTGCCCTTGCCCAGAGGCTTGGTGGTGAAGAACGGGTCCATGGCCTTGGCCAGGACTTCCGCGGGCATTCCGCTGCCGGTATACAGGACCTCCAGGAGCACCCTGCTGGTGCCATCATTCCGGGTGCGCACCGTGAGCAGCCCTCCGGGCTCCATGGCGTCCACCGCGTTCACGCAAAGGTTCATGAGGGCGTGGCCCAGGGCACCTGGATCACCAGTCACGGGCAGCAGAGGTTCCGCCAGATCGGTTTCCAGCCTCACTTTCTGGAGGGTGGTGCGCTCCAGCAGTTCCATTTCTTCCCGGACGAGGCTGTTCAGGTCGAGGACCTTCTCCTCGGCCAGGCTCTGCCGTGCGAAGCCCAGCAGGCCTTTCACCAGCTTGGCGCCCCGCTGGCAGGCCGTGGCGATGGTTTCCAGGCTCCTCTTGAGGGTAGATCCCGGTGGGGCCTGTTGCCCCTGGACGCTGGCCAGACCCAGGATCGCCCCGAGGACATTGTTCATGTCATGGGCCACCCCGCCCGCCAAGCTCCCCAGGCTCTCCATCTTGTGGGCATGCTGCAGCTGGGCCTGGAGCTGGTGCTTCTCCTCCTCGTCGAGTTTTTTTTCGGTGATGTCGTGGATCACGCCAAACACGGTGTGCTTGGCAGGGTCATACTCGGCCACCGAGTGGACGGTGCGCAGCTCGCCATCGCCGGCCCGCCGAATCTGGAATTCGATGTTGTAGGGCTGCCGGTGCTCGATCAGGCCAGCGAGGGCCGCGTCCATGGTCGGCCGGTATTCGGGCAGCACCATGTGCTGCACTTCGTCGATGTTCCAGGCCCCTCCCTCCAAGCCGTAGATCAGGCCCGCGCCAACGGAAGCCCTCATCTTGCGGTTGGCCAGGTCCAGCTCCCAACTGCTGAAGCGGGCGACCAACTCGGCCTTCAGCAGACGCGACTGGTCCTTCTGCATGGCCTCCTGGGCCAGCTTCCGTTCGGTGATGTCCCGATGGAAGCAGAGGTAGGCGGAGCTGCCGCCCTGGGTGACCTTGCTGGCAGATACTTCCAAGGGAAAGACATGCCCCGCCTTGTGGACATGGTTGACTTCAAAGGTCAGCACCTCTCCGGCCTCAAGGCAGCGTATCCGGCCCGCTGCGTGCTCGTAAGAATCTGGCGTATCTAGATCTTTCAGTCGCCGGCCCTTCAGTTCCTCCCAGGTAAAGCCGTGCATGCGGAGGAAGGATTCGTTGGCCTCCAAGAGGAGGCCCTCCGAGGAGACCAGGGAGATGCCTTCGCTGGCTCGATCGAACTGGGTCCGGTACCGGAACTCGCTTTCCGCCAGCGCACGGATGCCCCGCTCCCGGCCCTCCCAGCCGCGCCAGAGCACGCCGGAGAGAAGCCAGATGCCAAGCAGGACGGTCACCAGACGCGCCAGCGTCCGTCTGCGTTCGGCACGCCACTGGGACAGGTAGTCCACCTCCGCCAGGCTCGCCAGCACAAACATCGGCACCTGGCTCATCCGGCGGAACGTGAGGATGCGGGAGGCTCCGTCAAAGGGTGTGACCGTCTGGAAGGTGCTCTGGGTGCTGCCGCTGGTGATGATGGTCCGGAGTTTTTCGGACATCTCGCGATCGCCGATGCGGAGAGTCTCGCCCTCCAGGACCGCTGGGTGCCGCGCCACAAAGCCCCCATCACTGTCCCGCAGCGTGAGCATCCCGCCAGTGCCCACCTCGAATCCAGTGAGGGCTTTCTGGAAATGGTCCACAAACACGGGCAGAACCACAATGCCGCCAAAACGGCCGTCCGGCAGGTTAAAGCGCCGCGCGAAACTGAAGATCCAGCGTTTGGTGAACAGGCCTATATGCGGCCTGGAGACGTAGAGCCCCGCCGCCGGATCAGCCTGCAGGAGGCTCCAGAAGGGGCGGTCCCGCAGGGTGGAGGAGGCGCTCTGGGAGGGTTTGTTGAGGAGGATGGTTCCCTCGGCATCGGTGACTCGGATGGCCACGGCCTCGGGCAAGAGCGCCTGCTGGGTGGCGATGAAGCCTTCCAGCCGGGTCCGGTCCAACCGCCCTGCAGCCAGGCTCCGCTCCATTTCGGCAGTCACAGTACGCAGGCCCTGATCGATGCGGCCGACCGTGGCGGAGACGCTCAGGTCCATGGCCTGGGCCAGGTTCCTGGTGTGGACCTCGGCCAGATGCACCGCATGAGCGCGGCTTTCCCCCAGGTTGCGCAACTCGAGCGAGACCAGGATCAGGCTCGCGGCGAGCAGAACAAGGAAGAACAGGAGGCCGATGGGCCGCTTCCGTTTGGGATCCATGGGGTGCCAGAACTTTAAAGAATACCTAAATGTCCCTTTACTTTCTCCTGGCCGCTTTTGCCTATCCTGAAAGGACACTCCGAACGGTCCGTTCTTGCCCCTCTCCCATGGAAGCTCGGCCCACCGGGTAGACTGGAACCATGTCCGAACGCCTGATCCTGCTCACCAACGACGATGGCCTCTGGGCCCCGGGCCTCGCGGCCCTGGCCCGGGCGGCCTCCCGCTTCGGTCGGGTGGTCACCGTGGCCCCGGACCGCAACCGCTCGGCCATCTCCTCGGCCCTGAGCCTGCACAACATCCTGCGCCTCAACCAAGTGGGCCCGGAGCGCTTCGCCTGCGATGGCACCCCCGTGGACTGCGTGCTGCTGGGCATCTGTGAAGTGCTGAAGCGGCAGCCGGACTGGGTGCTCTCGGGCATCAACCATGGCTTCAACCTGGGCGAAGACGTCTTCTACTCCGGCACCGTGGGCGCCGCCTTCGAGGGCCGCCTGCAGGGGGCCCGGGCCGCGGCCTTCTCCATCCACCCCCAAGGCTCCCTGGAGGAGGCCGAGCCCTGGATCCAGTCCTTCCTGGAGCGCTGGGAGGCCATGGAGCTGCCCGAGAACCGCATCTGGAACGTGAACCTGCCCAAGGGCATTCCCCAGGGCTTCAAGCTCACGACCCAGGACAGCCGGGCCTACCACGACCTGGTGGAGCGCCGCACGGATCCCCGCAGCACGCCCTACTACTGGATCGGCGGCGATGCGGGCCCCACCTACGCCAAGGCCCCAGGCAGCGATGCGGAGGCGGTCTTCAGCGGCCATGCCAGTGTCACCCCCCTGCGCCTGGACCTGGGCTGCCCCGAGACCCTGGCGCGGCAGGCAGATTTCGACGCCACGTTCGGAGCCTAGTTCCGTGTGCATGGCCTTTCGCGTCTACGGCATCGTCCAGGGCGTGGGCTATCGGCGGTTCGCCCAGCGGGAGGCCCAGGCCCTGGAACTCAGGGGCTGGGTGTACAACGAGGTGGATGGCTCCGTGAGTGGCGAGGCCGAGGGCGGCGCCGCCGAGCTGGCCGCATTCCGCGCCCGGCTGGCCGAGGGCCCAGGCTACGGCACCGTGGAGCGGCTGGACTGGACCCCCCTGGACATGGGACACTCCCTTCCCTTTCCATTCGCCATCCACAGGTAGCCATGCCCACGACCAGCCCTTTCCTCCACCTCGTCCGCGATGTCCCCGACTTCCCCAAGCCGGGGATCATGTTCCGCGACATCACGCCCCTGCTGGCCAATGCCGAGGCCTTCCGCGAGGCCGTGGCGGCCATGGCTGAGCCGGTCCTGACCCTCCAGCCCACCCACGTGCTGGGCCTGGAATCCCGGGGCTTCATCTTCGGCAGCGCCCTGGCGCAGAAACTGGGCCTGGGTTTCGTCCCCGCCCGCAAGCCCGGCAAGCTGCCCATGGCCACCCACCACGAGCCCTACGGCCTCGAATATGGCACCGACGCCCTGGAGATCCACCTGGATGCCTTCCAGCCCGGCGACCGCGTGCTCATCGTGGATGATGTCATGGCCACCGGCGGCACCGCCGCCGCCGCCCAGCGCCTCGTGCAGCGCACCGGCGCCCAGGCCGTGGCCCTCACGGTCTTCATTGAGCTGACCTCTCTGCCCGGACGCGAGAAGGTCGAGGGCCTGCCCGTCTTCAGCCTCATCCGCTACTAGCCCGCCCCGAGTGACCCCCCTCCTCAAGGTCGTGCTCCTGGTCTGGCTGGTGCTGGGGCCGGTGGGAATCTGGTTCAGGAAGTGGCGCCGGAAGGGGAAGTTGTCAGGGGTCTGAAGGTACGGACCTGGGGTCTGTGACCCAGACCCGAACCATCAAAGCAATCTAAATAGAGGTTACTGGGGGCTTTGAGGAGAGCTGAGGCGGGCGCTCGAGCAACCTCGCCCAACCTCCGACTTCCAAACTCAGGACTTCTCTGCCCTCAGGGCGATTCAAAGCCAAACCGCACACCCATAGCAATTAAATTGCGGATTCTACGTGGACGCTTCAGGCAAACCCGAAAAGGTCACTGTCATGGCCGAGCCACCGGATGCCTATTTGGGACTACACTCAGGCCGTCATCGACACAGGTATGCGCTTTACCTTCGCGCCCGCAGTCGCGAACGGCAAACCCACCAACAGTTTCGTAAGGATGATCGTGCGGTTTCCCAAGGCCAACTGAGCAGTTCTGCTCCCGTCAACGCACACTCGGCAGTTCCAGGCTGAACCGACTGCCCACCGCCAGGGCCTCGTACCTCGCCTCGCCACCGTGATCCTGGGCGATGCGACGGACGATGGCGAGGCCCAGGCCTGTGCCTTTGCGCTTGGTGCTGAAGTAGGGCTCGAAGAGGCGCTCGCGATCGGCCTCGGGGACACCGCTGCCGCTATCCTCCACGGCGTAGGTGAGCAGGTCGCCCGCAGCCTCCAGACTGAGGCGGATGCTCCCCTGCCCCGCCACCACGGCAGCCACGGCATTGTCCACGAAGTTGATGAGGGCCCGCTTCACCATGTCCCCATCCCAATGAACGGGCACAGGGCCCTCGGGCAGCTGCACCGCCCAACTCAGCTCTGGGTGGTTGGGCTCATAGAGGGCCACCACCTGGCGCAGCAGGTCCGCGGCATCGCAGGGAGCGAACTGGGGCACGGGCAGCTTGGCGAAGCGGGAGAAGCTGTCCACCAGACGCGAAAGGCTGCCCACCTCGGCCAGAATCAGCTCAGCGCCCTCCTGCACGGCCTCAGGCTCCAGGCGGCCCTCCCGCTGCAGGCGCAGCAGGCGCTGGGCGGTGAGCTGAATGGGTGTGAGGGGGTTCTTCACCTCATGGGCCATGCGCCGGGCCACCTCCTGCCAGGCGGCGCGTTTCTCCGCCTGGGCCAGCAGGGAGAGATCCTCCAGCACCGCCAACACGCCGCCGCCCTGGATGGGTTCGAGGATGGCCCGCACGGGGCGGCCCTCGCCTTCGCCGCCCAGGCGCAGCTCCTCCTGCACGCCCCGCTGGGTCTCGCGCACGGTGGCCAGCAGCTCCGGCAGGCGGCCCAGGCGCGGCAGGTCGCGCAAAGCCTCCCAGCGCGCCTCGGTGGGGTCCACGGCCTCCAGACCGAGCCAGCTGCCGGCGGCGGCGTTGAGGATCCGCAGCTCGCCGTCCGGGCGCCAGCTCATGACGCCCACGGGCAGGGCCGCCAGGAGCTGGTCCAAGTAGGCCCGGTGCTGCTCAATGCGGCTGGCCTGGGACTCGATGGCCTCGCGGTTGGTCTTGAGGTCCCGGGTCATGGCGTTGAAGGTGCGGGCCAGGAAGGCCAGCTCGTCCTCGCCCAGCTCGGGCAGCTGCACATCCAGGTCGCCGGAACCCACGCGCTGGGCGGCCTTGGCCAGGGCGCGGATGGGCTCGCTGAGGGACTTGGCCAGGGCCAGGCCGGACCACACGGAATAGAACAGGGTCAGCAAGGTGAGAAAGAGAAAAGTGTTCTGAGGCAGGGTCTGGAGCGTGTCCTTGGCGGCCCGGATCTGCTGGCTCTCGCGAAATCGCTGCTCCAGGGCCAGAACGCGGTCCAGGGTCTCCCGGGGCATGAAGGTGCCCACAACCCAGGCGCCGTCCCCCCGGGCCACACCACGCAGCATCCAGAGCCCATCACGGGATTCCTGGAGGCTGTCTCCGACCAGGGGGCTCAGTTCCGGCGGCGGCACGCCGACCTTGAGGTCCAGGGCGCGCACGCTGGCCTCGCCCCTGCCTCCCAGGGCAGCCACTAAGTCCAGGCCTGAAGCTCCGCGGATCACCTGGGGATCCGCTGAGGCCGAAACCGCCAGTCGGCCTGCACCGAAGTCCAACCGGACCCGGGCCGCGGCCCGCAGATCCTCGGCCACCTTGGCGCCATCGCGGATGACGATTTCCGTCTCGGGGCTGAACCAGCGCTCCACGTTCTTGCTGATGAAGTCCCGGCCCACCAGGTAGAGGATGAGGCTGGGCACGATGCCCACGACGAAGAGGGTCAGCACCATGCGGGTGCGCAGGCGCGAGCCCAGGATGCCGCTCTTGCGCTCGAAGTAGAGCTTGGCCACGCTGCGGGCCACGATGAAGAGGAGGGTGCCGATGAGGCTGGCGTTGAGCACGCCCACGGCCACCAGCATCCAGCGCGAGGGGGCGTCCAGCCCGCCTACGGCCACGCGATTGCCGACAGCCTTGTAGGCCAGGATGATCACCAGGATGAGGGCCACCAGGCCCGCCGCTACGTAAAGGCGCGTCAACTCGGGATGTCGCTTGGGCTGAGTGGTCATCCTCAGCAGGCTATCCTGGATGCTCGACGAAGGGCAGGCGGATGGTGATGTGGGACACGGAGGTGCAGCGGCGCGGCTTCCTGCTGGGCTTCGTGCCCGGCAGTGGGGAACCCGCCTTCCAGGCGCCCCCGGCTGAAGCCTGGGACACCGTGAACGACGGGGAGGCAGCCTACCCGCGCCTCAGCCTGGAGTTCTGGACCTCGCGGCAGCGCCAGGCCGCCAACCTGCACGAGATCAGCTACCGGGCCTGCTACAAGCCCCAGCTGCCCCGCCACTTCATCGAGCGCCTCAGCGCGCCCGGCGAGCGCGTCTACGACCCTTTCAGCGGCCGGGGCACCACCCTCATCGAGGCTGCCCTCCTGGGGCGCCAGGTGGCGGCCAACGACGTGAATCCCCTCTCCCGCATGCTGGCGGAGCCGCGCCTCAGCCCGCCGGAGCCCAGTGCCGTGGCCGCCCGCCTGGCGGAGATCCCCCGCAGCGGCCCCACGGACGGTCTGGACCTGGCCATGTTCTTCCACCCGGACACGGAGGCCGAGATCCGGGGCCTGCGGACCTGGTGTCTGGAGCGCGCCGCCCAGGGCCGCCTGGATGCCCTGGACGCCTGGATCCGCATGGTGGCCACCAACCGGCTCACGGGCCACAGCGCCGGATTCTTTTCCGTCTACACCCTGCCCCCCAACCAGGCCCTCACGGCGGACAAGCAGCGCCAGATCAACGTCCAGCGGGAGCAGGTGCCCCCCTATAGGGGCACCCATGCCCTCATCCTCAAGAAGACGAAGCAGCTCCTGACCCGTCTGGAACCCGCCCAGGTCCAGAACCTGCGGGCTGCGGCCCTGGACGCCCACTTCCTCACGGGGGATGCCCGCGCCACCTCCGACCTGCCCGCTGCCTCCGTCACCCTCACGGTGACCTCGCCGCCCTTCTTGGACGTGGTGGACTACGCCGGGGACAACTGGCTGCGCTGCTGGTTCGCGGGCCTCGACGCCGCCGCCATCGCGCGGGATGTCAGCACCCCCCGCACCGTGGCGGCCTGGTCCACCACCATGGAGGAGGTGCTCGCGGAGCTGCACCGTGTCACACGCCGGGGCGGCTTTGTGGCCTTCGAGGTGGGCGAGGTGCGCCGTGGCAAGCTACGCCTGGATGAGATCATCCTGCCCCTGGGCCTCGCCGCGGGGTTTCGCGCCCACGGCGTCCTGGTGAACCGCCAGACTTTCACCAAGACCGCCCACATCTGGGGCGTCGGCAACAACGCCCAGGGCACCAACAGCAATCGAGTGGTGCTGTTCGAGAAGGCTTGAGCCTTGGGCAAATAGGAGGTTCGATAGGAAGTCCAAGTCATTAGCAAAAATAAGGCATTAAATTTATTTTTTATGTCTATTGACTCGAGCTCGTTTTGAGCCATGTTGGGCCTGCGGGCTTCTGGCGGTGGGTGGCTATCGGCACTCCAGTTGGCAGCATTGCCGCGCTCCCTCTTCCCGGTGTCCCCCTGGACACC
>Ga0214247_1001138_pt1 | contig 12367 bp, 10 predicted proteins | sample TroBogypolimnion_18_FD_153085 | JGI IMG/M metagenome (GOLD analysis project Ga0214247, IMG submission 153085) | Freshwater microbial communities from Trout Bog Lake, WI - 03JUN2009 hypolimnion | ecosystem: Environmental > Aquatic > Freshwater > Lake > Hypolimnion/Profundal zone ... | reverse complement strand
GCACTTGACTGAATAGTCGGCAGTCGCCTTCATCGCCGGAAAATCCCAACTTCAAATCGCCGCGCTACGCAATGACGTAGTCAAAAGAGCGCTTACGCTTGTCTTGTTCTCCCAGCTTTCTTCGCCCAGATATCCGGGAATCGATTTCGCAAAAGCGGCAATCTCCTGATCCAGACGATGGAAATTTTCGTCGAATGCGCCGGGGGCGAAGGTGAATGTTGATGCGAACATGGTCTTGAAAGATATTGCGGACCTGCCCGGCCAGGCCGGCGTCAATGGCTCTGCGAGCCCCGGTGCGCCCAGCCCGTGGTGTTTTTCTCGATGATGCTGAACAGCTCGTACATGGCCATGGCCATTGCACCCACCACCAGCAGGCCGGCAAAGGCCAGGCCCATCTGCATGGCAGAACCGGCCGAGATCAGCAGGTAGCCGATGCCTTCGTTGGCCGCGGTCATCTCCGACACCGTAGTGCCGACAAAGGCCAGCGTGATCGCCACCTTGAGCGAGCCGAAGAAGTAGGGCATGGAGCGCGGCAGGCCGACCTTGACCAGCACGTCCCAGCGCCGCGCGCCGAGCACGCGCAGCACGTCCTCCAGTTCGGGCTCCAGTGTGGCCAGGCCGGTTGCGATGTTGACCATGATCGGGAAGAAACTGATCAGGAAGGCCGTCAGGATCGCCGGGCCGGCGCCGATGCCGAACCAGACCACCAGGATCGGCACGAAGGCCGCTTTGGGCAGCGCGTTGAAGGCCGTCATCAGCGGATAGACGGCGGCGTAGGCCAGGCGCGAACTGCCGATCACGAAGCCGAGCAGCACGCCGACCACGATGGCCAGCCCGAAGCCGGCCATTGTGACCCAGTAGGTGCGCCAGGCGTGCGCGGCGATCGTGCCCTTGAACTCCCAGAACTGGCTCCAGATGCGCAGCGGGCTCGGGAAGATGAATTCGGAGACTTCGAAGCCGGCGCAAATCCCCTGCCACAGCAGCAGCACCGCCGTCAGCAGCAGCCAGGGCGACCACTGTTCAAGCTGTTTCTTGTTCATTGGCTTCCGGCGGAAAAAGGGCGCGCTGCAGGTTGTTGCGCATGGCGCCGATGTGGCCGCGCAGGTCGTGCACGATGTCGGTGAATTCCGGCGTGTAGGTAATCTCAAGGTCGCGCGGGCGCGGCAGGTCGATGTCGCTCTTGACGACAAAACGCCCCGGGCTGCCGCTCATGACGTAGACCGTGTCGGCCAGAAAGACGGACTCGCGCAGGTCGTGCGTGACCAGGATGACGTTGAACTGCTGCTCGGTCCAGAGGTCGCGCAGAATGCACCAGAGCTCCTCGCGCGTGAAGGCGTCCAGCGCGCCGAACGGTTCGTCGAGCAGCAGCATCTTGGGCTCGTGGATCAACGCGCGGCAGATGCTGGCGCGCTGCTGCATGCCGCCCGAGAGCTGCCAGGGGAACTTGTCTTCATAGCCGCCCAGGCCGACCTTTTGCAGCAGCGCGCGCGCGCGCTGCTCGTACTCCTGGCGCTTGGCCTTGAAATTGCTTCGGTAAGGTTCGACGATCTCCAGCGGCAGCAGCACGTTGTCCACCGTTGTGCGCCACGGCAGCAGGGACGAGGCCTGAAACGCCATGCCTGAGATCTTCAGCGGCCCGGTGACCGGTTGGCCGTCGATCAGGATCTGCCCCTTCGAGGGCATCTTCAAGCCGGTCGCCAACTTCATGAAGGTCGACTTGCCGCAGCCCGAGGGCCCGACGATGGCGATGAACTCGCCCTGACGCACCTTCAGGTCGATCGCCTCGACCGCGAAATGCTTCTGCGCGAGCATCTCGCTGTTGTACGCCAGCCAGACATCCCGGAAATCGACAAACCAGTTGTCAGCCGCCACTTGCATGCTACTTCTTGGGCAGGACGTTGAGTTCCGCCTTCGAGGGCAGGAAGGATCCGTTCCAGACCGCGTCCGGGTTGACACGGGTCTTGGTGCCGTAGGCATCCGACACCTGCGACGCCATCAGCGACAGGCGCGGCCCATTGACCTGGCCGAAGCCCTCGGCGCGCGCGTTGGCGCTGTTGATAACGGTATCGATGGCGAGCTTGAGCCGCCGAGTCTCGAGTTCCACATTGATGATGCCGTCACGCGCCTTGACGTCCTGGATCGCCGCGGCCGGATTGCCGATCACGTCCTTCATGCCCCTGGCAAATGCGGCCAGAAAAGCCTTGACTGCCGCCGGATTGTCCTTGAGCAGCTTGGGCGAGGCGATGATTGCGTTGCCGTAGAGCTTGACGCCGTAGTCCGGGTACGGCAGCACGACCACATCATCGGCCTTGACGCCGCGCGCCTCCAGATTGAGCAGCGAAGTGAAAGTAAAGCCTGTGATGGCGTCGACGTCGCCGCGCACCAGCATGGTCTCGCGCAGCGGCGGGTCCATCGCCGTCCATTGCACGCCGCTGATGGCGTTGGCCTTGGCAAAGATCGGGAAGGCGCGCCGGCCGGCATCGAACACCGGTGCGCCGAGCTTCTTGCCGTTCAGGTCAGATGGCTTTTTAATGCCGGATTTCTTCAGCGCCATGACCGAGGCCGGCGTGTCGTTGTAGACCATCATGATGGCGACCGGCTTGTTCGGTGCATCCGGGTTGTTGGCATGAAATTCCATCAGCGCTGCCAGATCGGCAAAGCCCATGTCGTAAGCGCCCGAGGCCACCCGCGTGACCGCGCCGCCGGAACCGTTGCCGGCGTCAACCGCGACATCGAGCTTGGCGTCCTTGAAATAGCCCTTGGCGGCCGGCGTCAGAAACAGGGCAGCCGGACCTTCGAAGCGCCAGTCGAGTTGAAACTTGATGGGCGTGGTCTGGGCTTGCGCGCTCGCAAACGCAAAAGCCGCGGCAAGAACCGTAGCGGATTTCAGAAAGACGCGTGTTTTCATATAGATTCCTGCCTAGAAGAGGGTTTTGTAGCTATTAGCAATAAACCTGCCAACGTGGTTCGCAACTCACCGGCACCGATCTTAACTTGCCGAATATGTTTACACTTTCGCCATCCCAACCGGTCTACGCCGTGCAACACCCATCCCTATGACCTCAATCAACAATTCTGTGCGCTTTGTGCTCGACGGCGCCATCATCGAAGCCGACGCGGCGCAACCCGCCAGCACCACGGTTCTGGACTACCTGCGCGAACACCTGCAGCGAAGCGGCACCAAGGAAGGCTGCGCCGAAGGCGATTGCGGCGCCTGCGTCGTGTTGGTCGGCGAACTCAAGGCCGACGGCAGCGCCATCGATTACGCGCCGGTCAACAGTTGCCTGCAACTGCTGCCGACGCTCGACGGCAAGTCCGTCAAGACGATCGAGAGCCTGCAGCGCGCAAACGGCCAGCTGCATCCGGTGCAAGAGGCCATGGCCGAGAGCCACGGCACGCAGTGCGGCTTTTGCACGCCGGGCATCGTGATGAGCGTCACCGGCTTGCTGCAAACCGTGGCCAAGCCGACGCGCGACGAGATCAAGGACGCGCTCAGCGGCAACCTGTGCCGCTGCACCGGTTACAAACCGATCATCGACGCCGCCGTCAAGGCCAGTGAAGCCGCGCCAGAGCAGGTCAAGCTCGACGACCAGGCCGACTTAGCGCTGCTGCGCCAGCTGCGCCAGACCGGCGCACCGGGCGCCAATCCTCAAGGCCAGCCCTTCTTCGCGCCCACCACGCTCGAGGCGCTGGCCGAGTACCTCGCGCAGCATCCGCAAGCCACGCTGCTGGCCGGCAGCACCGAGATCGGCCTGCAGGTCAACAAGCAGTTTGCGCGACCGCAGCAACTCGTCTACCTCGGCAACTTGAGCGCGTTGCGTCAGGTCGAGGACCAGGGCACGCACTGGCGCATCGGCGCGCAGGTCTGCCTTAACGATGTGCTGACGCTCGTGGCGGACGACTACCCGGACTTCGCCGAGGTGCTGCGCCGCTTCGGCTCGCCGCCGATCCGCTCCACCGCCACGCTGGCCGGCAACATCGCCAACGGCTCGCCGATCGGCGACAGCATGCCCTGCCTGCTCGCGCTCGGCGCCACACTGGAACTGCGCCGCGCCAGCAGCACTCGCCTGCTCGATCTCGAACAGTTCTATACCGGCCAGAAGAAGAACGCCCTGCAAAGCGGCGAATTCATCGTCGCCGTGCATCTGCCCAAACTCGGCGCTGGCGAAGTCTTTCGAGCGCACAAGGTCAGCAAGCGCTTCGACCAGGACATTTCCGCTACCTGCTGCGCCATGCGCTACCGGCTGCAGGAGGGACGCTTCACCGGCGTGCGCCTAGCCTACAACGGCTTGGCGCCCTCGCCTTGCCGCGCACCGAAGCTGGAGGCCGTGATCAACGGCCGCACCCCCGAAGAGGTGAGCGCGACGGAACTCGACCAGGCGGTGGCCCAGAGCTTTACGGCGCGCGACGGCCTGCGCGCCAGCTGGACCTACCGCGCGCTGCTGGCACGCAACCTCGCGCTGCAGTTTGTCGAAGAAGCCACGGCTCAGGAGGCAGTCAAATGAACGCACCCACCGCACAAAAGGAACTCGCAGCGCTGGCCGAGCAGGGGCGTGAACTCGCACACGAGTCTGCCCGTCTGCACGTCACCGGGCAGGCCACCTATACCGACGACATCCCTGAACTGCGCGGCACGCTCTACGCGGCACTGGTCCTGTCGCCCGTGGCGCACGGCGAGCTGATCGGCGAAGGCATCGACCGCGCCGCCCTGCTGGCGCAGGGCGATGTGGTGGGCGTCTTCACCGCCAGCGACATTCCCGGCGAGAACAACTGCGGCCCGATCGTGCACGACGACCCGTTCCTCGCCAACGGCAAGGTCGAGTTCCTCGGCCAGGCGGTGGCGGTGGTGGTGGCCAGCAGCATGCTGCGCGCGCGCGAAGTCGCCAAGGTGGCCAAGGTCGCGGTGAGGGAACTACCGGCCATCCTGAGCATCGACGAGGCCCTGGCGCAGCAGAGCTTCGTCATGCCGTCTAAGGGCATCACGCGCGGCAAACCCGACGAGGCCATCGCAGCCGCGCCGCACCGTGTCAAAGGGCGCACCGAGTGCGGCCAGCAGGAGCAGTTCTACCTCGAAGGGCAGATTGCCTACGCCGTGCCACGCGAGGACCGGCAACTCACGCTCTACGTCTCGACGCAGCATCCGGACGGCAACCAGCGCGAGGCCGCCTCGGCGCTGAACCTGTCAGTCAACGATGTCGAAGTGATCTGCCGGCGCATGGGCGGCGCCTTTGGCGGCAAGGAAGGCAACTCGAGCATCTTCTCGCAGAGCGCAGCGCTGGCGGCGTTCAAGCTGCAACGCCCGGTCAAGTTGCGAGTCAACCGTGACGACGACATGATGATCACCGGCAAGCGCCACGACTTCCGCATCGACTACGACTGCGGCTTCGACGACACGGGACGCATCCTGGGCGTCGATGTCGTGCTGGCCTCGCGCTGCGGCTACAGCACCGACTACTCGGGCCCGGTCAACGACCGCGCCCTGCTTCACATCGACAACTGCTACTACCTGCCCAACCTCAAGATCATCAGCTACCGCTGCAAGACCAACATGCAAAGCGCCACCGCTTTTCGCGGTTTCGGCGGTCCGCAGGGCATGTTCGGCATCGAGACCGTGATCGAGGAAATCGCGCACAAGCTGGGCAAGGACCCGCTCGAAGTCCGCCGCGTCAATCTGTACCGCGACCCGGCGGTCTCCGGCGACCCTGCGACGATGACGACGCAATACGGCCAGCCGATCGAGGACTGGGTCGGCGACCAAGTCATAGACCAGGTGGCGCTGGAAGCGGACTACCATGTGCGCCGTGCCGCCGTAGCGCGGTTCAACGCTGCCAACAAATACCGAAAGCGCGGCGTAGCGCTGGTACCGCTCAAGTTCGGCATCTCGTTCACGGCGACCATGCTCAATCAGGGCGGCGCGCTGCTCAACATCTATCAGGATGGTTCTGTAAGCGTGAACCACGGTGGCACCGAAATGGGACAGGGCTTGAACACCAAAATGGCGCAGGTGGCGGCTGATGGCCTTGGCATCAGCGTGGAACTGGTGCGTGTCACCGGCACCGACACGCAGAAAGTCCCCAACGCCAGCGCCACGGCAGCCTCCAGCGGCGCCGACATCAACGGCGCGGCCATCAACAACGCCTGCGACCAGATGCGCGCCCGGCTGCGCCCGGTGGCAGCGCGACTGCTCGATTGCGATGCGACCGCCGTGAGCTTCAGCGGCGGCTTTGCCAGCGCCATCGGCAAGCAGCAAACCGTTGCCTGGCCGACCGTGGTCAAGCAGGCCTGGCTTGATCGCGTGGGCCTGAGCGTGACCGGGTTCTACATGACGCCCGACATTGCGTACGACTTCATGACATTGCAGGGCCGCGCCTTCTACTACTTCTGCTACGGCGCGGCCGTCAGCGAAGTCGAGATCGACACCCGCACCGGCGAGTGGTGGCTGAAAGCCGTGGACATCGTGCATGACGTGGGCCAAAGCATCAATCCAGCGATCGACAGGGGGCAGATTGAGGGCGCCTACATCCAGGGCATGGGCTGGCTGACGATGGAGGAATGCATCTGGGACAAGCAGGGCAAACTGCTCACGCACGGCCCGAGCACCTACAAGATCCCGGTCGCCAGCGATGTGCCCGAGCACTTCAACATCAGCCTGTTCGACGGCCGCAACGTCCGGCCCACACCGTATCGCAGCAAGGCCACCGGCGAGCCGCCTCTGATGAATGCCCTGTCGGTGTTCTTCGCGCTGCGCGACGCCGTCAGCGCCAGCGCCGCCCACAAGGCGCGCGTGGACCTGGTGGCGCCGGCAACGCCCGAGCGCATTGCACTGGCCTGCGAGCGTGCCAAGCGTGCCGCCGGCGCCTGAAGGAGGCCAGCGCAGCATCGGCCGCTGCGTCCATATGCGTTCCTTATATCGGGCACGGCAAGATCCGGGCGTCTCCACCCGAATCCTTGTCCATGCCGATCATCCATTGCCCGCCCTACGCTTCGTACGCGACCGCGCATCCGACCATTGCGTTTAATAGGATCCGCGCAGGGAGGGCGCGCAATCGTCACTGGCGACCTTGGCGCTGGGCGCCATCGGCGTCGGCGTCGTCTATGGTGACATCGGCACCTCGCCGCTCTACGCTTTAAGGACCTGGCCGCTTCCGGCAACCTGCGCATGGCCTCGACGAACACGATGGCGCTTTGGGCCGCACAAAGTCTCGCGCTTACCGAACACGCTTTTTGACGGCAAACCCGTGGCGATCATAGGCATGAGCCACGCTCAAGTTGGAACCGCAAGACAGCAATATCACCTGTGACAAGCTGTGGTATTGATGAACGCATTCGCATTCGCATTCAACCAGCCGGAAGTGATGATCAACAAATCTGCCAGAAAATTCGATGCAGGCGGAGTCTTGATCGATGAACTGTCACGCCAGTTTGTCCGCGATATCTGGTCGCGCATGAAGCCCTTTCAAACGGCCGAATGTAAGGCAGCGCTTTTGGGCGATGGCGGTGCACCGCTGCAGTTGGTCGGCGCCACGTTGCTGACGCTAAAGCGCAGTCGACAATTTCAGGGCACTTCTCCATTTGCCCGAGGCGGGTAACCCATTTCAAGCTGCCGAGTTCCACCGACATTGACCTTCGGCAATGTCGAACATTACCTACAAGTTCTGTCAACGATTTCGCTGTGGACAAGTTGACAACTCTCAATGGCTTCGATTCTCCCGATCATCATCATGAGGCTGGTTGTCTCAATACTCTTCTGATCAACCGACTGGTTCTTAAGAATTTCAACAAATGGGGGTATTCATGATGAGCAAGCAAAGTGTATTTAAGCACTTCACTGCAAGGGGTTCCCTTACTCACTTAGGTCGCACACTTTTCAGTGTCGTGGCGCTTCAGTTGATGTTTGCAGCGGTCGGCGTGATGCCAGCGCATGCGATCGACAGCAGCGGCTTTTTCGAGCTTGACGGCAACGCCATCAAGGACACAGCCGGGTCTGCCGATGACTGGAGTACCTTTTATCCCAGCGTGCCAGCAGGCAAGCGGGCCACCGGAATCATCCCCGATCCCATTCCGGCCGTCTTCCGCGGCTCCAAGGACACCGATGACATCAGGGCCTGGCGTTATGACCTTGGTTCGTCTCCGCCCAAGGACGACGTGAGCCACGCCTACGCCGCCGCCTATATCGCGACCAAGGACGGCGACGGAGCCAAAGCCGGTGATCTTCTGATCTATTTCGGCGCTGACCGCCAGTCCTTTACGGGCACAGCAAGTCTGGGCTTCTGGTTCTTCAAACAACAGGTATTGAGAAGTGACGCAACCCATGGCTTTGTGAACGCCCAGGGCTTGCCGGCAAGCCATTCCGAAGGGGACGCGCTGGTGGCCTTCGAGTATACCAATGGCGGCGCAGTGACCTCGGTCAAGCTGTACAAGTGGACGGGCAGTCGACTGGTGCAAGACTCGGTAATCGGACTGGCTCCGACTCAGACACCCGGCGTGTTTTGCAATTCTGCTGATACTCTTTGCGGCGCGACCAACAGCGCCAACATCACCCTGGCCACAGGAGCAACGGTAGCAGCCGGGCAGTTTTTCGAGGGCGCTATCAACATCAGTCAAATTGTCGGGGGAGACTCTTGTTTCGCCTCGTTCATGGCCACGAGCCGCACGTCGGATACGATCAACGCGACGATAAAGAACTTCCTGCTGGGGGACTTCCCGGTCTGCCACCTGACGGTCACGAAGGCCTGTGATAGCGCTGTGTACCAGAGCGACAACACGGTCCTGAACAAGGTTAAAGGCGCAATCGTCAATGATGGCAGCGGCTCGCTGAGTAATATCACGCTGGTGGACAATCCCGCTTTCAATGCCGGGACCTTGCAATACTTTAACTGCAGCAACGGTCTGCCAACCGGGTCGGCCATCACGCTTCCCAATCCGCTGACGGCAGGTGCCTCGGTATGCTACACGGGCCAATACACCTCGACCGCCTTGAAAACACGTGACGATGTAACGGCCACGGCAAACACCGGCTCCAGCACCATATCGGCTACCGCCAATGCGTCCTGCGAAGCCGCCCCTCCCTCGTCAAGCCTTAAAGTGACCAAGGTTTGCGATCTGGATTTGGTGGCGCTAAGCGGCGGGCTTGGGGTGAAGGTCAACTTCAGCGGCTCCGTGGAAAACACGGGTTCCGTCGGGCTGACGAATGTGACCATTTGTGAAAAGCATGAGGGCTCGACTGGCTGTCTATGGCAGAGGAACCTCGGCAATCTGACCCCAAGTGGAACACCAGGCTCCACTGTCTCGTACAGCGGCTATTACTTGCCAACTATGGCCAGGACCGGGTCGGATATATCGACGGAAACGCAACCGGAGTTTGCCGTGTTCAAGGACCAGGCCACTGCCACTGGAACGCTGCCGGCGATTCTGGGCGGCACTATCACTTCGCCTGGCGCGGAGGCAACCTGCACACTGTGCAGCAATACTGCCCCATGATCCAGTAAGCGACACGGGCCGCAGGGGGTAGCGAAGTCAATCGCCCGCTGTGGCTTGAGTTAATGGCTCTTCACAATAGAAAAACCATGGACAGAGTTAACAAGTTGCAGTGGAAAATCCCGGCCGTTCTGCTGCTCGCGCTGCTCATTGTCGCCGGGTTGGTCGGGTGCGGGCGCAGTGAGGATGCGAAGAGCATTCCAAAGCCGCAGCAGGCAGAGAAAGTTTGGGGCACCAGGGACGGGGCAAATACCGGCCTTGCCGGGGAATCGCCTTATGCTTCCGACCGAAAAGGCTATGTTGTAGCCGGCGTCACGGGCCGCTGGGTCGGCGCGATCGACATGGGTGCAAGCAACCGGCTGCAGTTCAGCTTCAATTTTCGCGAGGCAGGGGGCCAGCTGAGCGGCACGGCGAGTTTTCCGATTGGTGAAGGCAGCATCGAGGATGGTACGGTCGTCGGCAACCAACTGTCGTTTACCACGCGGCATCGGATGCCGTCAACGGGGCAGATGGTGCTGACATTGCTGGACAACCTGGAGGACCCCACCACTCAGGCAGCCCTTGTTTTGCTAAAAGCGCCGGCACGAAAGCTCATCGATTCGTTTATCACATCGAAATCGTTGTTTACTTCCCTCCTCGACAGTGACTTTCACGTTTATGTGACAGCTGATCACGGAAACGTTGAAGCCGTGGGCGTGGGGCGGCCCAACCAGGGCGTGATCGCCGAAACGCGCGGAGAGCGTGTAAGAGCCTATCGCAGCGAGGCCTTGCTGGCTGAATCAGCCAGCGAATATTCAGGAACAATCAGGCTCGATGTCGCTGGACTTCCGACAAACTTTATGCCTTTATTGGCGGGTGGACGCACAGCATTTGTTCCTTCTGGAGAGCAAGTTGTCGTCCATGGCGGCATGTCTGTCGAAGAGCTGATCGTGCCCTTCGTCAAAGTTAATTATGTGAAGCAGACCGGATGAATTCAACTGTTCCGAAAATAGGATTTGATCGCTTTATTCAGCTTGATTGGGCTGCTTGTGCGATGAGAGTGCGTGCTGGGTTATCCAGCATTGATGCGCTGAATGAGATGCTCGATGCGGCAGGTCTTGGTGTTGCTGCGAGGAAGAAGACCCGCACGGTATTGAATCGGTTGTGGTTGGAGCCTCGCCCTGAGTTAGTTGACTTTGCTGATCGCGGCGCCCGCCTGTACAAGGAGCATCCTGATATCTCGACATCTGCGCTGAGTTGGGGAATGGCAATCGCAACCTACCCATTTTTCGGGAAGGTGGCTGAATTGATGGGGCGCTTGTCAGCGCTGCAGGGCGACTGCACATCGGCAGAGCTTCATCGGCGCATGAGTGAGACTTATGGCGAGAGGGAGGGAACCTACAGGATGACCAATATGGTCTTGCAGTCGCAGGCCAGTTGGGGAGCCATGGCGAGAGTGGATAAGGGGACGCGTCTCATTCGAAGCTCACCGACGAGACTCGTCAATGATCAACTGGTTGCTTGGCTTGTCGAGGCAGTACTCAGATACACCGGAAAGACAGTTTCCGTGTCGGCACTGCAATCCATGGCCGTGATCTATCCCTTCGAGCTTGATCGGCCTGTAGCTTACGTGGCATCAATTAGCCGCGCATTGGAGTTGCGATCAGAAGGGTCTGCCAGCCAATATGTGGCGCTACGCGACCAGATTTGAATTTGGAGAAACAAAATGACTTTAAAACTGAAACTCCACAATCAGCGTGGTCTGGACCGCATCCTCAGCTAGTCTGTTGGATACGGCGCTGTCGGTCGTGCGTCCACTAACGGCATGCGTTCAGTGACCGCGCGCATTCTCCAGCACCCGTAGAGAGGGTTCACCCGGCGCGTCCTTCATCTGGTGCTTACGGGCAAACGCCTGTGCGGCTGCTCGTGTCTTGGGTCCGATTACACCATCGGGTGTGCCGGCATTAAAACCTTGCGTCTTCAGCAGCGTCTGAAGTTCACGTACTTCATCGCGATTCAGAGGACGATCAGGCTTGGGCGGGATGACCAGCGGCAGTGCCGGAGCCGGCACCGGTTTGGAAATAGTGGCCGAGCGCTGCGATTCCGCAGTTGACGATCCACTACCAAAATAGACGACCAGTGAAATTAATGCAAGTGCGATACCGATAATCTTCCAGCCGAGCTCGGCGCTATTTGCCTCTTGCAAAGTCGCCGCTGGAGCCACTTCCGATGACTTCGGCCACTGGTGCGATTCCTGGTAATAAAGCCCAGTCCCTGGAAGACCGACGGTCTGGCGCACCCCTCGGGGACCTATGTTGACGTTCAACCCTCTTGGGCCCATGCCCAGACTGACACCTGACTTGCTCAAGTTCAGCCTAAAGAACTTCCCGAATGAAATCGACTTGCGAAACCGTAGACCCATGACCCGCACTCTACGCCATCGGCAGGTGATTCAGTTCGATCCGTTGCTTAGACCAGTTCCACCTCCGCACGCCTGCGCCGCGTCAATCCCGCAAGCACCCTACCCCCAGCCATGTTCCATTTCAGCAGTTCACAGGGTACGACGTCCCAACGCCCTGCATTGACCCGGCGACGCAGCGTGCTGGCTTTTAGCCTCGCGGATCCCAGGTTGAACGCAAAATCTATCAGTGCCGCCAAACGTTCAGGGCTGTTCACTCCCGGACACAGGCGCAGCACTGTCGGCAGAAAGCGCATCTGTACCTGCCACAGCAGCAGCGCCTCGGCACGCTCCCTCGTAATCGGCGGGTCAGTCAGTTGGACCCGCGCACCGTCCTCGTAGAACGTCGCCCCAAATCCAATGGTGGGAACTCCCGCCGGGCACAGATAGGCTCTGGGGTAGAAACCTTCAAACCGGCGCGCGAGCGCGGAGGCTATTTCAAGCGCACGGTCC
>Ga0214247_1001104_pt1 | contig 12691 bp, 7 predicted proteins | sample TroBogypolimnion_18_FD_153085 | JGI IMG/M metagenome (GOLD analysis project Ga0214247, IMG submission 153085) | Freshwater microbial communities from Trout Bog Lake, WI - 03JUN2009 hypolimnion | ecosystem: Environmental > Aquatic > Freshwater > Lake > Hypolimnion/Profundal zone ... | reverse complement strand
ACAAGCAAATGTTTGGGGTACACTATGTGGAACACCGATAAGACACCATAAATTTCCTGATCAATCTGTAAATACTATTTTGTCGCATTTTAATTCTAATGGTATAAATAGTTATGTAAATGTTTATGGAGTTCAATTTTCTAATATACAACCTTTTGTAGATATAAATAATAATATTATTCCTGATATCGTTGGATATGAAATATTAAGAGGTTCAAGAGAGGGGAATAAAAGTATTATAGCAAAGGGTATAATCAATAATATGTGTCAGTATCCTTTACCCGGTACATCTCAATTTGGACTTTTTCAAAATTATCCTGCAAATGATTTAAGAACTGATAATTATCTAACTGCAGATCAAGGTCAGATTAATATAGGAGGGACTGATGGCAATATACATCCTTTATCAAACCAAATACTTTATGACCATGTATCTTTTCATTCGCCTGATACATCTTTTCAGCACCCATACTTAGGTTCGCCAGCTTTAAAATTATATCAAGAGTTAGATGGTACACAAACAGGATACTTTACTAATCCTTATAAACACCCTTTATTTAAAATAGTAACTAATTTAGATAGTGTTCTTACGGATTTAATTGCTGCAATTGCAGTTCTTGGGGATTTAGCTTCAGCGTTAGGGGGGTTAGATTTTGGATTTGCTCCAACACAAGGATTACCGTTTAATTCTCCTTTAGGGTTAAATTTAAATCTTCCTGAAGGAACTGATGGTGCATTAGCAGAAGCTTTATATGCTGTTCAGGTAGTTTATAATGCCTCACTAGTTATACTTTTATCCCCAATATTAGTAGAGACTATTTCACAGCAATTACTCAATGTAATTAATGGCATAATTCCTGGTGTGCAATATGCGTATCAATTTAACGGACATTCTTATTATAACCAATACAAATGGGTTTCTAATCCACCAACAGTACAAGTAAACGATTATCAATATATAGAAGGGGGTGTTCAGACATTTGGTAATTACGAAGTAAATAATCTTTACCGAAATAATTATGTTGCGTTAGCTTTACAAAATCCAATACCTACACCTAATATTATAGATAAAACAAGATATACCCTCACTCAGGCACCAGCAAATAGAAATACGTCAAGTCTAACTACTAATACCTCTTGTTTTTATACAGGATTAAAAGTGGCATTTGGTTCTCAATATGGACAAATAGGATCTGTGAGGCAATTACCAATAAATACAGGTGTATTAACAGGAACACAAACTCCAATATTATTCGGAGGAGATACTTACGTTAATCGCTATACAGAAAAAAATCCAATGTATTTTTTTAATGATTGGCTTTTAGATGTTGCTGAAGATTATTCATATAATTATAGAAACTATATAAATGTTCCTTATCCTGCATTTTGGATAGATAATACTAAGGTATATCAAAATGGATGGCCACTTGCACAAAATAATCGTAGATTAGAAAATCATAATGAATCTTGGTTCTATGTTAGCACAGGATTCTTTTATTTATTTTGTAATGGTGTTAGGGATTTTTTTGTAGAGTCTGATGTAAATGTCGGGTTTAGAGACTGGGGAGATTCAATATCACAAAGATTTTATGACCCGTATGGATTTGCAGATTTAGGATTAATGTTTCGTTCAGATATAATGAAATCTGATCAGTTTTATAAATATGATTATTCCTTATCTATAAATAAATTTTATTCGCAATATGTTTCATTTGGTCAAACACTTGATGTTGATTATGATCCTGAGTTGGCATATACCTGCTTTGATTACTACCCAAGACGTATCGCTTATTCGCTTCCTCAAACGGAAGAGCAGAAAGTAGATAACTGGAGACAGTTTCTTGCAAATAATTATTATGATTTTCCAACACCTATAACAGCAGTTAAACCAACAGATAAAACAGGGGCATTATTTTTAATGAAAGAATCTTCTCCTGTAGAATTTAAAGGTGTACAAATATTAAACCAAAACCAACCTAATTCAACAGCAATAACTATTGGTGATGGAGGATTATTTAATCAACCTCTTCAAAATGTTTTAAATACTGAACGAGGTATAAATTATGGTTCATGCACATCTAAATTTGCTTCAATAAATACGCCACACGGATTATTTTTTGTTTCACAACAATCAGGTAAAGTTTTTAATTATACAGGGGATGCTGCAACAAAGTATCATAATCAAGGACAATTAGTTGAAATTTCAGAAAAAGGGTTAAAATGGTGGTTTGCAAAATATATGCCATCTACACTTTTAGCGCAATTTCCTAATTATCCTTTATATGATAATACAGTTGTTGGTATAGGTATGCAAATGTCTTATGATGAAACTAACGATATACTATATATATCTAAAAAAGATTACCAAGCCAAATCAAATGTAGCCTATTCAAATGGAATATTTTATGCAAACTGCCCGCCTGGAACTTTTGTAGGTGCGATTGAACCTGACGGTACAGTTGTTTGTGCAGAATGTTTTCCAGGTTCAATGTGCCCAGGAACAGTAATAACTCTTGGAGATCCTCAATATTTTATAGATACTTCTTGGACTATTAGCTTTGATTGTAAAAATAATTATTGGATTAGTTTTCATAGTTGGCAACCAAAATTTTCTTTAACAGCCCGCAATCATAATATAACAAATATTAATAATACTCTTTGGACACATAATGTTTCTACAAGTTTATTTGCAAATTATTATGGGGTACAGTATCCAACAAATGTAGAGTTTATTGCAAATACTCAACCAGATGGATTTACAACATTGCGCAATATTGAATATACATTAGACTCTTGGGTTTATAAATCAAATGGTTGGGATCGTTTTCAAGTCTACGATCAGAATTTTAATACATTAATAATTTATAATAATGAACAAGTGTCTGGACTATTAAACCTTAATCCAAAACCTACAAACCCATATGTAGAATTAAATTATCCAATTTATAATACTTCAAGTGTAGATATTTTATATTCTTTAAAAGAAAGAAAATATAGAATAAATATGTTTTCTGATTTAACAAATGATAGAGGAGAATTTACAAACGCTCAACAGCAGTCAATTATTACAAACCCTAATGGTGTTGATTTTCAACTTAACACATCTGCAATTAATTATGCTAAACCACCACTTCAGCAAAAGAAATTTCGTAGTGAATTTAATAAGATATTTCTTCAAAAAAATAGTCCCGCGCAATACAGGTTACAATTTTATTTAAATAAAACACAACAACAGCAATCAAATAGATAATGAGTTTAGTTTTAAATAATAAAGGTTTTTGGGATAGTCTATCTAACACACCATTTTTACAAGATGGTGTAGGAACTATCGGAGATGCCTATAGAATAACATATAATTCTCAGTCTTTAACTCCAACAACTCAATTTGTTGAAAGGGATTTTGGTTCAGGTATAGTATCCTGTATAGTAGCGTCATATTTAATTTATGATGGTTCGCATTGGTACTGCAATGGTAATATTTCTAACTCAAGTTCTACTTCTGGTGTAACTTCTGTAAATGCATCGGGTTCTACAGGAATTTCTGTAACAGGTGGGCCAATTACTTCCACAGGAACTTTTATTATAACAAATACACAACCTGATAAAATTGTTACATTATCTGGTTCAAGTGGTATTTCTATTAGTAGTAACTACCCTAATTTTGGATTATCAGTTTCTGGTAATACAAGTGGAACAGTAACTTCAATAGCAACAAATAACGGATTATCGGGGGGTACAATTACATCTTTAGGGACTATTGGATTAGCTGCTATTTCAGGAAGTTCTGTTTTAGCAAATACTTCAGGTTCAACAGGTATTCCAAATCAAGCCTTACCTTATTCTTCGCAGTTTGGTACCACTAACAATTTAGTTGCAAGGGATATAAATGGAAATACACACGCAAATAATTTTGAAAGTGCTATAACAGAACTAATAGCAACTGCAAGTACTACAATTCTAACTGCTGCCTCTACGAGATTACAAACATATACAACGGGGTCTCATGCTATAATGCAACTACCTGACGCCACTACATTACACAACGGGCATACTTTTGAAATAAATAATAATGCTAGTGGGTTTATTACTGTTACAGATAATAGTAGCACCACTATTTGTAGTATATTAAATGGAGCTAAGGTTGATTTAACATTATTAGATAATAGTACTATACAAGGTGTATGGGATTATCATTGGTTAATGCCGTCTAGTGCACAATATGGTGCAGGTGGATTAAGTGTTAATGGTGTTATTAATGCTACTGAGTTTATAACTTCTGGTGGATTATCTTCACAATTTGTTAAAGGAGATGGTTCTTTAGATAGCAATCAGTATTTAACATCTGGTTCAACTTCAGCATTATATGTGCCTTATACAGGTGCAAATAGCAATGTAAATTTAGGAAACTATAGTCTGTCTGGTAATACTGCAGAATTTAATAAAGTAAATGTTAATAGCCCAAGTTACGCCAATAGCACTGTAAATATAAACGGGTCTTTACTTATATTAAGTGGAACTACACCAATTATTTTATCAAATGCAATAATAGATACTGAAGAATCTATAAATAATTACTTACAACAGAATACTAGAAATGCATCTAATGGCAATAATGCATCAGGAGATTATGTTGTTACCGCAGATACAGGTAGTGATACTACAAATTATGTAGATTTAGGAATAAATAGTTCAGGATTTTCACAACCCACTTGGACTATTAATGGTGCGTTGGATTCTTACTTATATGCATCTAACGGAAATTTAGCTATTGGTACTGCCTCAGGAAAAGTTTTAGATTTTTTCACTAGTGGTACAACTTCTGCAAATAGAAGAATGAGAATAGACTCTAGTGGTAATACATTTATTTATAATTTTACTAATAACGGTGGTGTTTTATATACAAATTCAAATAGTCAAATATTACAAACATCTTCAGGTAGCACTAATCAAATATTAACATTATCGGGTACCACACCTATTTGGAGTACGATGTCAATGGGCGGTTCCCCTGGTGGAGTTCAAGGTAACATTCAATATAATATTTCAGGGACTACTTTTGGTGGTGCAACTTTTGTAGATATTTATAACGGAAATTTACAACTATCAAGTCAAACAAGTATTCCCTCTATTCCGACATCTGGTAGTTCTTTAATATATAGTAATAATCAAACAGGAATAGATGAAGTGCATGTTATCCCATCAGTAGGTATTGAAAGCATTTTACAAAATTCTATTGGGCAAAAAAACATTGGTTGGAATACTTTAAATGGTACAAGTAGCGTTGGTTATTATGGTAACTGGAACGGTGCATTTACACAAACCGGTTCTATAGCTTATGTTGTAAAGTCATATGATGGAACTAATAAGTTACCAAACTATTCTTATTATAAACTTGCTACAGCAGCGTCTACCAGTTCAAGTGCTGAACAGTATATGAATAGTGCTTATTCATCTATGTTAATAGATACAAGTGCTTATGGTGCTGGGGGTAAACTAATAATTACTTTTGGATTACCTGTATATGCAAGCACTGAAAGAATTTTTGTAGGGTGGTATAGTAGTACTTCGGCAGGGTCTTCTTCAACAGACCCAAGTAGCTGGTTAAATACAATAGGGTTAAGCAAAGATACAGGGGATTCTACTTTTCAATTTTGCTATAACAATTCTTCAGGTACCGCTACAAAAGTAAATACTACCGTTACACCTAACTCAAACAATGTTTATAGATTAACAATAAATGTTCCTGCTGGAAGTAGTACTGCATATCAAACACTTGAGGTATTAACAAAAACAACTATAACTACTTATAACTCTTCAAATAGTGCAAAATTCCCTTCTGCAGGAACATTTATGGATGTACATCAATATGTAAATACAGCAAGTGGTTCAGCAGCAGTATCTATGGCTTATATTCTTGGTTATTCTGAATTATATTAATATGCAACAAATACAACCTATACAGCAAACAAATTTTTCTGGTTTAGCAACACAATTAAGTGTTGCAAGTATAAACGATAATTTAATAGATACCAGTAGTTTTGATTGGAAACTATTTGACATAAACGGAGTATTAGTTAATAATGGTACTATTTTATGTACAGGTATTGATTATAGTTCTTGGAATGGAGATAATACCTATCCTTATACTTTTATTTCAATACAATTAGGTTTAACTTTAATTAATTCTTAAAATGAAGTACTACCCATATACAAATTTTAATTCTAACTGGCAAAGAGATCCTGCTGCTTATAAAAGTGGTGGGTGGCTGGATGATGTAGATTACCCTGAAAATAAAGTGCAGGCATATAACGGATTAAATAAAAGTAATTCAGATATGATGTATTTTCCTAATTCAGGTAAACAAACTCAAAGAACATTTAGAGGATTAGATGATGGTACTCCTGTATTTGTACAAGATGCCGAAGGTAAAAATAAAATTTTAAGGGGTGCAAATGATACTACTGTTTTAGATGGGCATGTTATTGAAAAAAGAATGCAACAGGGTGGGTTTAACGAATATTATAAAACAGTTCCACAATATAAAAACGATACTTCAAATTATAATTTAAGAGAATATTATAATAGAAATCCTAAAGGGGCATTAGAGTTTGCAAAAAATATAGATGCACATGCACCAGATTCATTTAAATTACCAAACCATCCAACATTTAGTAACGAAAGTATATATTTCAATGACAATAATAGAGATAGTGCTGGTCATTGGGAAGAAACTCCAGATAAATGGATGTATATACCCTATAACTCAAAAGTTAAAGACACAATAATTGAGAAAAAACAACAAGGTGGAAATACCAATCCTCCTATCTATGTATCTAACCTGCATGATCCTAGATTACAGGCATATCAGGATAGTACTGAGGTGTATAATAGTTATAAGCAACATCTTGATGCTCTTAGAAAACATAACTATGAACCGTTTTTAGGACAACCTGGTCATACATACTTATGGGGAATGTTAGCAACCGGTGATGGAGGTGAACATCCAAAGGACTTTGACCCAGGTCAGAAGGATATCAATAAGTATGTAGATGTAATGAGTCAGCGGTACCCAGCAGGTGTAGATAATAGATTCAAATCTTTAGGGAGGGATAGATATTTGGTAAAGGATGACTGGCAAGGAGGTCAAGACCCAGATAAAGATTACTATACGAACACAGAACTTCCATATACAATATACAACAAGAATATACAACCAAAGGGGACTTATATATGGCATAGTCAGGATAGTAGAGATAGTCCTCAACATTGGCTTAGTAAGAATGAAATACCTACTCACTTCTTAGCGGCAGATGATACAAGAAAGAATGTAGACAAAGTGCATGATGATGTATTACAGAACTTAGACTATTCCAACGCAAGACCTATACAACCAGTGGTGTATCAATCACAATCTAATACACCTACTACTCAAACTTCTACATTAACACCTATAAGAAAACTTCAACATATTAATATACAATCTATACCCATAGGACAACCTCAAGAGTTACCTATAAGTAACACACAACAGCCAATGCAACCTCGTAACCCAGAGGATATGAATACTAATCCTGAGACTTGGTTATCCCCACAGACAGAACCATTCAGACCAGCAGGGTTCTATAAACAAAGTATGATACCTGGACAGGGATGGGTACCTAGTAGACAACAAGGAGGAATGCAATCTCAAGATTCTAATTATGGATGGTTAGACCAAGAAGAACAACAACCTTCTTTACCTAATCCAAAACAAAGGCAATTCAAAGGGCGTCAGCAAAAGAAGGTAGATAGGTCAACATATATTCCGCATCCTGACTTCCATAAGTTTCAACAAGGTGGTTGGGAAGATCCAAATAGATTAGCAACTGTTAACGATCCTATAAGAGGTATATCTGTAGGAACAACTACTGCTAATGTACCTGGTCAAAAGATGTCCCAAAAACAAGTTGATGCATTACTAAAGTATACTCAGAAAAGAGCTGATGATGAAGCTGTACAAGCTGATATACAGAAACAACAAGAATATATTATGTCTCAACATATAGGACCTGCTCCTATATATACCCCTTATGGTCAAGAAGTACATGATCAGAAATTACACGAGATAAATAGGGATGCGGGTAGAGATGACCAAGGTAATCCTATAGGATACACCAAATGGGCAAAAGAGAATAATAATGGGCAGAGAGCAGATGAGTTTATACAAAAAGTAGTTGATGCAGGTACATTAGCAGATGGGGTAGGATCTATTGGAAAAAATATTGGTAACTGGTTAGAGAGTTATACACAAAGAAATATTCCAAAATTTGCTGGTTGGGCAGAAAAAGAAGCAACTAATTATGCAAAACCTACATATGAGGATGCGCATATAGTAAACGAACCTCAAAAATTAATAGGAGAAGAACAATTGTTACCAACAAATAATCTTCCGCAAAAAATGATAGGCACTCAACAGGCACCTAACCCTATCTTTTCAAAACAACCTCAAAAACTATTAAGAGATAAAGATTATAGGATACAAATGGAAAAAACGGATGCATTAAATAAAGCAAACGAGTGGTTAAAAAATTGGTATAGTAACCCAGAAATAATTCAACGAGCAAAAGATTTGAATAATGATAAATTATTACAAACCAATCCGGAAGTTAAATTCCAAACTCAAAATTTTAAACCGGAATATCCTGAAGAAGATTCTTACGAATATGGATCTTACATGCCTTTTCTTAACAGTGCTGTAGTTAATCCACATATACCAATGAATAGAATTACACCAACAGGAATTCATGAAGGAACACATTTTGTAACAAAAGGAAATTATAATTTAAGTCCAGAATCACAAAGTTTATTAAGTTCTTTATTCCCAAATAGAGATGTTATTAATCAATATGCTAAAGAATCCCCAAAATTTAAAGAAATTGCAGATTATTATACTGATCCTACTGAAATACATGCTAGAATTAATGAATTACGTCATCATTTTGGGTATCAGCCTGAAGATATCTTAACAGTAGCCGATGCCAATAATATATTAACTAGAGGGGTGCTTGGAGAAACTCCTGTTGATAAACAATTTTTTAATTTTATGATAAATTCAAATGCTAAGGGCAGTACTGCTAGTAATTTGGCTAATGTAATGAATAAAATGTTTACTCCTATAGGTATTGGTGTAGGTGTAGGTGCGGCATCTGCGCAAAACAATAAAAAATTAGGTGGAAATGCAATCCCAAATTGGTTAGATAAACTTTAAATGTTTAAATAGTTAATCTTAAATAAATATTGTATATTTTAGTATGCTTTTGATACCTACAAAAATTAAGAAGTCAAAAATTGCAGATCTTGGATTATTCTCAGAAATAGATATTCCAAAAAATATGTGTATATGGCAATTCAATGAAATTATAGACAGAAAGATATCTGAAGAAGATTTCAAAAAGTTGCCTGTTGTAGCCCAGAATTTTTTAAAAGAATACTCACCATACGACAACGGTTTTTATGATCTTGATGGGGATCAGATGCGCCATAGTAACCATTCTGATGATGCAAATACTATTTATAAAAACAATAAAATATATACAACTAGAAAAATCAAAAAGGGAGAAGAAATACTAACTAACTATAATGAGTTTGACGAATGTTTTCGTTATGGTGATCATCGTTTTCAAATAAAAAAATAATTAATATGGCAAATAGTAAATTACATCCACTTGCAAAACAGGCAGGTTTCTCTAGTAATGAGGACTTCTACAAGGTCTATCCTACTCAAGAATCCTATATGCAAAGAGGTGGACAAATAAATGTTCAACAGAATCAGGCAATGCCGATAGACCGGACTGTAAAAAATGATTTTAGGAATACAACAGAAACAAGATCTGATGGTTATAAAAGACCTAATCAAATACCTTTTGTAATGCAACAAGGTCCAAATGTTCTTAAGAAAACAGGTGGTCCAGGCACTCCTAACGATAATTACACTAATGCAGGAGGTATCTACTCATATCAGCAGGGCGGTCCTTTAGATAGAAATGCCTGGAATCAAATGCAAGCAAATGCTTACTCACAAGGATTTCAAGGTAATAACCATAATCGTCAGCAGGGTCAACAATTTATGCAATCTCAAGGGATGAATCCTAATCAATTAGGTGCGTATCAACAAGATCTTTTAAATCAGAGTAAAGTAAATCCTTGGGGTAAGGGTGCTGCTGCAACTTCTAGAACTGGAAAATTTTCTGGTGCAGATGCATTTTATGGTACAAATACAAATGGAGAACAATATACAAATTTTGCCGTACAGCAGGGAAACCAAACAAAAGATTTTGGTAATGATTGGCAAGCAGCAACAGCCTATAATAATAGTTTAAATAAACCAAACCCTTCAGAATATCAAGGGTTTAATGATCCTACTCAAGATGTAAATTATAATCCATCAGGTTATTCTGGATTTGGTCACTCAACTATGGGTAATGCATCTACAACAACAAATGCTGGATTAGCTGCTACAGGATTCCCTACCAGAGAAGAAGCAATTGCTAAATACAAAGCAAAATCTAATCCAAATGCAGGGCAACCCATAGATATGTCTGACTACAACATGCATGGTGGTGCATCTGAAGAAATGAAAATGGGGGGCATACATATTAAACCAGAAAATAGAGGTAAGTTTACAGCCTATAAAAAAAGAACTGGTAAAACTACTGAAGAGGCTTTACATAGTAAAGATCCACATGTTAGACAAATGGCAAATTTTGCACGGAACGCAAAACACTTTAAGCATAAAGAAGGTGGTGAAGTTATACCTGAAGAATATATGTATAACACAGGTGGATATCAAGTAGGTGGATTATACCATGACCGAGAAGAAACTTGGACTCCTGATGGAATTAGAGTTGCACAGCAGGGGGGAAATATTCAAAATAAGGAAATGTATGACTATCATCAAAATCAACAGGATAGTACTAAAAAACAAATGATGATGCAGATGTTACAACAAACTGCAAATCAATATCAAATTGATCCTGCAACAGGCAAAACTATTTATAATCCACAACCAATTAGAAGTCAACCACGAGTACAAATTCCCGAAATGCAATTTCAAGATCCAAGAAGAGCAATACAAACTAAACAAGAAGGTGGACTATATCATGATAGAGTAGAAACCTATGATCCAACAGGTATTCGTGTTGCACAAGAAGGTGGTTTATATCATAATCAAAACAATCCTAATTATGGAACATTTGAACCATTTGGTATTAGAGTAGCTCAAGAGGGAGGTCTTTATCATAACCAGAATAATCCTAATTATGGAACTTGGTTACCTTACGGGATAAGAGTTGCGCAAAAAGGAATTAATTTTACAGGGGATAATTCAAATAGTGCATTTACTACCGCAGGAATGTCATCTGCACCAAGTTCAGATATATCTGGGCAACCAAGTGGGCAACAATCTGGTTTATCGGAACAAGATAGAACCGCAGGACTAAATAGTTCTGGGCCAATGCCAACGCAAGGAGGTTATCAAGCGTCGCAAGGGCCTGTAACAAGCGAAGGTGATATTACTACACAAGACACTACTAATAGAAGAAATACAATGCCTGCATATGTAGGTGCCGGAATAGGGGCTGGTGCAGGAATAGCATCTGTATTAGGTGAAGATATTAGACAAAGACAACAACTTAAAAATGCTTCTGGTACTGCAATGTCACATGGTATGACTTCTTCTCAATATCCTGCACAAAATCCTTTAAATTCTAAGGGAGATTCTGTAATTACAGGTTCTGGGTATGGTACACAACCATCACATTTTAGTTATGGTAATGTTGGAAATTTTCAACAAATGGGTGCAAATGCAAAATCAGGAGGTATGTTGGTAAGTTACCAAGAAGGTGGCATCCATGATTTATCTAGTGATGAAATTCTCAAGTTACAAAAACAAGGGTACAAACTAAAATTTCTTTAATTAAAATCTTAAATATAAACTCATATGGCTGCATTTCTTCCTGCGTGGATGATTACTAGAAAAAATGAAGGTGGTTACTGCAATACCCCTGGCGATTTAGGTGGTAAAACCTACCGTGGAATATCATATAATAATTTTCCAAATTGGGCAGGCTGGCCTGTTATAGATGCAGCACATTTACAACGAGGTGAAATTTGTCTAAACGCAGAACCGCTAGTCGTTGCATTCTATACTCAGAATTTTTGGAATCCAATAATGGGAGATGAAATCATCAACCAAGATACCGCAAATGAACTTTTTGATTCTGCAGTAAATATGGGGTTACACGAAGCAATAGTCCTTACTCAAAGAACCTTAAATATACCTGAAACAGGTCATATGGACTCATCAACTTTAAATGTATTAAATCAAAATAACCCTTATGCGTAAATATATATATTTGCTAATCTTAACTTTTTTTAGTATATTTGCAAATGCTCAGCAAATAGATTCTTGTACTTTTTACAGAATGCAGAGAGACACCCTTCTACATAAGAACTATGTAGCAAATAAGAAAATAAATAAATTTATGTTTTACGAAAATATCTGTATTAAAAATCCTTCTCAAATAAAGTTTTTAAAGAGTTGGCAAACAAGAACAAAGAATATAAAGTAACCTTATTTACAAGAGAGGCAATCTTGTAATTCCTTTGAATAGACTTCAACAAAGTTACAAGGAAAAAATTTAGTAAACAAAT
>Ga0214247_1001082_pt1 | contig 12963 bp, 9 predicted proteins | sample TroBogypolimnion_18_FD_153085 | JGI IMG/M metagenome (GOLD analysis project Ga0214247, IMG submission 153085) | Freshwater microbial communities from Trout Bog Lake, WI - 03JUN2009 hypolimnion | ecosystem: Environmental > Aquatic > Freshwater > Lake > Hypolimnion/Profundal zone ... | reverse complement strand
ATTGGTTGAAGGGAATGAGCGAGTTGTACCAGGCCAAATAATTCTTACACCACCACCACCGCCACCACCACCACCACCGACTGCTGCTGACCTAGAGCGAGTAGCAGAACTACTTGCACCACCAGCACCAACTACAACAGTGTAAGTGTTTCCTGGTACAACAGTGTAATTATTTATATAAGCAAGCGCACCACCATTACCACTACCGGTATTACCGAGCGCACCGTTACCACCACCACCACCACCACCAAATGCACCACCACCACCACCACTTGTAGCATTACTGCTAGTGATGGTACCTCCACCTGTTCCAGGAACACCTATTCCAGTTGATGCAGTATTTCCGGAAAAACCCACAACTGAAATAGTGCTTTGAGAAGCTCCACCATTTCCACCACCAGAACCTCCTCCACCACCAGCGGCAGACGTAAAAGTTCCGCTAGAACCTGCACCGTACAAATCAACACCACCACCGCCACCAGCACTGTATGAATAAGAACCACTGGTGTCGATGTTTGTACCTGCCCCTGAACCACCACTTCCGCTTGTAGCTCCATTACCACCAGCAGCCGAATAACCACCAGCGCCACCAGCGCCACCAGCATTTTCACTACCACCTGCAAAACCTGTACCGGCCGTAACTGTTCCACCACTACCTTGACCACCACCAACTACATACAAAACGCTTGAAGAAACAAAATAAGAATCTCCGCCAACACCAGCACTACTAAAACCACCATCACCACCACCACCACCACTTACAGAGATAACACTTACTGAAGTAATGCCAGAAGGACAAGTCCATGTGTAGGTTGCAGGAGTGTAATAAAGATGTGAACCAGTAACAGGGCCAGCAGAAGCAGCAAACAATCCTTCGCCTCTAGCCGAAAGACTGGCAAACGTAGTAGCAAGCGGAGTCATTAGAACTTCGTAAGTGCTAGAAGCATTGTCCAAGCAGAAGAACCTGTGCAAATGCAGGTAATGGTGTAGTAATCAAGCGTTGAAGCATCGGCAGCAGACCAAGCAGTAGCACCCTGATAGTACGAAGTAATTGAGTTGTTGGTTGCACCTTGCGCTGGAAGTGCTGATGAGGAAGCACCAGCCTGTGTACCGTTAATTGTGATGTTCTTAGGCAAGTAAGCCGTAGCACCATTGACTACACCCAAAGCAAAAGTAACTGCCTGACCTGTTGTGGTTGGCACGTTAGTTAAAGCAACGGTAAAGGTAGCAGTTGGGTTGGCTGTGTAAAGGTAAAGGCTTGCGGTTGAAGCTGCAAGAGAAGCCGTGTTTGTTCCGCTAAGAGCGGTTGCAGAAGTAACTACGGTTTCGTAGGCTCCCGTAAGAACTGGGTTTGTTGCGTAAACTACGTTTCCAGTTCCAGTCGGTGCTGTCCATTGAGCAGTTGTTCCGCTTGACGTTAAAACCGCACCAGAAGTTGCGCTAATAGCCAAAGGCGTATATGCGGTTGTCGATGAACCAACGGGTATAGAACCTACGGCTGTTGCTGTGGCGTTAAGTCCACCGTTAGCGACTGCAAGAGTTCCGGCAAGTGTTACTGCTCCGGTGGTTGCTGACGACGGTGTAAATCCAGTTGTACCAGCAGAGAACGAAGATACGTTTGAAGCAGGTGCAGACCACGAAGCCGTCGAACCGTTAGAGGTAAGAACAGTGTTGTTGGCTCCAATGGCAAGTGGTGTGTAAACCGAGGTTGAGGTTGCAAGAGGAATTGATCCGATTGCTGGCGCCGTTGTGGTTCCTGTACCACCGTTGGTAACAGAAAGAGTGCCAATTTCATTAGCAGCATTGTTGCTTGAAGTCATGTACCATTGACCACCGGCGTAGTTAATAAATGAGTACGCACCGTTTACTGGCACAACAAGTGAAGTCACGCTTGACGTGGAACCGAGGGGAAGCATTGAGCTTGACCCGAATCCTGCGGTGACTGAAACTGATGAACGGTTAACAATTGTCCACGTTGCACCGTCAATAGGTGCAGCAATAACGCTGATTGTCTGTGAAGCGGTAGAACCAGTAAAGATAGTTACTTCGTTTGGTCCTGCTGTTGCGGTTGCCGAACGACTGACCATGTGGGCTTCAATAAGAGGCCACCAAGTACCAGGCGTACCGGCAGTCGTGCATACCCAGAACGTCGAGGTCTGGTCAACAATAAAGTCACCAACTGCAAACGTTCCGCTAGTCGGTGCGCCGTTAGTTGTTCCACCAACGTATCTTGTTGCAGCAGTAGCGCCAGTAAGACCAGTTGTTTTAAAATCAGTTCCAGTTACTTCACCAGAGAAAGTAGGACCAGATACAGAACCTTGTGTACCTTGGAAACCTTGGTTGCCCTGGAACCCTTGGTTGCCTTGTGTACCCTGGAATCCTTGATTACCCTGAGTACCTTGATACCCTTGTGGCCCTTGTGCACCAGTAGTACCTTGATACCCTTGTGGCCCTTGTGCACCTGTAGTTCCTTGGTATCCCTGAGAACCTTGTGCACCAGTTGAACCCGTAACTCCCTGATAACCTTGGTTCCCTTGTGGACCCTGACTACCTGTTGCTCCTTGAGAACCAGTAGAACCTTGTGCACCAGTAGAACCTTGCGCACCTGTAGAACCTTGTGCACCTGTAGAGCCTTGCGCTCCAGTAGTTCCTTGGTATCCCTGAGTTCCTTGTGGACCAGATGCACCATAAAGGTTTACTGTCCATGAGGTGTATGTTCCGGAACCTGAAACTCCATTAATTAAAACAACAAACACACCAGTTCCAGTAGTGTAAGAACTAACAGTACCAATCATGGTGTTAGAAACATCGTGAGCAATTACAACTGCTTGACCTGTTGAATAAGAAAGTCCAGTAGCAATAGTAAGAGTTTGCGTACCTGTGGCAATAGTAAGCGAAGTAGTTGATGTGGTTCGGTACAAGTCACCAGAGTTACCCTGGTTTCCTTGATACCCCTGAGTACCCTGATTACCCTGGAAACCTTGATAACCCTGATTACCCTGATTACCCTGATAACCTTGCGTACCCTGTGAACCAGTTGAACCTTGGTATCCTTGATTTCCCTGAACACCTTGAGTTCCCTGAGCGCCTGTAGCTCCGGTTGAACCCTGTGAACCAGTTGATCCTTGTGCTCCAGTAGAACCAGTAGTCCCTTGGAACCCTTGATTTCCTTGGTATCCCTGTGTACCCTGGTTACCTTGATAACCTTGGTTTCCTTGGCTTCCAGTGGCACCTGTAACGCCCTGTGTGCCCTGGGAACCTGTTAAGCCTTGGTATCCCTGTGCTCCTTGAGTACCAGTTGCTCCCTGACTTCCTGTAGTGCCTTGGTTGCCTTGCGTACCTTGTGGACCAGTTGCACCTTGGTATCCTTGGTATCCCTGTGGTCCAGGTGTTCCAGTTGTTGTAGTGTCAGCCCAGATGAGACTGTGGTCGGTTGGTGGCGTAGGTCCTTCTAAGATACCTGTAGAACCTTGATAGCCCTGTGAACCTTGTGGTCCAGTAGAACCCTGGGAGCCTTGATTTCCTTGTGGACCCTGAGTTCCAGTGTCTCCCTTGATTTGAGTCAGCGAATCGTCAAATGACCAGTACCATTGTGCGGTTGTAGAACCGATTGGGTATTGGACACCGATGTAGTAGTTAACCGCAGCAGTTACGGTAAGTTCCCATTGTCCTGGACCACCCCATTGTGTTCCGGTGGTGGCAGGTCCGAAGTAGTCAGTTCCGAGAGTAAGACCAGTAGGCGCAGATTGACCTGCTGTAGGTGAAGAAGTAAATAAAGATGCCTTGTATGCGTAGACACCAGCGCCGTTAAGAAACCCCGAAGGTCCTGCAACGGTTCCTGAAAGCAGGTAATTTGTCATTCAGCGGTTGCTCCTGCGCTTATTGCAGCCTGAGCTGCGTCGTATCGAGCACCCACCTTGGCGTCACCACCAAGGTTTATGCCTGTTTCAATTTCCCACTTTGATCCGGCTCGTTGTTCTAACGAAGCAGAACCTTTAACCGTCTTTGGTTGAACACCGTCTTTGCGTAGTCGCCTGTAAGCAGCCACGTCTTTGTGCATTTTCTTTGTGTCCATGTCAATAACACCGGCATTAGAACGTGTCTCCATTGCAGACGGAGCAATAGAGATAGAAGCGGCCTTACAGCCGAAACAGTCCTCTGGGTGAAGACCAACGTTGTGTGGTGTTGCGGTCATGAAATCAAGGCTCCGTATCCTGCGTTAGTCAATGCCGTAGCTTCTGCCGTAGTAACTTGACATACGTTCATATACACTTTAACCACATAAGGGTTCTGGCTTACTGTAACAGATGTAGGCACAGGTGGGTTGACTTCGTAGTTGACAAAGTACGACGTGGAGTATGGTGCTTCTGGGTTCCACGGGTTGTATGGGTACGGAATGTTCGTGTTGGAGTTCTCCGGCGTAGCCGTGTCCTGAACGAACGTACCATCCGACAACTTAAAGACCAAGACGTAACGTGCCCTGTTAGGGAAGTAACGCCATAACCTACGCTCCAAGCCCTTTGAGTCGGGCAGGATCGGTGGGTTGTCCTTTACCTTTGGTGGTGTAAAAGTAGGCATGAAAGCCTACTTAGTCTGGTTCTTACGTCCAGTAGCACCAATGCGAGCAGCATCAATAGCGTCACCCATACGAGCGCCACCAGTTGTCTGGTTCTCAGCCGGAGCTGTAGTAGGAGCACCTACTGGCTTGTTAGGACGAGTGTGACCATCGTTGAGGCTTTCTTCAAGCAAAGTCGAAGGACGAAAGTCCATGTACTTTACGACTGCGCCACGAGCGATGTCTGGACTAAATTCTGCGTCGTACTTGCTACCCATTATAAATCTCCGTATGTCTTGTAGCCAACTACTTCTGGAGCGTCAGCGTTTGATCCGTACTCCAACTTTGTAATGCCACCAATTTCAGGTGTGCCCTTAACGCCACGAGCAGTGTTTGTTTCAACGCCACGGTTAGCAGGTCCACTTGTCTCAGTAGAAGTTACAGGTGTAGGGATAAATCCCGTGTCAATGCTGTTGGCTGTAGTTCCACGAAGAAACTCAGCCGATACTGTTGGGAATGATGCGCGTGATTCCATTATGTCCACCTTGTGTCGGTCATGTCGCACTGGCCACAGTAGCAAGGGTCTGATGTTTCGCCCTTAATGGCTGATGCGTCGTTTTGTTTTGCGCGTGTTACGCGATTTGGAAGTGGTGTTCCTGCTGACATTGCGGATTCTGGTCCAAGTGTCAAGCCAAGTCCTGTAGGTACTGTCATAAGAGTTTTTCCTCGCTAGTGTGTTGGTCCTTGAGAGAAACGAGGTTGCCGTCCTTGTCGGTAAGCCTTCCACAGATGAGACAATAAATCTCATCTATTCCTGCCTGTACGTCCCTGCTTCCGCAGTTCTTACAAGCCCTTGGCCACGGCAACGCTCGTTCCTCTCAATTACCTAGTTAACTGGACTAAGCCAGTGGTGAGCCGGACTCACCGAGGTCTACTGCTGGTTCGTAAGCTGTTCCAGTTCCAGATGTAGTGCTGATGTCAGCGCCTAGAAGTGAAGAAGATTCAATACGAATAACTGAAGCCTGACGGAAGATTCCGTAAGCACCAAGCCAGTACCATCCCATTGGGACGAAACGGCGTAGACGGTCAGTTACAGGACCAGGTACAACGTGTGGGAACGCTCCGTTACCGTCAACGTATGAGTGAGCCTTGGCAAGAGCCTGGCGACCAACGATGAGAGTTCCGTAAACGTTTGTTGAAGATGCACCAGCACCCTGGAATACAGGAGCACGTGGAGTTTCGATCCAACGAACACCTTCGTAAGCACCGAGCTCACCGTTCCAGATTTCACCTGGCTGTGCGTAGACGTGTGGTGCACGCCATCCCTGTATGTTTGAACCTGAGATAGATTCGCCCTGAAGGTCTGCAACGAGGTCTGGGTGGATGTAACCAACGTACATACCGCCGAATGTTGGAACGTTCTGAGCACGGAGACGAGCACGAGCAACACGGATGTCAAGTGATGACAATGTGTTTGCTGCTGCTACACCGGCACGAGTAGTTACAGAAGTCTGGAGTGTTGTTGCTCCGAGTCCTGATGCGTACTGTACGTTTGTTCCAACGTCCAAAGCAGCACGAGCAATCGTGTCGATTGAAACACCAGCGTTGTATCCAACTACGTTGGCAACGATTGGGTCAATGTCCACGAATGAAGTTCCGCGCAACTTGGCAGTGGTAAGAACACCGTTACCGTATTCAGCAAGAGTCAACGCAACGGTTGAGTCTGACATTGCTACGGTTGTGATGTCTGTTGTTTCTGTAAGTGCCGTGGTTGAAATCGGCAGGTCGTTCACGATTGTGAACTGTACCGAAGCACCTGGCATTGACTGTGCAGTAGGCTGAACGTCTGCTACAGCGTCAAAGTAAAGCTCAGGACGCAAAGCGAAGTACGCCATGCGGTCATAAGCGGCCTTGGAGAAGTCAAGGGTTGACTGTCCCGTTGGGTTGTCTGAGTAGCCATCAATAGCCATTTCAAACTCCTTTTCTAGTTAGTGTGTTTTGATTAACGCACGTTCCTAGAAGTCCAAACACCCAGTTTTTCAAACTGTTGTTCTTGTACGATCTTCATGGCTTCTTCGGGACTTGATGCCTCTTGCATACGGGCTAGGAATTCCTGACCTAAGTCTGGTCCTACGCCTGACGTACCAATAGTCGCGCCTTGGGCACGACGTAAAGCTTCAAGTTCCGCATCGTTAGCAGGGGCTTGTGCCTGTGCTGGTTCTGAGCCTGATGTAGAAATGCCGTATTCTTCAGCCATCTTCTGGATTGCTTCTACTGAAGCCTCTCCATCGTATGCCTTACGAAGTAATGCACCTGCACCTGTCTCTGGAATTCCAGCCTTGGTGAATTGGAATTCAAGCTTTTGCTTTTCCAGTTCTGCCTTTGCTGCTTCAAGTTCCTTACGGGCTTTGTCACCTTCACGCAACTGACGCCTAATGTGAGGGTCTAGTGGCTGACTGTTGGTTTCTTGCTCGTCAAGTTCGTTGTCGAATTCGGACATGTTGATCGCTCCTTCTAGGTACGCGCTTTATTCAGAGGTAAATAAAACGGATAAATTTGTTTGCACTATACGCACTTGGGGACGTGCTCCCCACCAAGCGGTTTAGTTGTCCAGCTCGCCCACGATCAATGGGGCCAAACACCTAACGTAATTGTAGCACATTATGTACGTGCAGAACCAAGACCTGTAACACCCTTAGAAGTTTCGGCGTATCCACCGCCCTTTTCAAAGGGAGCGGCCTTGGCTTCTTCGGCCAACTGTACCTGTCTTTGGGCTACTGGCTGTGTAGTGCCCTCAAAACCGGCTATTTGGCTTCCGATTAAGGTTCTGGTGTCAACGGTAGGGGCATTGACTCCTGGGGCTGAAACGCCCAATACAGAGTCTTTACCGGCCATTTGAAGTGCGTTTTGTGCCTTGGAGAATGGTGCCATAGTAGGGTCATTAAGACCGGCAACAGAAGCACCAGTGCCACTAAGTCGTACCATTTCTGCTAAATCACTAGATTGTTGATTAGTAAAACCTTGTAATCCAGCATTTCTAGCGGTGTAACCAAGGTTGGCTGCAAGTGCTTGGCGTTCAAGAACTGGAGCAGCAGCGGTTGGATTAAGGAAATATGCGACAAGACCACCAGTTCCAATATTGTGTTGTTGCATAAACTGTTGTTGAAGACTTTGAGGCAACGCATTTACCGCTTGATACCCCATAGCAATGCGTTGACTAAACTCAGAAGCAGATACGTTACCTGCGACAAGGTTTTCAATAGGAGACTTTTTTGTTTTAGGGTCTGGGGTAGTAAGGAACCCAGTAGGAAGTCCAGCAGCCTGAGCAGTTGCCTGATAAGAATTTACCAAAGTAAGGTACGTTGATTCAGTAAGTGGTTTTGTACCATTCTTGGCCGCTTCTGCCTGTTGAGCAATAAGACCAGCAAACGTGCTTTTGTATTGAGGTGTTGAACGAACCATGTTCATTAACTCTTTAGGGTTAGTGATGTTGTCTTGCATTGTCCACTGGTAAACTTGTGGTGTAATAGCTCCAAGATCAACACTTTGAAGCCATTGGTCAAGTGTTTGATAAGAACTGTTTTTTAAATTTGCTGAAGCCGTAGCATTGGCAATCTGTGTAGTCATCTGACCAGCAATGGTGACTGCTTCAGTTATTGTGTCTCGACTGGCTTGTTGAGCGGCGGTAAGACCAGGGCCGTAATCAACGCCTGGAGGCAATTTAGATAAATCACCACCAGTTTTACTACCTGCATAATTAAGTGCTTTAAGAAGTCCAGAATTCAAAGAACCTTGAATTTTTGTACCACTGGTTATGTATTCATTAGCATTAAAGCCAGGTACGTTTCCAAACACTGCTTCAAAAAGAGCAGGGCCACCTTGAAAAAGAATTTGATTTGTAATGGCATCTAATCCAGAACTGGTAATGCTTCCCTTATTATCTAGATACGCAGAAGAAGGCAAAATTGGTGTACCAGCAAGTTGCTTTGCTAATGTAGCGGCGGCGACAGCATCGGCTCCACTTTTAACAAGCGCAGAAGTTATTGATTTAATACCTGCTGGACCAGCAGGGTAAATAATAGATTGTTGCTGACCAGCACCACCGCCACCAAAAGGATTAGGAATTGTAGTTGTAGGTGTGGTTGTAGTTGTCGTTTTGATTTTTTTTGCCATTACTGTGCGCCCCCTTGTGGCATAGGTGCAGCCATGCTTGGTTCAGCTTGTGCTGGAGAAGGCATTGGCTGTTGTGATGGAGCGGCTGCTTGTGCTTGTTGACCACCGGCCATCTCTTGTTGAATTCCTTGAATAAGTGAAGCAACCTTTTCCTGTGCGGCTGGAGTCTTATCCCAACCAAAACCTGGGTGAGACTGAATGTGTCCTTTCCATTCGTCAAGGCTCATTGGAACTGGGCGTCCAGTCTTAGGGTCACGACCACCGCTAAGAGCGGCTGAAGATTTAGGGTCAGTCATAAAGTTAGGTTCTTGATCCTCACCCAACATCTGCTTAGCAACCTGACGGTATGGGTCAAGTAGGTAAGCGGTCTTGATGCCAGCATCAATTTGCGGAGCAAGCGTAGGATAAAGACCCTTGGCTGTTGTCTTAAGATAATCCTCAAATGCAGCAGCCTTGGCTGGTGTCATGTCCTCAGCTATGGACTTAAGAGTGCCGTCCGACATGGGAACGGCGTAGTCATGAGCCAGTTGTTTCATGTCGGGAACCGACATTGATTTTGTTTCAGGCTTTTGAGCTTCTTCTGCTAATGGTTTGTCTGCCATGATTATTCCTTATTGTGGTGGGGGTAGTGGACGAAATACGCCTGTAATAATTGTTGAAACGTCTTGCCAGCCAGGAAGCGTTGTTGCGGCAGTGCAATTATCGCGCCATTCTTGACGTAAGCGACTTTGCTCTGATGTATTACCTGCTGCTGCTTTATATTGTTTTTCCCATGCTGAACGTGCATCTAACAATAATGGAATGTATTGTTTTTGTGCTGGAGTCAAAGTAGCAACATGACTTGGGTTTTTCATAAAAGATTGCAATTCAGTATAAGATTGAGCAGCAACGGTGTAAGTATTACCACCTAGGTGTTCTGACAACCAAGCGCTGTTCATTGATTGACCGTATGATTTCCCCCTTGCTGTCCATGCGTAATAACCAGCGGAACTCAGATTGTCGGCATATGTACCTGGATATAATTTTTGAAAACCAGGAAGCATTACGTCGTAATACATGTAGTTCCCCAAAGCAACTCGCATTGCTTGTGTGTATTCAGTTGGGGTTTCCTTTTGTCGAAGTGCAAACTCACCAAGAATCTGTGATGCTACAGGATCATACTTTGCATCTGCACCTTGTTGACTAGACATAAAAGCAGAAAGAAATGGAAATTCTTTTACAAGTTGTGGGTGATTTTCAACATACTTAACCGTTCCAATAGTTTCTAAGTAAGTAGAAAATGGGCTTTTGGTGTGAGCAACTGTATTAAACAATTCAGTAGGGAACCTACGTAGAAGTTCTGCAACTTGCAAAGTGTAAGAAGGAAACTTAAAATCGCCATTCTTGTCTTTTTCTAAAGCAATAGCATCTAGTTGTTTTTGTACGTGTATGTCTGACGCAATGACCGAAGAAAGCGGTGTGGCAAGTGAGGTTAATGTCTTAGCCGCGTAGAGAGAAGTAGTCGCCCAGTTTGCTTCTGACTGCAGATCAGTTCTGTTGTTTGGGTTTTCTAAAAACAAAGAAACTTTACGTGCAGTGTAGTAATTGATTAACTGTTGAGCCGCGCCAGAATTAATGTTTTGTTTGTTAATTTGACCATTTTTCAAAAGCGTGTCAATAGTTTCATTGCGGTATTTAATTAAAATATTTGAACCTTCATTACCGATTGAATACAGCTCACTGGAAAGATATGAACTAACTTGGTTTTGATTCATGTGTCCGTAAACGCCCTTGTAGACATTTTGAAGTGTGCTGTTAGGGAATAAGTCGCTTGCAATGGATGACTGCATAGAGTTTGGGCCAAGGACCCATTTGATTATGTCACCAATAAAAGGAATACGGTATTGCATTTGTTCGTAAACGTATTTAGCAGGAATGGTAACGATAGGTCCAAACGGCATTGAAATAACGTTTTCAAGAAATCCACCAATACCAGGTGTCTGCCCTGTAATAATTATGCTGTCTGGGGAAGCAGGTGATGATTCAAGACCCATGTGTTGACCAGCGCCGTAATTTGGAAGTCCCTGTGCGGCAAGCCAACTATTGACGATACCGTTAGTAAATCCTGTAATTACTTGTGAACCTGGAAACGTAAATGAACCAATGCCACTTTGATTGTAAGCAAGAGCAACATAGTCAGTAACGGCAAGGTTAATCTTCATGTACTTTTCAAATGCTGCAAAATTGTCACCGGCCATACGGAGGGCACGACGCATAGCCTGGTTCTTCGCAAAGTAATACGGAGTAACTACACGCATGTTTTCTTCCCAAATAGTTTTGTCCATTGGGTTGTGCACAAATTTGCTCATGTTAATAAGTGCTTCAGATTGACATTTAGCCATTGCTTCGCCCGTTGTCATGTAGCCCTTTTCAACAAGTGGCAATAATTTCTGATACTGTTGCCACGCTTCCCACACAAAAAGTGGATCACGACTAGCAGTGTTAACCATCTTTCCAAGCACAGCTCGATGTAGCCAATCAGAATATTTGCGTACAATGTTTAGATTGCCAGCAGACATAAGTCCAACGTATTCGTGTGCAGGGAACGCTGAAGGAGCATCATCCTTTTCCCAATGTTCGCGCATCCATTTAGCCAGTTGTTCTTGTGACCAAAAATCGCCAGAAGCAATTTGGTGAATAATCTCAGGGTGAATGACGCTTGCTACGCCACTAGCGGAATTAATGTTAGTTGAAAGACCCATGGTGTGATCGGTTGAAGTTTTTGCCCAACCAGTGTGAGGGCTTTCATCGGGGTATTTAGCCGATGCTTCACGGTCACGCCTAAAATCTGCTCTCCATGCAGCAGGTTGACTAGAAATAAAACCTTCCATGTGATAATCAGATTCTCGACGTAACCGTGCAAGTTCAGAAGGATTAGAAAACGACCTTCCTCCCAATTCACGAATTTTCTCGTCAAGTGATTTCTTTAATTGAACCTTAAAATTATTTTCAGTTAATGGTTTGCCAAGGTCTTGGAGAACTTTAGTTGCATCTTTCTTGGCTTGCTCCATGTAAAATTCAGGATTGCCATCAAAAATTCGCTGACCTTCTTTAACAATTTGTTCTTCGTACCAACGAGCGTTTTCTTTGAAAATAGTTCCTCGGCTAGCACGAGTAATGTTTTCGTATAGTGCAGCTCCGGCATAAGAATCACCAGCCATGTACTTAGTATAAGTTTCACCAAGTACTTTGTTGGATGTTTTGATTTTTGCTTCAGCACCCTTGCCCTCAATGCCAACTACTTGATTAACTACATTGTGCTTGAAACCATCTTCAGCCATAAGGTCGCCTTGAGAGTGAACTCCGCCAAGCATGTGACTATCTGTTTCAAGGTAAAGATTGGTAGCAAAATTTAGAAAGTCATCAAACTTTTTACCAGAAAGCGTTTTGATTAATGCAGTGTCAAACCCAAGAATAATGTTACTGATTGCTGAACGAAGTGCTTTACGCTCAACATCACCCATAGCAACTTTACCTAAGTATGCTTCGTGTCTAGCAATAGATTGAACGAGTTTTGCTTCAGTAAAATTATGTCCACCGATACGTAATGAGTTCAACATAACTTCAGAAACAATGACACGTTCAGCCCAAGCAGGAGAAGCAAGAGTAAGAAGTTTGAACCAACCGTTTAGGTATCCTTGCATTAAGTCAACAGCAACATCAAAGTTGTTGCGCATGCCACGATCACCAAGAGACTTAAGTTTTATACCAGTATTCTTTGCCCATAATTCATAGGCTTTAGCAGCGTTAAGTTTTCCAATGCCAAGTTTTTCTCCAACTTGTCTACTTGAGCGAGTTGACCATTCTTCGTTGAATAAACGTTTGTATTCTTCACCGGCTTCTTTGGTGGTGGCAGTTGAAGCAATGTAATTTGCTTGTTTAGCAATGTTTTCTTCGCTAGAATATGACGAAGAAATAGCAGCCTTCATTTCAGCGCCAAGGTCTTGAACTGCTAACATCTCACCGCGCAAGTGTTGAAGAAAAGGCAAGACATTTGTAGTACCAAAAATTTGGTATAGTTTTTCTGATTCAGCCTTCATCATTGCTAATTCGTCAAACTTTTTAGACGCGGTAACGTAAGCATCACGAGCTTTGATTAATTCACCATCAAGGTATTTAACAACCGTAGCGTAACGCTCGGCTTTAGTCATCCCCTTTAATTCATCGCCTTTAAGCATTTGATTGGCACGATCAAG
>Ga0214247_1001081_pt1 | contig 12968 bp, 10 predicted proteins | sample TroBogypolimnion_18_FD_153085 | JGI IMG/M metagenome (GOLD analysis project Ga0214247, IMG submission 153085) | Freshwater microbial communities from Trout Bog Lake, WI - 03JUN2009 hypolimnion | ecosystem: Environmental > Aquatic > Freshwater > Lake > Hypolimnion/Profundal zone ... | reverse complement strand
AAACCATATCGGATGCACTCTTTATTGATGGCAATCCCGCCGGCGCCAAAGCGGCATTACATTCTGCAGGGATTATCCAGAATGTACTCAGGCTGCCACTGGTTCCTGTAAATGAGGCCACTTACAAAATATTGGCTCAAGAGATGAAATCGATCTCAAATGGTTGACAAAAAAAGGAGCTGAGTAATACCCCAACTCCTTTTTTATCAGTTTATAAATCAGTTATTTGTAGATCTCTTTTTTTGAGGAGAGAAGCGTGTTGTAAAGCAATGAAGCAATGGTCATTGGCCCTACTCCTCCCGGAACCGGGGTAATAAACGAACATTTCGGGGCAACTTCCTCAAATTTTACATCACCCAATAATTTCCAGCCCGACTTTGTTTTATCTGATTTGATTCGGGTGATTCCCACGTCGATCACCACAGCACCCTCCTTAACCATATCGCCGGTAAGAAACTCAGCCATTCCCAGGGCGGCTACAATAATATCTGCCTGAGCACATATCGCTTTAAGATTTTTAGTCCGGCTATGGCATAAGGTTACGGTACAATCAATACCCTTTTGGGAGAGTAAAATGCTCATTGGCCTCCCTACAATATTACTTCGGCCGATTACGACGCAATTCTTGCCTGAAGTTTCAATTTTATACCTTCTGATTAACTCCATGATTCCAAAAGGAGTCGCAGAGATAAATGCAGGAACCCCAGCCACCATCCGGCCAACATTGACAGGATGAAAACCATCCACATCTTTGCGGGGATTAATCGCTTCGACGATATTCTCTTCCGAGATGTGTTTTGGCAATGGAAGCTGGACAATAAAGCCATCAAGATCAACATCATTATTTAATTGCATAATGCAACTTAAAAGTTCCGTCTCAGTAACCGTATCTTCAAACCTGATTAATGTTGATTTAAAACCAACACGCTCACAGGCCTTTACTTTAGCTGCCACATAAGTTTCACTGCCGCCATCATGGCCTACCAACACTGCAGCAAGGTGGGGTATTTTTCCACCCAGGTTTTTAATTTTTACAACCTCATCAGCAATCTCCGACTGTAAGATTTCAGAAGTTTTTTTTCCGTCAATAAGCTCCATTCTAACCTTTATTTAAATCAAAATACCATACCATTTCAGCGTATGGTCATTTCAAATATTCAACTTTTCCAGAATCTGCTAATGGTGACGACCCTTGGGTTGTGCCAGCGCATTTCTCATATTTCCCCCCTGGGAAACCATCTTCATCATCTTCCGGGTATCGGCAAATTGTTTCAGCAACCGGTTAACTTCCTGAATGGTAGTTCCGGAACCTGTTGATATCCGTTTCCGCCGTGAACCATCAATAATGCTTGCATCAGCCCGCTCCTTTTTAGTCATGGAATGGATAATAGCTTCAATATGTTTAAATGCATCATCCTCTATTTCGACATCTTTCATTGCCTTTCCCATGCCAGGAATCATACTTGCAAGATCCTTCAGGTTCCCCATCTTCTTAATTTGCTGAATCTGTTTCAGAAAATCATCAAAGTTGAACTGATCCTTGGCCAAACGTTTCTGCAGTTTACGGGCCTCTTCCTCGTCAAATTGCTCATGAGCCCTCTCAACCAGCGAAACAATATCACCCATGCCCAGGATACGATCAGCCATCCTGTTAGGATAGAATGCATCCATGGCATCCATCTTTTCACCGGTCCCGACAAATTTAATTGGTTTGGTGACTACGGAACGTATCGATAATGCGACTCCACCACGGGTATCCCCATCCAGCTTTGTAAGGATCACACCGCTAAAGTCGAGACGGTCATTAAATTCTTTTGCGGTATTGACTGCATCCTGTCCTGTCATGGCATCTACCACAAACAAAATCTCGCCGGGATTAACTGCAGATTTAATGGATTCAATCTCTTTCATCATCTGCTCATCGATCGCCAACCGTCCGGCAGTATCAATGATCACTACATCATGTCCGTGCAGTTTGGCAAATTTGATCGCTTCTTTGGCAATGCGAACCGGGTCTTTACTCCCCTCTTCGGTATAAACAGAAACTTCAATAGCGGCAGCTACGATCTTTAATTGCTCAATAGCCGCAGGACGATAAACATCACAAGCCACCAGAAGGGGTCGTTTACCAGACTTTGTTTTCAGCCGGTTAGCTAACTTTCCCGAAAATGTGGTCTTCCCCGATCCCTGAAGCCCAGCCATCAAAATAATAGCAGGACTTCCTTTCAGGTTGATGTCGACTGTTTGTCCGCCCATCAGCTCAATGAGCTCATCGTGAACAATCTTCACCATAACCTGTCCCGGATTAAGCGCTTTAAGAACATCCTGTCCTAAAGCCTTCTCTTTCACTTTGGCCGTGAAATCCCTGGCGATTTTATAGTTGACATCCGCATCAAGCAACGCTCTGCGAACCTCTTTTAACGTTTCGGCAACATTAATATCGGTAATCTTCCCTTGCCCTTTTAGCAGCTTGAACGATTTCTCAAGCTTATCCGTAAGATTTTCAAACATTTCTTATTCAAATTTAAGCTTACAAACTTACATGAAAAAAACTTTTGCACCAAGACGAAAATTCAAGCCCGATTCAAAATTTACAAAACGTGTTGAAGCCTAAAATTTAGCGGATTAAATATTTATTGCAGCCAATAAAAATGACTACTCTGACCAGAAAGCCCTTCTGGGGTTCTCATTTTATTCCGGAACCAATGGGGAACAGAAAACTTTCACCAGAAAATGGTGCACTCTGTGCATTAATCTGACTTTCAATTTACTGAATAAATGATCAGAGAAAGAGCCCATAACTCTTAAACGGCCGGCACAACCGCATTTCAACACTTATAACCCCCTGATTATCTGTTTTTTAAAATTATCTTAAAATATACCTGATAATTGGTTTTTGCAACTAATATTCACTATTTTTACAACGGATTATTTACCATTAATTTTAGTTACTGTAATTATGAACATTTTCGTAGGAAGTCTGCCATTTAGCTTAGAAGAGGCAGAATTAAAAGGGTTTTTTGAAGAGTACGGCGAAGTAGCTTCAGCAAGAATTATCACAGACAAATTTTCCGGAAGGAGCAAAGGATTCGGTTTCATTGAAATGCCGAATGACGAAGAGGCCAAAAAGGCTATTGAAGAACTTAATGGAGCAGAAGTTGATGGTCGCACAATCGTTGTGAACGAATCAATTGAAAAACCTAAAGATGGAACAAGACGTCCAGGCGGCGGTGGCGGCGGTTTTAACCGTGGCGGCGGCGGTGGCGGTTTCAATCGTGGCGGAAGTGCCGGCGGTGGTGACAGAGGCGGAAGCCGTAGGGCAAGTTATTAAGCCGGTCGAACGCAGATTAACTGCCTGATGTTCTTGCAGTTGTCGTTTGAAGTATTTTCGTGTCGTTTTCACTTAGATAATCCAAACATTTAAAGATACGTTCTAAACTTAATTTACTTCATAGGCATTGCAGATTTTCTGCAATGCTTTTTTTTGCTAATAATTTCGGGTTAGGATATACCGAATTCCGATACCAATCTGCCTGATTCTATATTCCCGGTAATTTTTGAACGATGGATCGTGGGTAATATTATTTAAACCATAGTACCAGTTACCTTCCAAAATAAGATAAGTTGATAATCTCCAGGTCAATCCAATCTTAGGACCAAAATCAAGATTGTCGATATTCGTTAAAACCTGGCTGCCTGAATCCGACGCGATGCCTGATGAATGGGATACAATCGTATATGAGGTTGCCAGTTTAAGAGAGGTCTGGAATCCGGTATAACATGTAAACCGCCTGAGCTTAAATCCAAAATAAACAGGTAAGCTTAAATAGGACAGATGCATTCTGCTCTCCTCATAGTAGTTATTGTTAAAAAAAGGGAAGAGGACTCCATCATTTAAAACCTGATCGTATTGCATGCCCGGGATATAAGTAGTCCGGCTTTCAACCTGATTAAACAACAGGTCGGTTTCGACGGATGAACGCTTACTAAAAGAATGACTGTAAAACATTCCAATCTGGCCTGAAGTAGCAATCAGATTTTTTTGGTCAGCCATTGAAGCCTGAAACCTTGAGACATCTTTGAAAGCAATAAAACCGGAGGTAACGGTTGCCTTAAATCCGATATCATCCTGACCAAAAACAGTTGTGGCAACGAAGAAAAAAATGGAGAAGAAAGAAATTTGGGGTTTCATGTCCGGACTTTACCTATATACCGAAATAGTATAGATTAACCCTACTGGAAAATAAGTAATTCGACACCTAAATCCGATCTGAACCAAAAAACGGATGGCAGGAATTGAACAAACCACCCGGTTGGTTAGAAAGACCCGATTCTCTGAATCAATGAGCCACATTTACTTTTCTAAGTTCACCATTCACGCGGACCATTGCTGTCCCGCCTTTATCAGATGCAATCCGATATTTAACGACTTTCCCCCCTTTCCAGGAAATATCCACCACGAAACCACCTCTGGCCCGCAATCCGGTAACGGATCCTTCAGGCCATGCCCAGGGTAATGCAGGCAATAAACAAATCTCTCCGGCTTGCGATTGAATCAGCATCTCCGCAATCCCTGCCGTTGCCCCAAAGTTGCCATCAATCTGAAACGGTGGATGGGCATCAAAAAGGTTTGCATAGACACCGCCACCCTTGCCATAGCTGGTCCCGGTATTATCGACTATGGAGATAAGATTTCTCAATAACCGGTATGCATGATCGCCTTCAAATAACCGGGCCCAGAAGTTAATTCGCCATGCCATGGCCCAGCCTGTACTTTTATCCCCTCGTGCAATCAGTATTTTTTTTGCCGCCGCTGCCAGTTCAGGGGTGCGGGTCAGCGAAATCTGGCGCCCCGGATGCAATGCGAACAGGTGAGAAATGTGACGGTGGGTATCGGTTGAATCATCCCGGTCTACACTCCATTCCATCAATTGTCCCCATTTCCCAATCTGAGGTTTAAGCAATTTCTCACGCAATGCCACCACTTTCGTCCGGTATTCGGGGTCCATATTCAGAATTTGGGATGCCTCAATAAAATTATTAAACAGATCCCATACAATTTCCTGATCGTAGGTAACGCCGGGTTCATGGGGACCATGTTCAGGAGACCACCCGTCAGGGGTCATAAGGTTTCCCTTTGAATCTGGAATCAAACGCTCTTCCCAAAATTCACAAACCTCCTTTAAAATGGGGTAAGCAAAATCTGCCAGGTATTTTTTATCTCCGGTGAACGCATAATGTTCCCATAGATGCTGACAATACCATGCGCTGGCCGGTGGATTCCAGACAAAACTGCCTGCTCCAAAAATATTGTTTTCTGTCTGAAGGGTCCACCCTTTTTTTGAATGATAAAATTCACTTGTCGCTATTTTCCTCACTTCCCGCTGATTATTAATGTACTCAAGGAATGGAATGTGGCATTCACTTAAATTGGCAACCTCTGCGGGCCAATAATTCATCTGCACATTAATATTGGAATGATAATCACTTCGCCAGGGAGGATTGTTTGAATTATTCCATAATCCCTGAAGGTTTGCCGGAAGTGAGCCCTGCCGCGAAGAACTTATCAGGAGATATCTTCCGTACTGAAAGAATAGCTGCTCCAGTTCAGGATCATTCCCACCCTTTTTGTAGGAGACTAATCTCAGGTCTGTCGGCTTGGCCAAGAGGGAAGGTTCACTCGTGCCAACAGATAAAATGACCCGTTTAAATAAGCTCTGATAATCTGCTATATGACGCGATAAAAGTTGTTCAAATGATTGATTTGAAGCCAGTTTCAAATGTTTTTCAATCCCTGGCAGCGGATTTTCACCTCTCCACCCTTTGCTGAAATCGGGGAGGTAATTTGTACCGGCCGCCAAAATCAGGATTAAGCTGTTCGTTTTATCAAATTTCAGTGATTGTCCGGAGATTTGTACCTCTCCCCCATCATTCAGTACGGTCAGACCGGCTGCATAACTTAATCCATTGTCCAGTTTACCGTTAATTGATATTTTATGATCTGCAAACTCAATCTTTCCATGGTGCATATCACTCAGTCGTATTGCACCATTACATGCGCCATGACGGTCAGCACTGATCCGTAAAACCATTACCTGATCTTTGGCACTGCAGAAAATTTCCCGTTTGTACGAGACACCGTTCGAGCGAAATGTGACCGTATGCACTGCATTTTCGATATTCAATTCACGATGATACTGATCGATAGCGGAGGTATCCTTAAAATCAATGAACAAGTCACCAAATGCCTGGTAAGCACCAGTCTCTTTTTCGTCACCGCTCCAAAGGGATATTTCATCAAATTGAATATGTTCGGTGGCTATGTCTCCAAAAATCATACCTCCCAAACGGCCGTTTCCTACTGGAAGGGCTTCTGTCATCCAGTCCCTGGCCGGTTTATCGTACCAAAGTTTTAGCGAATTGTTTTTTGCATTAGCTTTCTGCAATGAGGCTGTAAGGAGAAAGAATAAAGTACAACCGAAGATGAGACGAATCATTTGATTTTTTTTAAATTACATAATATTGACCTCCGGTTTATCCCAGCCAGCTGCTCAAAATATTTGAATTATACTGCTAACCTCTTACAATACGCATTACCCTTGTTACATTGTCATCGACATGAGCTTTATTATCAACACCTAAAGTCATGCAGTGAACATTGCCACTATTGATCACAAAATTAAGTGATTGCTCCCGCTCCTCCTCCTTTACCAGATCTCCGCATCCAAAAATCTTCATGCCGATTATCCCCTTGCCATTTTTACGTGCCGTTTCGAGAACCTGCATAATTTTTTCGGGAGAACCGTCCATTCGGATACTCCGGGGATTTATTCGGGCCAGGATAACATCAACCCATGGATTGGATGCTGCTTCAACCAGCGCTTCATAATTATGACAGGAAACCCCTAAAGCCTTGACCAGACCATCCTGTTTTGCTCTGGACATCGCCTCCATATATTTTTTGTTTGCTTCGGGCCATTGACCATTTTCCATGCAATGCATGAGAAAAATATCGATATAATCGGTATTCAGCTCTTTACGTAACCGGTCGAAACATGGATTAAATGGCTCGGCCTCGTACCACCCCTGGCGGGTATAGGTCATAATTTTGGAAAGAACCGTAACCTTCGCGCGTGGCATCACTTTCAGAGCCTCGCCGACATAAGTATGTGAACCATACATATCCGCAGTATCAAAAAACCGTATTCCCCGATCGTAGCAATGTTGCGACAATTCAACGAATTTTTTGATACCGATACGGGTCTGATCTGATTCACGCTTCCACCCACGTGTGCCCGTTCCAAAAGCGATTCTTGAAACCCTCAGCCCTGTTTTTCCAAGAGCTACGGTATCTACCGTGTCAGGGTTGGTTACCGCAAATGCCGGCTGCGAAAAGATGGCCGGAATTGCTGACGCAACGGCAATTCCCGTTGCGCTTTTAGCCAGAAAAGAACGCCTGTCGAATTTCGAAATAGACATATAAATCTAATTATCAAATATTTATAATGCAACTGATGAGAAAACAGATTTAAAATAGGTCTTTACCCTTTTACGATCCGCATGACCCGGTTAATGGCATCATCAACCTGGGCAATACTCTCCATACCAAGGGTCATCGAATGAATACTCGTTTTTTTTATGGCAAAAGTGATCGACTCCTCACGCTCATTCTCTTTTATTTTATCTCCGTTCCCAAAGATTTTCATCCCAATAATCCCCTTTCCATTACCTCTGGCTTGTTCCAAAAGTGTATTGATCTGTGCGGGAGTGCCATCCATGTGGGACTGAAACGGGTTGATACGGGCAAGAATCACATCCACCCAGGGATCGTCAACCGCAGCCTTTAGCGCCTCATAATTATGGCACGACAAGCCAACTGCCTTGATGATCCCTTTCTGCTTTGCGAGTGAAAAATACTCGATGTACCGCTTCTTCTCCTCCTGCCATTTTCCATTGGTCATGCAGTGCAGCAGCATAATATCAAAGTATTCACTTCCCGTCTCCAGACGAAAACGGTCGAGCGCCTTGTCAACAGGTTCACTGTTGGCTACATCATTTGAGGTCCACATCTTTCCAAGCAGTGTTGCTTTTTCCCGAGGAATATCTTTAAGCACCTCTTTAATAAATGGATATGATCCATAAGTATCGGCGGTATCAAAAAATTGAATTCCCCGATCGTAGGCATGATGAGCCATTTTAACAAAATTAGTTAGCCCCATTCGGGTTTGGTTGGAATGGTGCTTACTTCCTATCGATCCTGTTCCCAACGCAATGCGTGAAACAGTAAGCCCTGTTTGGCCTAGTTTTACCTGGTCAATTATCGGATTTACGGAAGTACACCCCTGATTCAGAATACCCAACCCTGAAAAAGCAGCAATTCCTGTAGCACTTACGGCTCCGGAATAGAGAAAACTCCGGCGATTAATTTTTTTCATAAAGCGGAATTTAGTTTACTCTGAAAACGTAAAGGTTATATTAAATGTTTCCAAATAGCAGTTCAATATTCTCAACTAACTAAAAATCCAGAAAGTTCCATTTTCCCCGGTAAGCGCGTGAAAGCATCATATCTGCAGCAGGATCACCAATGAAACGTTCCTTGGCCGGATCCCATTTCAAAGGACGTTGAAGCTGATACGCGATATTTGCCAGATTACAGAGCGAAGATGTCCGGTGACCGGTCTCTACATCCGACACTGGTTTGGTCCTTTTTTTAATGGCGTCGATCCAATCCTGATAATGGTTCTCACTTTTATAAAGATGTTTATCGGAAGGTTTGATTACCGTTTCGATAATAGCGGCAGGATCAGAGCGCAAATAATCTCGGCTAACCTCGATACGGCCCTTTGATCCAATAAACTGAACACCATTGCATTCACTGCCCCAGTTGGCATGGTTCAGAACAATACCATTCTTATATTTCATCTGCAAACCGATCACCGCATGTTCAAGAGGCGGATTAAATTCCACCGGCCCGGATTCATCCATTCCGAGGGCCCACTGGGCAATATCAAACATATGAGCTCCCCAGTCCGTGATCATTCCGCCACCAAACTCCCGATAGCTGCGCCAGTTCGGAAACCTCAAATCTTCGACCGGGGGTGCAAGTACCGGACTATAATCGCGGTAAAGGGAAGGTCCAACCCACATATCCCAATCCACATTATCAGGAGTCGGAACTGAGGGAAGGTCCAATGCCTTGACCGGAGGACCTACGCAAACATTCACCTCGCTGATATCCCCGATATATCCGTTGGCAACCAATTCACAGGCATGGCGGAAATTGCGCCAGGAGCGCTGCATATTCCCTGTTTGAAATACCTTTTTATATTTCCGTGTGGCATTTACCATGGCACGTCCTTCAGCAACTGTCAGAGCCATAGGTTTTTCACAATAGATATCCTTACCGGCTTTGGCTGCGTCAATAGCAACCTGTGCATGCCAATGGTCCGGCGTGGCAATAACCACGGCATCGATATCCTTTCTGTCCAGAAGTTCTCGGTATTTTTTGTACCCCGTAACTTCATGCTTTTCACCAACCCATTTTTGATCATTAAGCCCTTGCGCTTCACCCTTAAATTTGTCGACTTTTGTAGTTACCACATCGCAACAGGCCATGACAACTGTTTCCGGACATTTCATCAGATTATTTAACAAGCCATGACTTTGAATTCCCACGCCGATAAATCCAAGCCTGATTTTTTTGATTCCTTCATTGGACGCGATGGTGTAACCCGGGAGAACAGTGATCGCAGTTGCGCCAGCCGCTGCCGTTCCAACAAAGCTTCTGCGTGAAATTGTGTTTTTCATAAGTATTAATTTCGTTTAATTTAAGGTTGTAAATCTGTAATGCAAAGGTTAATTTGAAGATCCTAAAATTAATAAAAATCTTACATCGACGTCTCCGTGGACAGATTTCAGAAAATAAATTTTACGGCGCATTATTTCCGAATATCCTAACGGTTAAAGGAACCTGCTGATTGATCACGAATAGATTATCTTTGCAGCATGAAGAGAAAGGAAGAGATCACCACCAAAAGTGTAGCAAACCTGAAATTTGAATCACTGAATGAGATTCAGGAGGCCATGATCAGTAATGATTTGAAAGCGGATAACATTGTACTTCTGGCTCCTACCGGGTCAGGAAAAACCGTGGCATTTCTCCTTCCGCTGCTTCATCACCTGCAAGAAAAAGAATCTGGTATTCAGGCAATTATATTATCCCCATCCCGCGAATTAGCGCTTCAGATTGAACAGGTTTTCCGGTCAATGGGAAGCGGTTTCAAGGTAAACTGTTGCTATGGAGGTCATCCGTTTAAAACAGAACGCAATAATTTCTCCGAGCCCCCTGCGGTTTTAATCGGCACGCCCGGCAGGATAGCGGCACATATCCGTCGCGAAAGTTTCAATCCCGATACAATTCACTTGCTCGTACTCGATGAATTTGACAAGTCACTCGAAATGGGATTCAGTGATGATATGAGTTTTATTATTGCGCGCCTTCCCCAAATTAAGAAGCGGATACTCACTTCAGCCACGCAGGCCATCGAAATACCCGATTTTTCCGGGATAAAAAATCCGGTAACGCTTAATTTTCTCTCTGAAAAGCGTCGTCCCAATATTTTACTCAAAGCCGTACGTGCAGCAGAGAAGGATAAATTTGATATACTTATCCGTTTAGTGTGCACCCTTGGAAACGAACCAACCCTGGTTTTCTGTAACCATCGGGAGGCTGTAGACCGGATTGATGAATTACTGGCAGCCGAAGGGGTTGCTCACGACACCTTCCATGGCGGGCTGGAACAGGATGAACGTGAACGGGCTTTACTGAAGTTCAGAAATGGCAGCCATCAGATATTGATCACTACCGATCTGGCATCCAGAGGATTAGATATCCCCGAGATAAAAAACATCATTCATTACCAGGGGGCCAATTCAGAAGAGGTGTTTATTCACCGCAATGGTCGGACCGCAAGGATGAATGCAGCAGGAACAGCCTGGCTGGTACTGGCAGAAAAAGAAAAAGCGCCCCAGTTTCTCACAAATCCTCCTGAATTTGTGGAGCTTCCGGAGCTGATTAAACTTCCTGATCCGCCAAAATGGATCACTTTGTATATTGGTGCAGGCAAAAAAGATAAAATAAGCAAAACCGATATCGTAGGTTTTCTGATTCAGAAAGGGAATCTGGGGAAAGATGACATCGGCCTGATATCGATTCTGGACAACGCCTCATTTGTAGCAATCAATCGGGTGACTTCCAGACAAACGCTGGCATTGATCCGGGAAGAAAAAATCAAAAACAAAAAGGTGCGGATAGCCATTTCTAATTAACCCCCTTAATTTACTAATTCCAGTTTGTTTCCATTAATTTCAATTAGTTTCCACTTATTTCAAATCTATTGCTATTTTTGAATCTAAAATAAAACTATATGAAGTACAATCAGTTGGGTAAAACAGGGGTATTGGTATCGGAACTGTGCCTTGGAACGATGACCTTTGGTGGAAAGGGTTTCTGGGTGCCAATCGGAGAAGTTCCGCAAAACGAAGCGACACAAATTGTAAAACTTTCTGTTGATGCCGGTATTAATTTTATTGATACCGCCAATGTTTATTCCGAAGGGCTATCTGAGATCATTCTTGGGAAAGCAATCAGGGATCTGGGATTATCACGGCAGCAGTTGGTCATTGCGACCAAGGTTCGCGGACGGGTTGGCCCGCATGCCAACCAGGTTGGATTATCGAGGCTTCATATCATCGATTCTGTCAATGACAGTCTTGAGCGGTTAGGTCTTTCCCATATTGATTTGTTATATATCCACGGCGTTGACCCGATAACTCCTCTCGAGGAGACCATGCGTGGCCTTGAGGAGGTTGTCCGGTCAGGGAAAGTAAGATATATCGGTATAAGTAACCATCCCGCCTGGATGATGATGAAAGCAAACAGCTATGCCGAAAAATTGGGGTATGAAAAATTTGTCGCCACCCAGAATTATTACTCTATTGCCGGCCGCGATATGGAACGCGAAATCGCACCGATGGCAATCAGTGAAGGGATTTCAATTATGCCCTGGAGCCCGCTCGCAGGTGGCTTCCTATCCGGGAAATATACCCGGACAAACGAAGTAGCCCGCGGTAGCCGCAGAGATTCCTTCGACTTCCCTCCGGTTAACAAGGAGAAGGCTTATGATATCATTGATGTATTAATCTCAATCGGTGAGAACCATAAGGTTACAGCCGCAAAGGTGGCTTTGGCTTGGGTTTTAAAACAACCCGGAATCACCAGCGTGATCATCGGGGCCAAAAATCAGCTGCAGCTCAATGACAATATCGATTCAACCAAACTGGAGCTCAGCGATGATGAATTGCTCCGTTTAAATCAGATTAGTGAATTGCCCTCTGAGTATCCTGAATGGATGTTTAAACGACAAATCCAGGGAAGGTTTCCCGATTAATCCGAACTATCGTTAATCGGCTGTGATCCATCCCATTTTATGCCAGTAATCCCGTTAAAATTTAACAATATTGGGTTAATTTTTAACGGGATTTGTTAGCTTTTTACGTTAATTTTGATTATCTTGCATTAGAAATCAAAACCAATCATCATGGATAATCTGCTGCTAAAGTACATGAATGAGCGTATTGGTCATACGACCAGAAGAGTAGTTGAGCCAGGTCCGGTAATCACAATTTCCAGGGAATGCGGCTGTTCTGCCAGCTTGATTGCAGATAAGCTGACAAAACGGATCAATGAAAAGATCAATAATCCGGAATTAAACTGGAGGTGGGTTAACAAAGAGATTCTCAAACTCGCTTCCGATGAATTAAAAATCCATCAGGATGAGGTTCAGAAAATTGTGGATGGTGATGAAAAGAATTTTCTGGCTGAAATAGCCCATTCATTCACCGATAAATACTATGTCACCACCACCAAGGCAAAAAAAATGATTGAAGAGGTTGTCCGTAATCTGGCG
>Ga0214247_1001073_pt1 | contig 13064 bp, 2 predicted proteins | sample TroBogypolimnion_18_FD_153085 | JGI IMG/M metagenome (GOLD analysis project Ga0214247, IMG submission 153085) | Freshwater microbial communities from Trout Bog Lake, WI - 03JUN2009 hypolimnion | ecosystem: Environmental > Aquatic > Freshwater > Lake > Hypolimnion/Profundal zone ... | reverse complement strand
AGTTGCGGGCAGGGCAATGCCGGAACCAACGGTTTGATCCAGCGTAATGCTTGCCTGTTTTGGCGTGTTGATGACCCTACAGCTGATGTCATCACCAGCCACCAGCGGACCAAACCGGATGCCCATTCCGACCGAGACGTCGGTGCCGCCGTTGGCTGTGCTCAAACTGTTGGTACAGGTGCTGCCACCAATGTCGTATTGCTGCTGGCTCGATACGCTGCCTGCAGCCATCAATTCTCCAAACATGTAGGACGTGCCAATCTGAGCCGTGAATGAGGTGCTACCACCGGTCACCGTGGAGCCGCTACCGCCCGTTGTAGCTTGTGCCTGCACACCGGCTCCAAAAATATATATCGAGACTACAAACTGGTCGTTGTTGTTGATGCGATTACCACCCATCACTTTGTAAATTGCTATGGTGGGCGCCTTGGGCGCGTTGGTGATGGTGCAACTGATCACATCGCCCAGGTTCGCCGTGAAGCTGTCGCCCAACTTGGCTACCGATGCGACGCTGGTGCCGCCCGCACCGGTGTTGGTGCAACTCACGCTGGGTGCGTATTGCGCCACGCTGGAGCTGCCGCTGGCCATGGCTTCGTTGACGCTGTAGCTGGTGGCCGCTGTGGCCACAAAAATGCCCGTGCTGCCGTTGGCAATGCTGCTGCCACTGCCGGTGGTGGTGGCGCTGGCGACCGTGGTGGCACCACTGTTGAGCTTGACAGTGAACTGATCCGCGCTATTGATGCGGTTGCCGCTCAACTGCTTGTTCAGCACAATCGTCGGTGCGGCCAAATTAAGTTGGGTATGGCAAACCAAAACCGAGCCGGACTTGATATTGGCCGCGTCAATCGTAAAGCCATTGGTCGTATAACTCCCAAAGGCTCCACTGCTATTTCCCGTCACCAGATAATTGGTGTCGTAACACCAGCCATTGGTAACCGCCAAACCGGCGGGCAGATTGGTGATGTTGAAGGTAGTGGCCACGCCCGCTGCCGTGAGGTTTTGCACCGCTGTAGCAGGGCCAGGCGCGCCGGCTACTGTGCTCGAGACGTTCTGCGTCGCCCAGCCGTTGTTGGCTGCGTACTGATATGAGGCTGGCAACGCAAGGCCCGCAGTGACTGTTTGATCCAGCGTGATGGAGGGCAGCTTAGGCGTGTTGGTGATCGTGCAGCTAATTTGTGCTCCGGCCACAGGCGTGAGGGTATAGCCCGTACCAGCAACGAAGGCCGCGTTGCTGGGCAGACCGGTTTGCAGGCCCGCGCTGTCGGTACAACTCAGCGTGCTGCTGTATTGCCCCAGGTTCGCGCCACCAGAAGCCGCCTCGGTAATGGTGTAAGTCGTGCCCGTGATGGCCGGGTTCAGTGCTGCGATTCCTGTGGCGGTAGTGCCTGTACCTGTGGTCGTCACGCTGGCCACTGCGGTGCCACTGACGCCGCCGGTATTGATCGCGAGCGTGAACTGATCACCGGTGTTCACCCGCCCATTTGCGCCCAGCGCCTTAGTCAGACTCAGAGCCGGGTTGGAGGGCGCAACCGGGTTGGTGGTGCCACCTACGCAGCCACCATTGCAATTTGGATCTCCGCCGCCGTAAACATAGGCATAGTTGGTGGCGTAGCTGCCTGCTGCCGATGAAATATTGACAGGTATGGTGATGGTGATGGGGCCATAGGCGCCCGCTGCAATCGTGCAGCCCGACAGGTTGCTTGCGTTAGCCGCAGGACAACCGTAAATCGTTCCTCCTGTCGCCGAGATGGCTCCACTGGTAGTAAAGCCGGACGGCAGGGTGTCGGCAATGCTGATGGCCGCCGTCGTCGGCCCGTTGCTCACGCCAATATATATATAGTAGTACTGCCCGCTTGCCCCCACCTTTAGCGTATAGGGGTTTGCAGACTTGCTGACCGACAACGTTGGATTTAGTATGCTACGAACCTGAAAGCTGAAATACCCTTCAGTAGGTGCACGCCCGGTGTCTTCGTAAACAGGGTTACAGCTATAGCTTATTGATGGGTTCCAAGCGGCAATAAATGGCCAATTCTGGCTGTGGCCAACGTAAACCCATCCCAGGCTCACTCCTGATGAGCCACTCACGGTCACAGAGCCGTTATTGCAGGAGCCGTTACCAACCTCTGCCATAGTGCTACCGTTTACCGTCATATTGGAACGGTAATCCGAGCCACAATCAGTTCCCGTAAAGCTCACTTGCACTTGGGCGTAGTTTGACCAATTTGTTCCCCAGCAAACCGACTGCCAAGGTCCGTAATTTTGCGCTTGCGCAGAGCTAAATAAGCCGAAATAGGCCAACAGCGCAAGCAGCACCGTAGATAAGAGAGAACGAAATTTCATCGAACCATCCCGTTAGACTTTGTATTTTGATATAAGGCACACCCAGCCTCACCTATAGATCGCTGACGCAAGCTGCTAGCCTGCAGTACGATTTTTTTACCGAAGATCAGATTCCAACGAGGGTTCACCGCAACCGCCGTCACTTCAACTCGACGGCGGCGGGCGCATCGCTCCTGAACAGGCGCTCATCAAACTTGAACCGCAGCCGCACATAGGCGCCCGAATCGGTGTAATCCACACCCGCCAAGTCAGAGTCATGCAAGCCGACAATGTTGTAGCCGGCCGAGAGCCACAGTCCCTTGCTGACCTGATAGCCAATTTCAGCTCCCAGACTTTGCTGTTGTGTTCCGCCATCGCCCATCAGCAATCCACCCTGCAATCCAAAGTCCCAATCGAGGCTGAGATCGTGGGTCCAACGGCCATACAGCAATTGGGCGCCGTAGCTGCTGTTGACGCCATCGCTGGTGTTGCTAGTTTGCTTGGCCGCTATGCGGGCACTCACCACATCACGCCTATTGGGCTGATAGTTGAGGTGGGCGCTGACGATATCGGTGAGTGCATTTACCGGTGGCAACGTTGCGCTCAGCACACCACTCCAACTATCCACCTTGTGTTCGTAGCGCAGCAGCGTGTTCCAAACGTCCTGATCAACAGGCCTATAGGCAAAGCCGATTTGCTCACGCTCCTGCCAATGCATGGAGCCGTCGGTGAAGCTATCGACCTTGTTGAGCGCAGCCCTTGTCAAAAGGCTCCAGTCCGGATTGAACTTATAGGCGAGGCCCAGGGTCATGAGGGCAGAGTTGGCATCCGATCCGTTTCGGAACTCCAGCGAGCCGCTGGCCCTCAGCTTCTTTTTGAATTCGCCCGTACCCAGCCAGTCAAAGGCGCTCGTGATGGCCTTGGATTCGCCGCTAGATGTACCGCTGGCGCTGGGCAGCGAACTCACCTGTTCAAGCCCGCCGGTCAGACGCAGTCCGTCGCTCACCTCAAAGGTGTTGCGAATACCCATGGCCGACTGCATGGCCCGCCCGTCAATGGTGTCGGCAATGCGGTACTCATCGTAGACCCGCCCACCTGGCATATAGGCACTCTCCACGCCCACTAGGCCCACGTTTCTTTGCACACCGCTGGTCAGTGCGTATTCGCCACCCAGACTGGAGATGAGTTCATAACGGCCATAGACGCGTGTCTTGTCGTTGATGGCATAGTTGGCTCCTATGGCTGCCACGTGGCGGGTCGAATCATTGACATCCTGCTCAGCCTCAGCAAACACCTGGGTATTGGGCATATCGGGCACATTGCGCGTCACCCGGCCACGAACGGACACATAGTCGTTCGTTGTTCCGGTGGCGGCCGAGGCGGTAGTGGAAGCCGGTGCGCCCGCAGACACGCTGCCGTAGTTGAAACCGGTAGCCGATGTGGTGTCGGTTTGACCGGCACGCAGGCCCAGCTCGGTGGTGACATTGGGGCTGATCTTGGTCTGCACGGCCACGCTTGCGCCCTGGGTCTGCACCAGGTTGCTGGTGCTGCTGGCGGTGGCAACACCGTTGTCCTGGGTGTAGACCAGGTCGGCCTTGAGGTGAGTGGCCTCGCTGAGCTGGTAGTCCAGATGGCCGCGCGCCTCCGAATGACCGGCCACGATGGCGGCCGACGGATTGTCAAAACCGGCGTCGGTGACCTGCACATGCAAGTTGTATTTGAGCAGGCTGTCGTCGTGACGCAACTCCAGGCCCAAGCCCTGACCGTTGCCCATCAGGTCGGTTTGCGTGCCTACCAGTTCGCCACTCAACACGGTGTTGGCATCCAGCCGCGCCAGCCCGGTGGCGGCCATCAGCTTGCGCGTGGTGCCGGGAGTGCCGTCGTATTCCGCCACGGCACCCAGTTGCAGGCGATCAGACACGCGCAATTGCACATCCACGCCACCCACATCAAACTCGGGGCCACCGGTATCCACCAAATAGGTGACACGGATGGACTGGGGGTTGAGATCCGGATCCAGCGAGGAAATCGGCCGGGTGAACAGAATGGTCTTGCTCAAGGGCTCGATCGTGTAGTCGACAAAGCGAGCGAGCGCGGTGCTGCTCAGAATCGAATTCGGCTGGTTGCGGTCGCGCACCACGAGTTGCACCGTTTCGCTGTTGGCAAACAGGTCGCTGCTGCCCGAGTTTTTCAGGGTAAAGGGACCCGACGTTCCATTGGCCGGAAATTCCTCAATCACCTGGGTCAGCGAGTCGCGGCTGTAATGGCTGCTGACGCGCATATCGTCGGCGTTGTAGACGTGCTGCAAACCGGTGGCCGTGCGGCTGACCTGGCTGAGCTTGCGCACCTCGGGACTGGACGCGGTGTTGTAGTCGCCATACAGCAGATACGAGCGATTCTTGTCAATGCGCACATACAGGCGTTGGCTAGACTGTGCATCAAAGGTCTTGGAGGCACTGTCGCCATACACGGGGTAAAACTGGTCGGGCTGTATGTCCCGGAACATGGTGCTGGCCTTGGTCTTGTCGCTGTCGTAAGCGGCCGTCAGCAGGTAATCGCCCTTCACCGTTCCCTTGAAATAAAAGGCCGTGCGTGCGCTCGCTAGCGCGTCGCCGCTTTGGTTGGACCAGCCGATCAGTTCGGACTCGAAGGCATCCGAGGCACGCTGTGCGCCTAGTGGCATGCTGCCGGGATTGCGCATATTGAGCACGCCTTCGAGCACACCGATACCGGTCAGCGGACGCAGGTCGGGCAAAAATATGATGCGAGCTTCGCTTTGCACCGTGCCCGCGCTGACGCGAATTTTGGCGTCGCCAGGGTTGGCCGGTGGCACCAGATCAAAGCTGGCCGAGCCGCCTTCCACCATCACGTCAATGCCGCGTTCCGGCAGGCCTTGACTGGTGACGTTCCAGCGTGCGGCGATGGACTCCAGCGTGAGCTGGGTGCGTTCGGTGATCGGCACGCCCTGCGCATCCAGCAGCCTGATTTTGACGGGCAGCTTGGTTTGGCCGTCGGCCTTGGCGGTGGCCGCCGTCTCAAGGACAATTTGTGCCAATGGTCCGGGCGCAATGATCTGGATTTCGGTGCTGGAGCGTCTGATGCCAAAGCCGTCAATTTCTTGCAACTTCACGCTGTTGACGCCCGGGCGGAATGGCACCGCGATGTACTCCCAGGCTTCGAGTTGCTGGCTCTCCAGGCTGGCACGCTTGCCGACGCGCTTTTCCTCCACGGTCTGGTCGTTCACTAACAGGACCAGGCGCGAGCCCTTGCCGCCCTTGACGCGCACATTGAAAATGCCGCTGGCCAGAACCTGTTGGTCCTGCAGATTCAGGAAACCCGGCTTGCGATCCTGGCCCTTCAGCGTGTCTTCCAGGGGCGCGTCTTCGGGCGCAGTCGGCGAGGCGACTGCTGGCGACGCAGAAAGCAAGGCAGGCGATGTGACCGGGCTGGTAAATGCCACCGGCGCGGAATTCGGACCGGCCACCGGCGCGGCAAAGTCCGAGCCACTGACCGCACCCGGTACCGTGATCAAGGGGCTGCTGACCATGCCGTTGCCCTTGACATTGCCGCTGGCATCCAGACTGCCAGCCGAGGGCAGGCCGCGTATGTCTGCGGGAGCCAGCAACTTGCCATCCGGGGTCAGACGTTTGCTGGAGCGCACGGCCTCACCCTCGGATTCGGGCTGGGCCATGATGGCATCACGCCTGGCCTGCACCGCCTTGAGCAGCTCGGGGTTTTCGCAGTTCCGCACAGCGAAATTGGCCTTGTGCCACTCGCCATTTTTCAAATCCAGGAACAGGCTATCGGCCTCGCCCGACTGGCGTGGGTCTATCAGCGCCAGTTGTGCGCCTTCCGGCAAAGTGGAGGTGTCGAGCCGCAGCACGTGGGTCACCGGACGCAGGCCGTACAGACTCCATTTGCCTTCCACGTCGGTCACTACACCGGTGCCGTCTTCTAGGAACAGGCGCACCCCCGGAATGCCAGCCTCGGCCTCGTCCTGTATGCCATTCTTGTTGCAGTCCATAAACACCTTGCCAAAGGCATAGGCTTGCGTTGCAAACACGCCCCCCGTCACATGGACTCGCGCATCGGCCTCGTTGCTATTGAGCGCGCTGGGTGCAAAACCCGAGCTGGCCCAGGCGCGGTTGATGGCATCTGCGTCAATGGGGGCGGTCACGCCAATGCGGACCTGGTAGCTCAGCGTTTGCGACTGCCCTGCCGCCAACGGCGCACTGACGGACAGGGGAAGGTTAAAGACCAGATTGGGGCCTATGCCGCCCGTCGGATCGGCGGCGCGCACACCGCCCACCCTGGCCGAACCCGGCACGTAGCGAAAACCTGACGGCAACTGGTCTTTAATCGCAAGTTGAGGCAAGGCCGTGTTGCTGACATTGGTGACGGTCAGCACATAGGCCACCAGGTCGCCCACTTCGGCGCTGGTCTGATTCACCGTCTTTTGCAAGGTCAGGCCATTTCCAGAAGAGGGGTCCAATGGGAAGTTGTTATTGAAGACTTCACAAGCCAAACCGGTGCTGGTGTCCTGGCCGGCCGTGACTTGGCTGTAGTAGTTCACGTCCTGACTCGCACCGAGGACGCTACCCGTATGAGACACAGCGCCACAGTTTGTAAATACGCCACTGTGAGGTGGAATGAGCGCGGACGGAGACACCAGACCCGAGCCTGTAGGCGGCGTGACATCGAATTTATAGGTGCAAAGGTCGTTGACCGGCGGCACCTTGAAAATGAAGGAGTAGCCGCCGTCGGAACCGGTAACCATCCATACGCTGCCGTCGGCATTGAAGGTATAAATACTGGTGTCGCCAAATAGCTCTGCCTTCGCAATCGCAGTGACCGCTGTGGCAGGACATGACAGACGCGTCATGGTCACCTTGGCACCCGCTACTGGCTGGCGTGTGACTGCGTTGTAGACCACGCCGGAGGGATCGACCAGGGTTACATTAGCGGTGGAACTGGTGGCCGTGACAAGCTGAACTTCGCCATTGTTGTAGCCGGGCAGGGCAGCCGAGGACAGGGGCTGCACCGCTGCCGCCCAGGCCCGGTTGCTGAACGTCTGCAAGCTACCGGCAGTTTTTAGCGTTACCTGCACGGTGAATTGAATGGTGTCACTGTGACCTTGGGCCAGGGTGCGCGAGCCGTCGACCAGCGTCAGGATGGGATCAAACGGGAAGCTGGCCAGATTGTCCGGATTGGCTTGTGCCACGCGGTCACAGCCTGGGACAGGAATCGGAAAATCCACGGTCGCAACGGGTCGCGCAAAACCTCCGGTAAAACCGCTGGATGGCGTCAATTCGCCAAAGAGCGAGCGCGGCGCTTGCGTGATTTTCCAACTTGCCACAGGTCCGTTGCTCTGATCCGTTTGGAATGCACATACTAAGTTGTCCGCAAGCCGCACATTGGGCGCATCCACCAGGCTGCCATTGGTGACCTTCAAGGCAATGTCCATGTCATAAGTACCCGCCGCAGCACCCGCCACCGGACGCGCGGGCGACACGGTCTTGACCAAAGTGAGAACTGGCAATTGGGTTGAATACGGCGTGCTTGAGGCGGCGGCCGGGATACCGGTGTTGCTGGGGTCGGGGTCCAGCCCGTTGGAGGACTGCACCGTGAGCGTCACCGGGCCACCTGATTGAGTGGCCGCAGTTGCAGTTGCGCTGTTATACAGCGTGGCCGCCAAATCCTTCAGGTTAAAGCGCACATCAAATTGGACCGTAACCGATGCACCGGGGGGCAGAATGGCACCGCTGGCCAACAGCTTGGCATTCGACGCCTGACCGGTAAAGCCACTGGCCACGTTGGCCACCGTGCCGACACCGGTCACAGACACCAGGCGCAGCGAATCGGCGACAACTGTGTATTGGCCAATGCCCGGAACCGTTGCGCTGGTGTAAGGCCCCAGACCAGCTGCCACATTTTCCAGCAGGTCGTTCATGCTCAGGTTGTACAAGGTGCCGGTGCCGAAGTTGCGCGACACCAGCTGGAAGCGAACCGTGGCCGTGCCATCAGCGCCACCGTTCGCATCCACGTTGGCCACCGGCGTGCCTGCGGCCTTGGAAAGTCCCAACAACTCGGGGTTGGTCTTGACCGCGACGGTGTTGGAAGTGGACTCGGCAGCGGATGCACCGTTATTGAAATCGATCCAGGCGGTGTTATTTAGCAAGCCGCTGGCAGTGCCCAAGAGGCTGGCCTGAAAGCTCATGGAGACCGATGAATTGCTGGGCAGCTTGACCGGTAGGCCAATCGCGACTTCCACTACCGAAGGGTCGTCGTAGCCGGAGGCGACGCCGCCTACGGGAGCGGGTGCGCTATGGTAATTGAATGGCGCATCCGACGCACGCCTAAACAGTCTGAGGGCGCCCACCACGGCACTCTGCAATGAGCCCGCCACATACTGTGTGCCCACGGGAAGCGTATCGCGCATCAGCAGCACGGAACTGGGCTGTCCATCCACCACGATGGAGCTGGTGGTAGGGAGCGTGGCGGTAGGCAGGGCATCGCTATTGCCAATATTGTTGGCTGTCACGCTGTAGTTCAGTAGCGTTGAGCCCGGAATCGCCAGGCCGGAATACGTTACTGCCTTGTTTAAAACCACCGCCGCATTGGAGGTGATGGTGACGGAATCGATATTCTGTGCTGTAACCGAGGTGGCATCCGTTGTGGCCAGCAGGCGCGCACAAGACTGACCACCGTCTGCCGCCAGGGGAAGCTGCTCCTGCAACACTAGGTTGACCGACTCTGCGGGCGCGAGGGTCAAGGCGGCGCTGGTTCCAAGGGCTAGCAGGCGATCACCGGCATCTACCAAGCCATTGCTATTGACATCCACATACAGACTGGGCGCTTTCTGAAAGCCCAGGTTAGGCGTGGCACAGCCCGTAGCATCCACTAAAAAAGTGTAGGTCGAAGTCACGTTGCCCAGATTGCTGAGCAGGTGCGAAAAATACACCAGGCTCGCAGCCGGGCGTTGAAAAGAATTGTCATGCGTCAGCGTCAGCGCTTCAACCGGCTTGACGGTGGCGATAACGGTGTTGGACGTACGCGTTTGAGAAGAGCTCTCACCGTCCTGCGTGAAATTAGCCAGTGCCTTGTTTGTAATCACCGTGCCGGCAAGAGGGGCAGCCGACGACGCCGTGGCTGCAAGCAATATGCTGGCGAGAAAAATTGCCAAATACCGGGCCCATAGACGGAACCCGAAAATGCTTTGACCGGCAAGTGATTCGTTAGAGGCTTTGGCCATCATACATTTCTTGCAGAGTGAGACACCACGCATCTGGAGCGCCAGTAATCGAACGGAATTGCGGCAGAGCAGCATATTGTTGTTTTCTATGGCTGACGAAATTCTACCGAATGGATTCAATTTTGAACACTCATTCGAACACTGATGCATGAAGCTTTTGTTGTTTTTATGAAGAGACACACACCACAGTCCCGTGTGAGGACCGGGTGTGTGTCGATTGCTAGCGTTTCAGTAAGTCATTTACTGAAATGCAAGCCTTACTGCTGAACCTGCACCGCGTAGTACAGAGTCAGGGTTCCCAGAGGAGCCAGGGTGACGCCGGTTGTCGTGTTGCTGCAGGCGACTGCAGTCGTTGCAGCACCCGAACCTGTTTGCGAAAACAACGGTGCACCGGTGTTGCCCGTTGCAGCGCACTGCACAACAGGTTGCGTGGCGTTGTAGACGGTGTAGGCGGGCATGGCGTCGCTCAACACGACGCTGGTCACAGGTGAGTTACCCGTGTTGGTTGCAACCACTTGGTACACGATGCAATCGCCGGGCTTGACGCTCAGGTTGGCAGCAGCAAACGACACCATGCTGGCGCCATTGCAGGTGATGGCAGGAGAAGTTCCGCTACCAGACACCTGGGCTTGGGTCTTCAGCACACTCAGCTGGCCGTTGGTCACGGTGTCGGAGTACTTGCCTGTTTGTGCAGGGCAAGTTTGCGTTGGGGTTGCAGTATCCAGATCGGTCACCGTCAGCGTTGCCGTGGCAGTAGATCCGATGGTGGCGTTAGTGGGTGCAAACAACTTCACCAGCATCGGCAGACCCTTGGTATTGCCGGGAGCGGGCAACAGCGGAACCAGGGTGTTGGTCACTGGAACGGTGCCAGTCAGATTGGCCGTCGTGCCTACAACAGTAGTAGAGGCAATCAGTTTGGCGTTGGCGTCGATCACACCGTTTCCGGTCACGTCGTAATAGACCGTGGCAGTCCATCCGGCAGCTTGCGAAGCGCTATCCAGAGACAGTGCCACGTTGAAGCCGTTGCCCAATCCGCAAGTCGTCGTACCGGTGTTGGTCAGTGTGACTGGTTGAACCGTGGTTCCGCCATTGGGCGTGGTGTTGCTGCCGATGTTCGGACCCAAAGCCATGCCTGGTTGCACCGGCAATGTCACCTTCACAGCGTCCGTGATGGTGTCATACACCGTGGGATCGGTAGACTTAGTAGCCGTGACCGTGATGGGCGTGGTGCCGGGCGTGGTGCCTGCCGGGGGGGTTACGCATGCCAATACTTCGACCTGGGCACCGCTGGCCACTGCAATGGGTTGTGTCACTGCAGCGCTGGCGCAGGTGCCGGTGCTTGGCACAAACTTCACGGTCCATCCTGGAGGAACGCTGTCGGTCAGGTTATACGTGCTGGGTGTGGTTTCCTGATTCTTGATGTAGATCGGGAAAGAAGCAGGCGTGGTGACTGTCGTAAAGGTGGGGTTGGTCGAAGGACCTTGGCCCAGATCGCAATTGGAGCCAGCGGTACATGCCACCGTTGTCGTACCGCCGTCGGTCGAAGTCAGGTTACCGGCTGCGGTATTGGTCAGGTCCACCTTGGCCGACAGGATGCTGTCCACTTGTTCCCACACCGAGTCGATCACCGGAGTGACCGTGCCTGCACCGACGGAACTAGCGGTCATCAGAGCATCAAAGGGTGCCGTACCGATGATCGCTGTGCCGGGCAAGCTTGCCACTACAACGATGGACACAGAGGCGTTGGGAGCCAAGGGGCCGGTGTCAGGAATGCTATCACCCGTGGTGTCAAGCAGGGGAGTCACGCCATCTGCCTTGAAGAAGGCAAAGGTGGTGCCAACGGGGAAGTTGTTGTTTGCACCGGTCGCAGCAATAGCCACGTTGAAGCTGTCGGTGACATTGCCCTTGTTGATCACGTAGTCGGTGAATTTCACCTTGTTGCCGAGGAACGCGGAGGGAACGTCGACCAGCTCCACACCCGTCTTGGGCGGTGGAGTCGTTGCGTCAAAGGTCGTGGCCGTAGACACGTTCGCAGCAATCACCGCATAGGTGGGAGTCACGGGGAAGGGACTCGGGTTGGTCGGCGTGCTGGGCGGGGTAGTCGCTACGCAAGCAGCGTTGCAATCCGTCGTGCTGTACAAGGCCGTATTGGTAGTCGTGGTGCTGCCTGCGAGCGCCGTGTTGTTGACCATGACCACGAAGCTGATGGAGCCTGCGGTGTTGGGAGCCACATTCGACACGGTAGCCGAGAACTTGCCAGCGGCAAAGGTCGAGGCAATCAGATTGGGCGTGGTGCCAGTGGATCCACCGGATTCGGACAAGGCAGTTCCACCTGCTCCGCTCCACACTGCAGTACCGGGCACATAGGTCAAGCCAGTGGGAAGCGTATCCGACATACTGTACGAACCCGTTGCGCCGCCGGTGTTGTTGTAACCGATGGTGTAGACGGTGTAGGTACAGTTTGCGGCTGCCGTATTGACACCCGCGACAGTGGCTGCACAGCTTGCGTCACTTGCCTTGCCGGAAGTCAATGCTGCTGGCCAACCTGCGCTCAGGGTAGACGGCGCGGCCACAGCGGGCTTGGCAATAGCCTTGTTGGATGCAAAGGCAGCCAGCGTGGTCAGGTTAACCGTATCGGTCCTGGACACAGTGCCTGATGGGTAGGGAATAGCGGGCGTAGAGGCCACGGGAACCACGGTAATCGTCGCCGTATCAAACGGCGTCGTCGGCGTGGTGGCAGTAGACGGAATCGTATAGGCGGCTACGAAACTGAAGGTTCCGCCATTGCCGCCCACCGGCTGCACAAAGCCAGTGGTACACAATGGAATGCTGCCCGAAACAGTCGATGCGCAAAGGGGAGCGCCAGAGGGAACGCCAGTTCCGTTGGGGTCAGCATAGATAACCACATTGCTGAAAGTACCCGTGGCCCCATTGTCAACCGCCGTAATGGTGAACGAGTCGGTACCGTTACCGGTGTTGGTCAGGGTGTGGGGAACATACACGGTATTGCCAGCGGCAGCCGTCTTGTTGCCCGTGTTGGACAGCGTATCGCCACCAATCTGTGCCACCGTGGTGTTGACCTGATTGGACGAGGCCGACTGCGTTTTACCAGACGCGTCCGTATAGGAGGCCGCAGCCTGATTGCCGATGACTGTGTTCGCAGCCGGAGCGACTGCGGACACCACCAGAGGTACCAGCATTGCCGATGCGGCAATCCCGGCTCCCGCCAACAACACCCGTATGGGTGTTATCCAATTCTTATTCCAATTTTTCATGTTAATTCCTTGACTAAGTTCTTAAATGTTTTTTTCAAAAGTGCTCTTTAGTAGCTAGTTTTTGATGGGGGAAGAGCCAATGGCTATCGCCTTGTCTCCAGCGCTTGCATCGACTTCACTGTTTTGCGCAACCTTGGCACGCACACTCACCTCGATCGATTTGCCAGAGGCCAACCTGCCGAGATCCCAGCGCACGTACCGATACGATGCATACGGTA
>Ga0214247_1001063_pt1 | contig 13137 bp, 27 predicted proteins | sample TroBogypolimnion_18_FD_153085 | JGI IMG/M metagenome (GOLD analysis project Ga0214247, IMG submission 153085) | Freshwater microbial communities from Trout Bog Lake, WI - 03JUN2009 hypolimnion | ecosystem: Environmental > Aquatic > Freshwater > Lake > Hypolimnion/Profundal zone ... | reverse complement strand
GATGCTGACATTGGCAATACTTCACTTAAACTTCTATGAAAGATCTACTATGAATACCACTGATTCAGTTCAACCTTTTCACTTTTATGCTGCCAACTATGCAGAGTGGCGCACATCCGATAATATTAACGATGTTATCGATTGGTTCAAAAAACAGAAAGCAACCTATACCATTTTCTACGTTCCACTGCCTAATGCGGCGAATTACGAGATCAAGTGGTATGCTCCACAAGTAGAAGGTTGCCAGTACCTAGGTACATACAAAGGCACCAAGCTCTATGATGCCGAGAAAGAGGCTGCATAGGCTAACTGATGAGGCTTTAATAGCCGAAACCACAGCGATGTGGTCTTAGTCAACAACAGGAGTCAGAAATGACAAAAGATGAACTTAAAAAGCTAGCTGATACACTCAGCGATAAGATGGCAGATGAATTCCTCGATGACACAGTCGAGCGTCTTCGTGATGTTGCCACAGAGTATTCAATGCCCGAAGATCTCGATGATGTAGTCGAAATGGAAGGCATTGCTTTACAGATGTTCGTAGAAAAGATCAAAGATCGCATCGATCGTTTTTACTAACAGTATCAAGATTTAAACTATTTTACATAGTGATATGAGATAGCTGTAATCTGTGGTATAATGTTTATGTAGTAACTTAATTCTTAACTTTTAATACGGAGTAAATCATGACAATAATGCATGTATTACCGCCTACTACCATTCGTGTAGAGGTTGCAGCAGGCAAATACGTCCTTGGCGATCCTTGTTATGTAGTTCCTGACTTGGATTGGCAAGATCTTCTTAAATCTTGTGAATATTTCGAACAACCTATCGGTGAAGTACGTGGCCATCAAGTTCTTGGTTTTTCAACTCGTTGGGGCGATGGTACATATGCCGATAATCAACACAGACACTATCCTGTAGATGCAGGTTTAATTGGTTTAGTACCTATCGAATATGCAATAGGTGTTGATCCTGAATTATCACAAGTTGTTGAATTTAAAAACTCAACAACTTGCACACGCACTTCAGATGGCGTACTTACATTTGGTAACATAGTTATTAACACGGATTCCTCATATGAAGAATGACACTACTAAGCTAGTATACGTTTTAATGGAAGAGGTAGACCCGATTGCGGTCTACTATCGTAAAATCGATGCCCAGAATGATGCAATTAAGTATCAACTTCATAACTGGACCATCATAGCCAGGGAGTTAGTATGACCGATAAGCCCTTTTTAACACATAATGATGACGATTCCATCACAGCCAACGGCACATCATTGAAAGCCTACTTACATAATTTGCCATATACCACATTGGTTGATATGTTTGGCGAACCTTCTGATCATTTTGATGACTTCAAATGTGATGCCGAGTGGTACATAGAATTTCCCGATGGCGAAGTTGCTACCATTTATAACTGGAAAGATGGCAAGAACTATTGTGGTCCTTCAGGCAAAAACAAAGAAGAGATTCGCACATGGCACATTGGTGGAAAATCTCGTGATGTAGTACTAAGAATTCACCAATTGCTTAGCAAAACACCGATAAGTTACTGCTAAGCTGCTAATTGGTGTTATGATAGTTACCCGGCACAAAAAAGTGCCGGGTGAATAGTGCATAGTATTAAGTAAAGATTATGAACAAAAAAATCCCCAATGCAGAAACATCGGGGATTAAGAGGATAGACCAATGAAGTCATCTAACAATTTGAAGGAGCATTGACTTGGGTTTCAATGAACAAACAATTAGACCCGAACAATTATATCAGGACTTCTTAGAATCACGTAATTTTGATCAAGATGATATTAATGCCCTCGGTCTACAGTATTTAAGCGAACAAGATACACAAACACTTCTCGGTTTTCCTGAGTTTTCGGCATCAGTAAAGATTCCGTATTTTGATATGGATGGAAACGAAACAGATTTTGTTCGCGTTCGTGTTCTGAATCCGCGCGGAAAAAGAAAGTATAGTCAACGGCAGCATTCAGGCTCTCACATTTATTTTCCTAAGAACTCAATGTGGGCAACAGCCCGAACGAATCTAGGATTGCCGCTTATTATTACAGAAGGTGAGTTTAAAGCGCATGCAATTACCAAGGCAATTCAAAAAGAAGGATTGCCGCATATTTGTTTAGCCCTTGCAGGTGTATCATCTTGGACCGACAAATCCAAGCTGCCAATACACAAAGACCTGATGGCGGTCCTATGCAGTAAAGGTTTAGCCTCACGAGATGTGTATATTCTCTTTGATTATGACGGGAAATATGAAGATGGTGAGCCTAATGATCAGGTTGCATTGGAGGAGACTAAATTAGCAATTACACTTGCAGGTCTTGGAGCCAAAGTACATTTATGCCGCATTGGTAAGTTTAAGTCCATTAAAGGCCAGAAATATGCAATTGATGATCATCTAGAAATTGGTGGTACATTATCAGAGGTTTTAAATGATTGCATAGACCCAACCATGGTGAAGAATAGTGAGGAATACTATTTGTACACCGCTAGAACACAATGGGGAATATTTAATGGGCAATGGGTACGCTTATCTGACGGCATGCAAATGAGCAGTCAAAGAATACGCACCGAACTTGCTAATCAATCGTGGCTTCGTCCTGGGCCAAATGGTCGAATGACTATCGCAAAATTAGCAGATGCTTATCCCGCTTGGAGCAAGCGCCTGAATCTAAAAGGATTAGGCATGTTTCCACAACACCAAGGGTTTAACATTACGCCCGACGGCTACTATAATTTCACGAAAAACTGGAAGTATGAGCCACTTGCAGGACCATGCGACCCATGGCTACATTGGTGCAAATACTTTTTTAAAGATGCTCCAGAGTTTGAAGAGTTTTTCCATAATTGGGTTGCACAGTTTTTACAAAAACCCTGGGAAAGAAACAACACAACCATTCAGTTTATTAGTCCAAGACAAGGCATTGGTAAAAGCTTTACTGTAGGTTGGATAGCAGAAATGATGGGAGAACTATCACTGTCATTAGGCCCTGATCGGTTATTTGAGAGGTTCAACTCATTTCTATTGAATCGCATATTGATTATTGTAGATGAGCCAAGCACTGACAATGCAAGGCATGCAGATACGGTGAAAAACTACGTAACCAATGACTCGATTCCTATTGAGATTAAAAATCAAGATGTATTCTCAATTACAAATTACATTAACTATGCATTTACAACCAATCATGCAAAAGTGACTACAGTAAATGAGGGTGCAAGGCGGGAAGCCATTTATATTCCCCATTCATTAGACCCTATTGCATGCCATGCAATGATTCATGATGTTAAAGCATGGTGTAAAGAAGAGCAAGGCTTTGAGCACATGATGCATTTTTACACAACAAGAGATCTTTCTACATTTGATTCACGAGCACCAGCACCAATGACCGATCATAAGCAAGAAGTAATACAAGCCAGTAAGTCGGCATGGGCACAGTTTGCACAGGATGTTTGGGAATGGGTTGATTTAGAACTTGATGGTGTGGCAGCACTTAGTAAGAGTATGATGACCACATTGATTCGCTATTTTGACTATGAGTCAGCAAGACTGACAAGTCACAACATTAATAATTCATTTAATGAGCTTTGTTTTGTACAGCAGAATAAAGTGATTAAGAATCATGATGGACAACCAGTGAGATGTCTTTTATTAGGCAGAACCGCAAGAGACTTAAACGTGAACTATAAAGACGTATTAGACAAAACCAACCTTGCAATCGAGAAATTAATTCAGAGAACAAATTTTTAATTTATTTCATATGATGATATTCAAAAGTACAATTATGTGGTATAATGTACTTGTAGTTAGTAATACAGGTTGTAAGTTTAATTCGTAATTCTTAACTTTAATAAGGAGCTTTATATGGCACATATGATAGCCAAAACAATCGACGGCAAGGATGCTATTGCCTATGTCGGTGAAACACCATGGCATGGTCTTGGTCAACAATTAACCGCTGATGCACCTATCGATACTTGGGCAAAAGAAAGTGGTCTTGATTTTCAATTGTTAACCACACCTATTTTATTTCAACCTACTGCAGATAGAATTAACCATGTTTATAACGGTAAGACAGTAATCTATCGTAAAGACACAGCAGAAGCCCTAGGTATTGTGTCCAACCGTTACAAAATTGTACAGCCTATTGAGGTCCTACATTTCTTTAAAGAAATTATTGGCCCTGTTGCACAACTTGAAACAGCTGGTGTATTACGTAATGGTGCACATTATTGGGCACTCGCTAAAATGGAAGGTGAATTTAACCTTGCAGGCGATAAAGTAATGCAGTATTTGTTATTAGCTTCATCAGCCGATGGTTCATTGGCAACACAAGCAAGATTGACTACGGTCCGTGTGGTGTGCAACAATACAATGCAAATTGCACAAAATCAAGGTCAAGCAGTTAAAGTTAGACATAATTCCATCTTTGATCCTTCTGATGTGCTTAAGAAATTAGGTGAAATTAATGCTGGCTTTAAGGCATTTCAAACAACTGCCGAAACATTAGCACGGATTAAGTTGGACTCCGCAAAAGCCAAACAAATCTTTGTCAATGTATTAGGTGGTACTGAGGACAAACCAAGCCGCCAAGCATTACGTGCCTTGGATTTGTTTGAAGGTCGTGGTATTGGTAGTGATTTGGAATCAGCAAACGGTACTGCATGGGGTGCATTAAATGCGGTTACACAATTAGTTGATTGGGAAAATGCTAGAACCGATGATGCACGTATCCGTAGTGCATGGTTTGGTTATGGTGCAACACTTAAGCAAAAGGCATTGGATAACTTATTGCTAGCTGCTTAATATGGTGGGGCATAGCTAAATACTATGCCCCTTTTTGTTTATATGAAAGGAAACAGAATGTTTTTAGATAAATACAACATTCCACAATGGTTAGAAGTTATAGCTTTGGCTGTAACAGGAATTGTACTAGGTTGCATGTTTGCTTATGGGATACTTGACCTATGAGAACACCTTTAGCATGGCATCAGAAACGTCAACAGGCAGAAATGTCACACGTTGCAGAAATCGTTCTTGATTTAATTCGAGAACAAGGGCCGATTAAGATCACAGACTTAGCTACAGCAGCTGAAAAAGAACGAATCGGTTCTAGAGCTCACATTTACATGAACCTAACTTGGCTTCGAAACAATGATTATGTGAAGGTTGAAAACCCGAATAATAATCTACGAATTAAAGAGTTGTCGGTCGCTGATAAAGGTACGCAATATTTAGAGTCGGACAATGGTTGATTTTTCAACTATAGAATACACGTATTGGGAGCCCGGAATGAAGAAAGAAAAAGTCTTTATTGATTGGTCTACAATCGAATTTTTAGTTGATCAACTAACCACGCAAATTCGTAAAAGCGGTAAGCAATATGATGCAGTTGTTGGTGTCCTTAGAGGTGGATTGGTGCCTGCAGTAATGCTTAGTCATCGGTTAAAGTTGCCTATGTATGTAGTTTGGCCTGATTCACAATTAGGCGACGGTTTACCTAATTTATTATTTGTTGATGAAATTTATGATACAGGTAAAACCATAAACCGTTTGCAAGCATGTCACCCATCTGCGGATTTTGCAGTGTTGTATCATAATAGTGACTTACCGCCTTTAAAGTTTTACGGCACAAAACAATTACTAAACAAATGGTTGGTCTTTCCTTGGGAGATAGAATGACTTCATTCACTACAGAAGATCGTGAAAATGCAGCAAAAACACGCTATTGCTCATCATGTATTTCTTATCAACCTGCAGAAACAGGACAAGTTATACAAACAGCAAACAAATATATTAAACGTTGGCAATGTGCTAATTGCACAAATAAAGTTAGCGCACAGCAATTAAAAACAAAGAAAGACAGATAATGAGTGTTATTCTGTACAATAAGCAAAAATGGGAAATTGCTTATGAGGATTGGGAAAGGCTACTTAAAACTGCAAAAGCCGAAGAACTTTTGTTAGACCCGAAAGCAATATGGGATGAGGCATGGAGGCATGCATTCATGATCTCACTTAGCATTGTACATAAGCATGATGTGGCCAATAATACAAAGCCAATACAGGATGACCTATTAAAGGAGCTGAAATGAATAACGAATGGAGTGAATGGGTAGATGCTCGTAAAGCATTTTTAGGTGAACACCATATTTGGTGTAATTTCTTTTTGGGTGAACCTGCTGAAACCTGTTCAATGTGCTCAGATCTTAAAAAGAATTACCCTATCAATAATCAGTCGGAAGATGAGCTTCTTGCCAAGCATTTCCCACAGGCTAGAAAGGTTCAAAATGAACGCAAATGAACTAGCAGAAGGAATACTAGCAATAGAAGAAAGAATATTCTTAACAAAGAAAGAACATCAATTATTTCAAAATTCAGCCACCATGCTACGCCAGCAACAAGCTGAAATAGAGTCATTGAAAGACAAATTGTATTTAACAAAACAATCACTTGATATTGTTGATAGTTGGATTGGAAAGGCACAAGAAAAATGAACGCAAATGAACTAGTTGAAGATTTAGAAGGGGCTAAGTTAGTAATATTAAGACTTAACAATATATTACGCCAACAACAAGCTGAAATAGAAGCGTTGAAAAACAACATGAACACAGCAACCAATGAGTTGTTGCAGAAACAAGATGAAATAGAAGCGTTGAAAGCCAAGCTAAAACAATATCACTTAAAAGAAGATTTAGATAGAAACCTAAATTTAATTTATGGCAAGGAGTTTATTAAATGAACAATGAACCAGTAGCGTGGATGTATGCCTGTAATGGTGTATGGACTGCATTTTCAGATGAATTGCCACCTGATGATGCTTATGATGAAGGAACTTTGACACCACTTTACACCCATCAAATAAAAGATTTAACTGAAGATGAAATAAAGAAATGTGCTGATAGTGTTTGCCATGCTTGGAAAAAGAATGGTGTTGGTGAACTTTATATGGAAGATTTTGCTAGAGCAATACTAAGAAAGGCACAAGAGAAATGACTCATATTTCTAAATGCGAACATGGAGTTTACATGGCTCTTTGTCGTAAGTGTTTTCCAGGTCAAGTTGATGTTGAATTTAATAAAGACAATTATTGTTCACCACAATTAAAGACACTAACAGATGAGGAAATAGACAGTCTTGCAGATGAGTTTGGCGCTGGGATGGAACAGTTTGGTGGATGCTTTAGGCATGTAGATTTTGCTATGGCAATACTAAGAAAGGCACAAGAGAAATGACCACATTTACTACGGATGATCGGGAAGAGGCCGATGATTACCTTCGTAAGCAGATCCGTATTCAACAAAATGAGATAGACCGTCTCAATGGTAGGATATTGGTTGTAGAAAAGGAGCGCGATGCCTATCAAATGGCCTATTCCGCGCTTCTAAACCACAATATATCCAAAAGTGTCCGTTTTAATAAAGATGATGAAGACATAGATGGTCGCTGTTAATGTATAGGAATAGGAAACTACTTGAAATCCTTAGACAATCCCCCTGTCAGCATTGTGGAAGAGACGATGGAACTGTGGTTGCAGCGCACAGTAACCAGCTTCGAGACGGTAAAGGCCGAGGAATTAAGTGCCATGATTACCGAGTCGCGAGCCTCTGCTTTAGCTGCCACGCAGAACTCGATCAAGGCAAGAACCTATCGAAAGCACAAAGGGTAGAAATGTGGGAAGAAGCACACCGCGCAACAATTGGCTGGCTTTTTGAAAATAACCACATAAATACTACATCTTGACATTTGTTGATAGGCTATGGTACATTTAGTAGGTCGATTGCCCAATCTGACACGCACTTGGTTAGCCTAGCAGTTGACTTGTGCAAAGCAAGCCCACGGATCCACGATCCCCAAAACCCCTAGCCTAAAAAACTAGGGGTTTTCCTTTATTAAATTTCTGTTGCAAATAATTTTGTTCTGATTTAATCTAACGGAACTGCTAGGAGTAACCAAGTAGCGAAAGAAATTTCCCTACTTCACAATTAGAGTTTTATTCATACCATCAGATGGTGTGTATTGTGTCCTCTTCAAAAGAGGAGTTACTCCTAGCGGTGGTTTATATCGGACGGCTAAAAACATCAGCGATATAGATACAAGCGCAACTGGGGGATAGTAGATGTAACAGCGCACAAATCGGTGGCGAAGCTTAGATCCGATTCTACGAAAGTCTGGCGAGTGCTGTGGCTCCAATAAGCATACAGTTAAAGGCGCACTCTGGGAGGCTGGAGTGCGTTCACCAATCAGCATCATGCTTCATATCTCAACATCGCGCAATGTTACTTACCGCGCTATGTAGAAAATTGTAGAAACCGCGTTACAACTTTGTTATACTAAGAAGTCCAACTGCTAGGAGAGAAAGTGAAAAAACTTAACGTATCAGACATTCGTATCGATGGCGGAACCCAAATCCGCAAACAATTAAATCAAGACAAAGTAGATGAGTATGCAGCACAGATGCTCGATGGAGAAGTATTCCCTCCGATCACCGTATTCTTTGACGGCTCAAGCTATTGGCTTGCGTCAGGATTTCACCGCTACTTTGCAACTCAAAAGATTGGCAACGAAACAATCGATGCCGATGTTAAGCAAGGAACCATAGAAGAAGCTACGCTCTTTGCTCTGGGAGACAATAAGCACGGGCTTAACATGACTGCGGAAGACTATCGCAGATCAGTAGAGATCATGTTAGGCCATCCAGTATGGAGTAATTGGTCTAACGCGCAAATAGCTAGGCACATAGGCGTTTCAGCCATGACAGTCGGGCGCGTTAAGAAAGAGAAAGAACCAGTAAAACAACCAGCAAAAACCCCAACGACTTATGTAGATAAGCATGGCAAACAATCTAAGATGGATACCACTAACATTGGTAAAAAGCCCAAAGATAAGCCAGCAGATAATCCTCAACCAACGGGAGTGCCTGATGATTACGATGAAGACGAGGAGAAAATTCGCGAACTTTGCCACACGATTGAACAGCTCGCTGAAGAGAACACGATTCTCAGAGATAAGATCGCGATTGGTCAATGGAATGCCTCCGAGATCGAGAAGATTGACATCGAGGAGACTGTTGCGAATCTTAGAGAACAACTCCGTGTTCTGGAAATTGACAATAAAGCACTTCGAGAAAGTCGCGATATGTATCAGAACCGCCACGCGGAAGCGGTTAAAATTATCAACTCCATGAAAAGAAAAGAAAAGAAATAATGGAAGACTATTCACTTTATTTAATCAAAGCACAGAAGTTATTAAATCGTATTCTTGAAGAAGCTAATCGTAAAGAATATGAAAAAGCATCAGACTATTCATATGCTTTAAAAGAACTATCTGAAATGCTTTATGAATCCTTGTCAAATCAAGCACTACAAAAAGGATTAGAAACAGTTTGACCCACACCGCAGGGTTTGCGGAAGTTAAGGAGAGATATGGAATTAGAATTAAGGGAGCATCAAGAATGGGTAATTGGTGCTTTGAGGGATGGGTTTAAAGAAGGGCATCGGGCGCAATTACTCTACGCACCAACAGGATTTGGTAAGACTGAAGTAGCTATCTCTCTAATGAAGGCTACCTCAGACAACTATAAGAAGTCAGCCATGATCCTAGATCGGATTGTCTTAGTAGATCAGACCAGCGGACGGCTATCTAAATACAGAATCAATCATGGAGTCTATCAGGCTAACCATTGGAAGTTTGATACATCAGAGCGTATCCAAGTATGCTCCGCGCAGACCTTAGAAAAACGTAACAAGTTTCCAGATATCGATCTTCTTATTGTGGACGAATGCCACATAGCCCGTAAGAAGATTACAGAACTAATCCAAGATAACCCTAAACTCAAAGTCATTGGCCTAACCGCGACCCCTTTTACCAAAGGATTAGGAAACATTTATTCCAATGTAGTCTGCGCTTCTACAACTGAAGCCCTAGTCGATAAGTCATGGCTTACACCTCTTAAAGTCTATATTGCTAAAGAAATCAATATGACAGGAGTCAAGAAGGTTGCTGGTGAATGGAGTCCTGACCAAGTAACAGAACGCGGAATGCAGATCACAGGCGATATCGTTGAGGAATGGATAAAAAAATGCCATGAATTATATGGACGGCCTCGCAAGACCATTGTGTTCTGCGCTGGTGTAGCACACGGAGCAGACCTCGTTCAACAGTTTGCAAATAAAGGTTATAACTTTGTTTCAATTTCTTATAAGGACAATGATGAATTTAAGAAAGCTGCCATCGAGGATTTCGCCAAGCCCGATACAGATATTCATGGGCTTATCGCTACTGATATTCTTACTAGGGGGTTTGATGTCCCTGATGTTATGGTTGGGGTTTCAGCTAGGCCATTTTCTAAGTCTCTTAGCTCACATATTCAACAGCTAGGGCGCGTCATGCGTCCATACGAAGGCAAAGAGTTTGCCCTATGGCTAGATCACTCAGGTAATTACATTCGTTTCAGAGACGAATGGGAGCAGATTTACGCAGATGGAGTTAAAGACCTTCACAATAAAGAAGAGAAGACTAAAAAAGAACCTACTGATAAAGAAAAGACAGAACAAAAGTGTCCTGTATGCGCTTCCCTTTGGCCTAGACATAGTGACACTTGCGCTCAATGCGGTCATGTCAAACTCAAGAAACAGTTAGGTGCAGTCGCTGGTGAGTTAATCGCATTGGGTGATACTCACAATGCACAAAAGACAGAGAAGCAATTCTTTTACTCTGAGCTACTGCATATCGCCAATGAAAAAAAATACAACCCTAATTGGGCAAGTTATAAGTATCGTGAGAAGTTTGGAGTCTGGCCTAAAGGCTTGATCCATACACCGCGCATACCTTCATTGACTACGATCAATTGGGTAAAGCATAAAAACATACGCTGGGTTAAAGGAATGGAGAAAAGAAAATGAGATTTGAAGACTTCGCCAGGTCGCATGGCCTCATATTGAGTGGTATCCAATTAGATCGTTGGATGCCAACTCCAACAGAAGATAAACCGCGCAGTAGCAACGGGAGATATAAGTTTCTTGGTAATGTAGGGTGGGTTCAAAATTGGGCTACGATGGACAAACCCGCTACTTGGTTTGAAGATGGTAAGACTATGGATAGCCCTGACATCAGGCAAAGGATTGAGCAGTCTAAGAATCAAGCATTGGAGTCTGCTGAAAAAGCGTCTAAGAAAGCTGGCTGGATTTTGCATCAGACTGAGTTAAAGAGCCACCCGTATTTGGTAGGCAAAGGTTTCCCTGACGAACAGGGGAATGTATGGACTAAGGATGGCAAAGATATCTTAGTTATACCAATGAGGCGGGATAACAGGCTGGTGGGTGTGCAACTCATCGATAATGAGGGGAATAAAAAGTTCTTGCATGGACAAACGACCAAAGGCGCATCGTTCTGCATGAATGCAAAAGGCATTCCTATTTTTTGCGAGGGTTACGCGACAGGCATCAGCATTCGGGAGTGTATGAAGGCCAACAACATCAAGTATTCGATCTATGTTTGCTTTAGTGCAAGTAATATGAAGCTCATAGCGCGAAACATCAGGGATGGGATCATCGTTGCTGACAACGACCCCAACCATATCGGAGAGTCTGTTGCCAAAGAAACAGGCAAACCTTATTGGCTCTCCGACACAGTTGGGGAAGACTTCAATGATTATCATAAGCGTGTAGGGAAGTTCAAGGCTTCTCAGAATTTAAAAAAAGCTCTGCTAAATGCTGGAGTTCACATATCCTAGCCAAATCTTTTTCTACACCGCGCCAATACTGCTCACCTACTAATCGTTGAAACTTGGCCTCGATCTGACGGACTCTCTCCCGCGTCAGGCCAAACTTTTTCCCAGACTCGGCTAAAGTTTTACCAGCAGAACGATCCGATAAGATTACCCAATACTTTTCAATAACAGAGCGTAGTTTTATGCGTGGATACAGGGCATCAAAGTCTTTTCCCAATGGGAAGTCCACAAGTAAGTAAGGTGTGGCCTCATGCTGAGTGCTATTTCTAATTGGAACGCGCCCGTCCCCGTCTTTAAGATTCATCATTATCTTCCTCTGAACTTTCTACTTCGAACTCTATCTCAAGCTCATTGAAATTGCCATTCTCGGCCTCTTCTAGGGCTACTGTTTCGGCCTCATCATAATCAGGCGCGGTCACGAATACTGTTGTAGAGCCATAAAAATTAAGTCTTACTGCATAACCTTTCATCTTCATAATTCTCTTCCCTTATCAATTTGATGGCATTCACATTCAAAACAGATGTAATCGTTAATAACATCACATACAGGACACTCAGGATTGGGTTTTAAAGGCAATCCTTTAGCTAAGTGTTTATCTATTAAATCTTCTCGATAATTAAGCCATTCGCCTGTTGTCATCTTGTTAATATCAATCATGCTACCTCCTTCCGTAATCCTTTTACATGGTCAATCCAGCTATCAATAACATCCCAATTAAGGCCTACTTCGCTATCGTGATACTTATTCATTAGGCGCAATACTTCCCGTGCCTCTTCATCTGTGATCTCTTCAGCCTCATCGCTATCGCTACCTTCTACAATATTTGCTTGCGTATGGACATCTGATATATGCCACCATGACGCTACCCAATCAGGATCAAAGGCGCGCTTAACTGCTCCTTCGGCCTCGGCCTTAGTTACACCTTTTGGCAAATCTATTTCAATCATTGTTTTCATCATCTTCTCCCGCGACATAAACTTCTTCATAAATTGATTTAATAACTTCATCTTCATGTTCATCAGAGCAATATTGAATTACATCTTCAACTGTAAATTGGCCTACATGAATCACTCTGCCCGAAAAAAACTCCACCATGTAAACATTTTCAAAATCTGAGTCATAACTCATTTTTAATCTCCTCTTCATCAGGTTCTTCATCAAACATAAAATAGGGTATCTCTACATCGCTACCCTCAAATGGCACTTCGGTAATAAAGTAATTGAGTCTATTAACAAAGTGATAGCCATTAGTAATCCACAAATTTCCGCTATCACCTTCAATCAGAGTCCAAACTCTATTAGGTTCAGTCGCGTGTATAGAGCGCACAAACTCCAACTCTTCCCCGTAGGTTTCAAACTTGTCATTACCCTTATCTATATGGTT
>Ga0214247_1001048_pt1 | contig 13263 bp, 10 predicted proteins | sample TroBogypolimnion_18_FD_153085 | JGI IMG/M metagenome (GOLD analysis project Ga0214247, IMG submission 153085) | Freshwater microbial communities from Trout Bog Lake, WI - 03JUN2009 hypolimnion | ecosystem: Environmental > Aquatic > Freshwater > Lake > Hypolimnion/Profundal zone ... | reverse complement strand
CTGGTGGTGTGATTAGCTTGGTCGGCGTTGGTACTACCGTCATCACGGCTACCCAAGCGGCCACAGCAAACTATGCCAGCACAACGGCGACAACGACGTTGACGGTGACGGGCATAGTCATTAATACTGCTGCAATTTCTGGCATCACTATTCCAGTCGCGGGAGCTACCCCAAGCACCACAGCCATTACTGGTACCGGCTATACAGGTACAGTAGCGTGGGTTGGCACCCCAAGTATTTTTTCTAGTGCAACGAGCTATACTGCCACGGTCACCCTAACTGCTGCTACTAATTACACCTTGACTGGTGTCGCCAGTAACTTCTTTACAGTTGCTGGTGCCTCCACTGTTACCAATTCGGCTAATTCAGGCTTGATCAGTGTAATGTTCTCAGCGACAAGTGCCCCAGCGGGATATGCTCTCACTCCTGCTCTTTCAGGCTCAGGCAGTTTATTGTGGGCTCCCCCAATAGGCGGGGCAGCAAGTAGCAGTGCATCTTACTCAATAAATACTGCTGGAGCTGCATGTAGTGTCTTTACTGCCAATGGGATAAGTAGCGGCTGGCGTTTACCAACTGCGGCAGAGCTTGTAGGTTTAGTGAATACAAATGGAATAGCTTGGATACGGTCATCATATACTGGCATCAATAGCTATCCTACCCCATCCTCGACTTCTGCTGGTGTAGGTCAAGGTTACTATGTTGACATATCGCAAGGGCCAACATTAAATCCTGTTCCCTTGACCTTAGTCGCCATCGGGGCTATTTGCGTTGTTGACCGATAAAATTTCCTGCGCCATTAACCGTATGATGAGAAGGACGCCTTCCATTGTCGGATAGATGTTGTTGAAGCACATCATGGGAATTGCACGGTGAAAGCGGTAAAGCTAAGCGGGTGATTTGTAACGCAATCAATATTGAGTACTTATGCATTAAGTTATTTATAAATATGCATTAATCAATCGATTCATGAGTTAGCTATCAAATCATCTTGGGCAAGCTTTATGTACCCATGATGCATTTTTATACCGAAAATTTACCCCCTTTCCATTGCTGGGCTAGGACTCAATCCCAAATGACCAGCCTGGGCGGTGAGCGACTCTATAAACATAGGCTGCCGCCGAGGCGACGTCTGCTTGCTGAACTATTAAATGTTCTAGCAGTTGCGGTTTTCTCGTATCTGGAGACGCTAAATTAGGGTGAGGCTCTAATAGGCGTCGCAGATGATCAAAGGTCTTTTCTGGATAAAGCGGTACATGTCTAGCTTGGGCCTTAATCACCAGATGCAATCCATTGAGCTTATGATCATGTAAATGGGCAAAAGGCGTTAACTTAAATTCTCGGTCTTCGGTCTTCGGTCTTCGGTCTTGCAGGGCTGATATTCATCTGCTTTGCTATGTCATGCAGCCATCCATAAATGAGGGCAAGCTGTAAATTGGCTGTTTTGTACTGCTTAATGCTGTTGATGATGTAATCCGCCACCTCTAAGGTGTGCTCCAGATTGCCATTGAGATAGCTGTGATGGTGACCTACAGAACTCGGCCCAGTGCAAAAGCGCTTAAAAAAGTTCCCTTCAAAGCAAATGGCGTTGAGTAGGTGCTGGTTTTTATCGTCCAGTTGCTTCCAGGCTTGTATTGCTCTAGTCAGAATGTCTTTATTGATAAACCAATCAGGAGGCGCTGTTTCAAAAAGGTTGTAACTCATATCGGGGCGATCTAAGCGGCACAGCCGAATGATTTGCAGGTGGCCATCAATCGAGATGGGCTTAATTCCCTTATAAACAATCGTGACTAAACCACTGCAACTTAGTTGGTTGTGCGGCTGTCTTGCAAACCACTCAACCGCAATATGCACCCCTTGGGCATAAAGTAAGGCTTGATGACGATATTCGTTGGTTGAGCCATTGGGCGCTATAGCGATTTTGACGATGCGCATTACCCTAGGTAAAAGTGAGGCATCGGTAAAGGCAATCTGATTTTGCAGATCCTGAAAACTATAGGCCTGTAGAGGGGTTGGTGTCGGCGATGGCAAAACGTCATCTTGCCGATGGGGGTTTCTAGGTTGCTCGGGCAGGCTTGGCGGCTTCATAAAAGGTCTCTCGCTGGGTGATCTGAGGGTGGGATTGAGTCAGTTGAGCAGGGCACAGAGAGACCAGAATGTTTGGCAATTTCTAACCAAGGGTTGGCGATCAGCGCAGCATCAGCACTCGAATTGATCCAGGTGTTGGGTAGCTTATTTGGTGAATCTGGCGGGCCAAAAGTAGGCGGCGCAGGCGGCTCCATTGGCTGAAGCTCGGGCAGTTGTGGCGTTTGTTCAATTGCCTTAGTTAATCGACTCTGAGTTTTCGGTAAATGATTCATTCCAATGCTGTTTGGGTTTATACCTGAGTAGGCACTTACTTCATTGAGTGATTGGGGGTCAATAATGGGGTGCGGTTGGTCCTGCATCCGCGCTGCCATGAGTCTTTCAAAGGCGCTTCCATCCTGACGGGTCAAGTTTGGAATGAATCTGGAGTACACCCGAAAGAGCATCTCCGTAGTGGTGTGTCCCATCTGCCGAGCGATCCATTCCGGGGCTTCTCCAGAAGCCAACATGAGGGTCGCATAGGTATGGCGAGTTTGGTATGGCACTCGCTTTTTCAGGCCCAATAATCGGAGCAACGGATACCAAACCCGCTTAGAAATATTGCGATGAGAAATCGGCGTACCCGCGCTGGTTGCAAAAACATAGACACCCTGTCCGGTCACTTTGTGTTGCGCCAAGAGCGCGTCAAAAACCATCTGGGACATTTGGATGTCACGCTCTGATTCTCCGGTTTTTGGAGTTTCCTCATAGTCATTCACAATCGTCTCTTTTATGGAAATCGTGCGGCGCTCAAAGTCGACGTACTGCCATTTGAGGCCATCAACCTCACTTGTCCGGGTTCCCGTAAAGAAGCGAACAATGTAGTAATTGCGAAAATCAGCTCGAACCGTGCGAAGAATGTCTTGGACTTCTTGCATCGTGAAAGGCTGCACATCAGTCTTGCCCACTCTTAAGGGTTTGATATTGATAAAGGCCGGGGCAAATTCATAGCGGTCGGCAGCCTCTGTCAATATCATCCGCAAGGGGGTCATGATGTGGTTAATGCGGGAGGCCGAAAGACTCTCTTTGTTCTTAATTCCCGGTAACTTCGCTAAAGAGGATCTAAAAGCGAGGATTTCACCCTTTTTGATCTCATTTACCGTTTTTTGGCTAAATTGAGGAATCAAAAAGTTGTCTAGGACACCTCTAGTGGTGGTGCGATGCGAGCGCTTCCACCCTACTTCCATCTCTGAGTACCACTGGTTGGCAAATTCAGAGAAGAGAGGCGTTGGCTTTAGAGATGAGGGTGCTACTTCAGAATACATTTCTGAGGTAGCCAAACTCGAGCTAGTTGGAACCTTATGAGTAGGGGCGCTCATCGCTAGTCGCGCCTCTTCCACTTCTGCAATGCGTTTGCTCATTGGGAAAAAATGCTCATGCTTATAAGAGCCGTTAGCTACTGCTACTTTGATGCTGTCATCTAACTTAGTCAATAACTTACGATTGGCTTTGGTATCGGTTAGTTCAGTTTGCTCTCTACAGCGAACCCCAAAAACCCGGAAATCGAGAAAGAGGCGCCCAGTTTCCTTTCTGACTCTGATGTTAGACATGAGCAACACCCCCTCTTGCCATTGGGATTTGATTTAAGGTCGAAGAGATTGCCTTGGTCATGTCATCTTCAATGACCTCCCAGATATAGAGAATCTTTCTTCCGCCAAAGGGGCGAAAATAATGACGCCCCTCTAATAAGACTGAATCTTTGAGTTGATCCCGAATCGTGCGGGGGTCATATTTGATACGAGCTGAAAGCTCTTCGGTGGTGAGATAGGTCTGTGCCATTGTTAACTCCATGTAGTAAAATCAATCAAAGTGGCGAAAAGTAATTCTTAATTAACTTTTGCCATCCTGAATGACATTATGCATGAGTAAATGACATTTAGCAAGTATTTTTTACATTTAATATTAAAAAAAGATATTCAGAATGATAAAATGCCATTTATCGACCCTTATGGGCGAAAGAAAACTCAAGTTGGTAGATGTCGCTCGTGAAACAGGCTTGCATCGCAATACCATCACCCTGCTTTACGATGAAACAGCTGCAAGGGTCGATTTAGATGCAATTAGTAAACTTTGCAAATTCTTTGATTGCAAAGTTGAAGATCTATTTGAGTACATTCCTGATGCTTCAAATTAATGGACATCAAGCTATAGGATCAAGAATTTAACCATTGGCACAAGAAATGTGTCAATCTGAGGCTAATACTCAGAACCAGCATAGATCAAAAAGGGTGGGCACGGAGCAGGCACAAAATGGGCACGGTTTGGGCACAAAAGACCATTTGAGTATTGGCCTGATTTGCAAATGAAGAGATATCAAAAAGCATTAAAAGCCGCTAAGAATAGCTTTCAATGAAGTTTTTTGAGAGCTGTGTGCCCGAAAGACTGGTGCGCCCGGCAGGAATCGAACCTGCGACCCGCTTCGGAGTCCTCGACACCAACAATATGTAATCTGGTGTTAAATGATAATAACTGAAATAAACCTTATAAATTAAGGCTTTAAACAATTAAATATTGAAACTGTAGTATAGAATATACACTATTAAGAACGTTTACGAGTCAATATTTTAAATATTATTGCAACATTACAAAATTACATAATTGTTATCATGAGTACTAGCCTATAGTGAAAAAAGCCCCAAAAACTGCGAAATCTGTCCAAAAATATTTTTTGGAAGAAGATCAATTGCCTCGACTCATAAGGCTAACCATAGGGCAGATTGAGGAGATTCATCCTGCGATTGAGTTATTAATTAAAGACTTGGCGCCTCTCCGTGAGGTGTCAAACGAGGTGTTGTCACAAGAGGCATTGCTAAGACTCTTAGAGGTTTATCCCATCAGTATTCAGAAAAATGAAAAAGTTTGGTGCTGTGTTGGCGGCATCAAATTATTCCAGTTGGCCAAAAAAAGACTGCGCAAGGAGGCGGAGCTAATTTGTATATTAGCTAAAACAGTTCAGCCGGTAACCTTGCAAAAAAGAGCAGTGGAAGAATTGATACTCGGAACAGTTATTAATGGGATTAGCGTAAGTGATGTGCGCATTGCTGGCAGGTTGGCTAAAAATGCTGCAAATGCAAAATTACTGAAGGTCAGTGAAAGCAAAGCTGAAAAATGGGTGGCAGATGTCTATGGTGTTGATAAGCGCACGGTTAAATCATTGCCCCAGCCAGGCCTCACCATTGTAGAGAAAAATATAGTCCCAGATCTCGCCAATCCTTTGGGCGAGTCTCCTTGAAAAGGTCTAAGCAGGATTTGCCAGAGTTTGGACCAATAGCGCCAAAAGAAAGTCCGAGCCATAGGATTTTGCTAAGGCTGGCTAAGGAGCAAGACCAAGATGTTGGTTTACTAAGAGACATTCTTTTTCAAATTCTTGCCCATGATCACTTGGAGGCATTGCCATCGGCCTTTAGGGCTATTCGGCGAATCTTGGACCTAGCTCCCGAGACCTGGCACAAAGACCTAACCGAGTTGGGCATCATTGATTGGCGACCACTTTTAGATTGGGTTATTAATAACGAGGCCAGGCTCATCGAAGAAATTGGTTCGCATTTTGGGAAAAAAACGAATACCACTGGCAGGAATCCCTTATTAGGAAGCACCCTATCCGACTATCCGTTTTATGCAGTTTTCTGTGAAATATTTCCAAAACAAAACGCTGATAAATTTGCCTTATTAATAGGTCAATTTTTAATTGCACATTCTTATGCCTTAAGGGATGAGTCCAGTGGAGTGTTAGCCTACGAGGCATCCATCGAGCGCCCCTGGAAAGCGTTGCCAAATGGTATCGAGGTAGCCGCTCGCGCAGTGCGTCACTATGCGGAAGAAAAACAAGTTGATGGAAAAGATCAACAAAGAGAAGAGCAAAAAGAGAGAATCAATCAAGAGTTGGGCGCGCTCGATCTGGCGGTAGCTCCAGAGCGCTTTACGTTTGTGCTGGAGGCCTTATCAACTAACAAAGATAAATCTTTGCAAGATGAGCGAGAAGCATTCATTGGATTTTTGGATAAGGCCTACGGTGTAAAAGATTGGGTCGAAAGAGGTGAAGGTGCCGGCGGTGGTAGCGGGGGCGGCGGGAAGTGGGTAGGTGGAAGTATTTTCACAAGCCGCATTCATTTGGGCGACTCTATCCGGTTTGATGAAGGTCATGATCCCGCCGATCAGTGGGGCGAGATTGATATCGTGACCACGAGAACAGGCACGCATCGTGAGCGCAAAGCATTACTCGATAGCGATTTATCACCAGATGAAGATGATTCGGATGAATACATCGTACTTAGCGATCTAGAGTGCAAAGATACTAAAAAAGGGCTGGGCACCCTAGCCCGGATTGCTAAAGCCAAAAACCGACATCTTGAAAAGTCCAATCAAAAGTTGCCTTGGGATTACCTGGGATTAGCCGTGGAAGAAATGGCGCAGCTGCGCATGTGCTTACGTGACCAGATGGGAGTGCTTAAGAAAAAAATACCATTTAATAAAGACGACCAGTTGCGTGCAGAAACAATTCTTCTGATTTACACCATGCTGTGGGTTGGCGCCCCCGCTAAAGAGGCCGTCAATATCAAGGTGCACTTTGGGGTGGTGCCTGACTCACTGGACGAAGTTGGCATTTATTGTGAAGGCGATAAATACTGCTGGGCCATTCCGGCATTCTCTCCGCCCTATCGGTCAATTTTGGAGGTTACCCAAAGTCAAGTGCGTGAGCTAACAAACTCTTTTCACTTGCCGTGCTGGACTTGGATGTCGCCCTATTTTCAGAATGTCTTGGGGATTCGGGGCGCGAATCAGAAAACGGTCCGACTCTTTGAAACCCCCTCCAAGACATTATTGGATTGCGCCGATCAATGGTTTAAGCATCACTACCCCGATGGCCGGGTCAATCCACAGCGGGTAGCCAATTCCATTTGGGAAAGCATGGCCTTGCACTATGGCGATCCGACGATGGCAAGTTGCGCCACAGGGCGCGTAAACCATTTGGCGAAGGTGCGTATTTATTACACCAGCGCATCGGTTGAGCATTTGCAGGCCGCTTATGAAAAAGTGCTCATGGAGATGGCCACGGTTGCTAAAGCGGCTGCCCATATATCTGAGCCACTCGCAACATTGTGGATGCCAAGAGCTGGGGCAAAGTCATTAGCGGTAGGTGCGCGCATGTGCCCCACGGTTAGCGCAGTTAAAGAGCTCTTCACTAGTCTGGTCGCCGATATCAAGTCGGCTTCAAAATATGCAGATCTCGCAGGGTATATCCGATTTCATAATCTATATACGCTTTATGTCTTGCAGTATTTTGCGTACTCAACAACTTGCCGGGCTATTAAAACCCCCTATCTAGATCTAAAGTACATTGATATTCAAAGGGGTTTGGCGGCCTTAACCGATAAAGATGATGGAACCCACCACAAGTCACGTTTGGTCTGGTTGCCAGAAAAGCTCATTTTGCAGATGCAGCTTTATGAAAAGCACTTACAAAGGGTGCGAGAGTGCTGGACCACACCGCGCCGCAAACGCATTCTTGAATATCCTTGTTTTTTCTTGGATCAAGACGGTGAGCCGGTTGAAGCAAGGCCTAAGGAAATTGAAAGGCTTCTGAAGAGCTATCTCAATGTGAAGGCTAATACGCATCGCCGCTTCTTGCGTACCGAGCTCATTGAAAGAGGGTGCTTGCCCGAAGTGGTAGATGCCTGCATGGGCCACTGGATTATTGGGGAGGCACCGCATGGGCAATATTCCAGTTTTAATTTTGGCCAGTACATCCATATTTTAAAAGAGGCGATGCAAAAATTGCATGCCGATATTGGTTTGCAGGCTGTCATCCAAAGCCCCTTAGTTCGGTAGTTCCATGAGTGATTTAATCCACCTTTCTCCAGACGAGCTCCAAAAAATTTGGGTGGATATAGAGCCTCAGCTTTCCACAAAGCAAAAAGAGATTATTGAGGTTTTAAGGTCTCGTTTAATTGCTAGGAAGGATTGCGTGCTGTCGCAATTTCTGATTGGTGAGCCAGTAGATATTGGCGGCCTGGGGGCAAGCTTTAAGCCGGTGACGGCTTTTCTCCTAAGCAAGATTACGCCGATGGAAAGCGGGATCAATGCAGTGCAGGTATTGGGTAAGGTGGTTGATGCAGGTAATGCTTTGGGTATTTTTAACTTATGCCCTCCTCCACTGGCTCATATTGAAAAACGGGAACCCAGCCCTTTTCGGAAGGAGCGCATGCCGCTATTGTCGATAGCGCCTCAAATGCGAGACTTGTTATCCCAGCACAAGGAATTTACTTGGCAAATGCCTAAGGTTCTCGATGTCCCAGAGGGGTTTATCGATCCATGCGGCGTCAAAAAGAATGGCAAGCGACGTCGAAAAAACGGTGAACCCTTAATGATTTTGCAAAATCCCAGGGCCAAAGATGCCATTGCATTGGGGCGCGTGCTGCTCTCTAGCATTGTGCATGGCGGTCTGTTGCATTTTAGTTTTCTCGATCGTCTGATCTTTATGCTTCTCAACAATGAGCCGATCTTGCAATCTTCGGGCGGGCGGCTGTACGTCGAGTTTTCGCTCGCTTTTCGCCAGCATGAGGACGCCGAATTTCGGCGATGGTTTGTCGATCCCTTAACAGCAGTGCTGTTGATGGACCTCACCCAAGAGCAAGTGGCGTGCGCAGTGAATCATCACTATCACAAAGATATGCCAGTGAAAGAGCGCCGCACCACCCTCAACTATTGCATTGATCGCTTTATCAATCATGCGACAGACTCGATTGCGCAGACCCCTAGCATCTATCAACTATTTATCGGGACCCATTTAGATTTCACCACGCGGATGCCCATCATGTTGGCCAATTATGCGGCGCGCGATTTTGTTTCTCATTCCTTAAAGCCTAATGTCTGGCAACGCATCAATGGGGAAACGGTTCCTCCCGAACCCCTTGCTCAAAGCAGTCTAGACAGTGATGATGCTGGGGACTTGTCAGGAGCGATTGACATCACCGGCGATGTGATCGATCGGGGCCAAATTGAGCCTCGTTGGTTAAGCGTGATCCGAGCCGCTTTTGAGGGCACCGACCGTGATCAGGTCAAAGTGTGCATTAGGCAGTTGCTAGAGCAAAAAGCAATTGGCTTTGAGGACAAGGAGGCGGGAGAATTATTCGCCCAATTTATCTTGTGGCTCATGGCCTCTACCAAGGATCAAAAGCTGCGCTTAGCTTTAGCAACGATTAAAGATTATTCTATTTCCGTTGGTAAGCGCGTAGGCGGTTTGTTGGGTATGAATCGGATTGATGATCTGGACGCGGTAGGTTGGGGCGCTATGTTTGAAGAAGTGTTGGCGGATGCCAATACGAAAGGGGTGCGCACTAAGCTAGTTCGGGTGTTACGTGAATTCTTACGCTTTTTGCAGGAAGAAAAAAAGATTGATGCGGGTGAAGCTGGGGAAATCTTAGGGCCGCCTGGCGGTCTTGTGCCGGTCGATGCCAATATTCTGACTGAAAGGGAGTATCAATTAGTCCGAACGAAGCTATCCCCTGGCCCCAGCAATTCAATAGCAGAGCAACGTGTTACGCAGGCTCAAAATGAGCGCAGAACAATTAAGCGCTTGATGTTTACGATCGCTTATCGGTGCGGTCTACGCAGAAGCGAAGTACTCATGCTCGATCGGGTTGATCTATTACTAGAGCATCCCGCGGAAATTTTGGTTCGCCCCACTTCCTCGCGAACATTAAAAACGCCTAGTGCCACCCGTAAACTCCCGGTCTATGCCCTGTTAACGCCTGAGGAGCTAATAGATTTAAAAGAGTGGTTGGCTTATCGTAAAACCCAAGAGGCTACAGGCTACTTTTCTACTCATTTATTTGCTAGTAAGGCAACTAATCAAAGCCATATTCCTGAAGATAAACTATTGGAAGAATTGCATGCATTGATGCGTGAAGTTACGGGGGATGTCTCGATTCGTTTTCATCACCTGCGCCATAGTTTTGCCTGTCATATGAATACCACTCTATTGTCCAGTCATATGGGCCAATCTAATCCCATTTATGCCTTGCTACCCCATTCTGAGTTCGAGATGGCGCAGTGTGTTGCGATGCGCGAAAGACTGTACCGCAATGCCAACATGACACGACGCGATCTTTGGGCGATTGCGACCTTGCTGGGGCATTCTGGGCCGGATGTGAGTTTGGAGCATTACATTCATACTTTTGATCTGGGCCTTGCTTGGCGTTTGGATGACCCAGAGATTGCGCCAAATGCGAGCTCAGTGATTGAGGCTTCGGGACGGAATCGCACGACAGCCCATCGTCATAAAGGCGCCATGGGAATGCATGGGTGGGCCAATTATTTATGGGAGAAATCGCATCCTCCGACTCATAAACCAAATCCGATTCCCACAGAAGCTGCCCCTCAAGTCCAAAGCTCGAATGTCAATATTAGTTTGACCCCAGCGGGGATAGAGAATATTTGGAGTTACCTTTTTCTAAATCAAACCCAAAGCAAAAGCGCCTATCAGCTCGTTAATCGACAAAAAGAGGATGCGCCACAGGTGGATCGATTGATTCACAATGCCCTTTATTTGCGGAGTATTAAATTAAGCGCAAAGAGTCAGACCCCTCGCCACCGTTTTATGGAAGACCCATTGCAGCTTGGTGAAGATGGGTCTTCAAAAGGGTGGCTTGCCTGCCCAGTAAGGCCTACAGGCGAGAATGATAAAAAGGCATTAAAGAAGCTGCTCACAAACCTAGAAGATGTGATGCAACAAGAGCCCGAACTATCTTTAAGCGTGTTGGGTTATTTTGCGCAGAACGCTCACCCTAGGTTAAGTGGGATTCATTTTGAGAATCCAGATGAGCCGCAAGATGCAATCAATTGTTTGCGCTGGCTCAAGAAGCTGGGGCTTACAAATGCAGAGTTGCGAATTGAATCCTATGATTTTAAGAGCATGCCCTCAGAATCCATCAGCCAGTGGCAAAAAGCATTAGGACTAGATGCTCCAGAAATTAAAGTGACCAAACCTTCGATTGGCAGGAAAGATTGGTCCCCACCCTGGCTGTGTATTGCTCCCATCTTTCAGGCGGAAAACATCAGAATTAAAAAAACTAAAAACCCTAAGGAGGTGCCTGGCAAATTCAAGAGCCCTTCCCCGGCATTTCGTTATTTGATGTTGATGGCGTACATCGCTAAGAATTAATATTCAAAACCGGCTGCATAGGAAATCTATAACAATTATTTTTCTGAGCCGATATCAACAAGCCCTTTTACTTCTATCTTGCTTGATCATGGCTGGACTCAACATTTAAGTAAATATAAATACTTTGGATGTTGCGTGGTGTGTTTGCTAATCGATCTTATTAATTAGAGAGGTTGTCATTTTAGTAATCTCAACATATTTGACCCGACGGTCTGCACGGTCAGCTTCTATCTTGACATACCCATCTTCAATCAATTCTTTCAGGGTTTTATTAAGGGCTTCCTGAGGGGCGATTTCCTTCAGGGCAATGATATCTTGGGGACGATAAGGCCCCTCATCGGATCTTTTTAGAATCTCCACCATCATGAGCTTCCCGGTGCGGGATATGGGCATATCCAGCTCTGTGACCGATTTAAGAAATTTTAAGTATGTATGTATAGGCATAGGTAATTCTATACCTAGGAAATTGAATATATGGCATCCAATAAGGTTAGCTTATCCCATGCCATATTTTTTTCTTTATGCTTCCGGAATATGATGACCACCATCTCATAGTGCTTTAGCCCAGCGACGAATCGTTGCGCGTAGCGTTCTCTGCATATCATCATCGAGCGGCATAGTCGGCACTAATTCAAGGGCTTGTGTGGGCGTAAGGTAGGCGTATTCCAGTAGCGCCATACAAAACTCTCGATCTTTATCTCGCCCTGCCGCAGCTTTTGCAAGAAAGAGATCAAGCACATCAAGGCAGTACCCCACTCGCCCATTGGTGTTGTTGTTTTGCACGCGATGGACGCGCGTCATCCAGTCTTTTGGCAATATTGCGGTATCTGGCCCCACACCTTGAGCGTAGTAACCATAGGTCTCATGGAACTGTGAGCCTTCACCAATTGCGCCATCAATCTCATCTGCCAAATCAGGGGCCTGTCGTGGATAGATGTCTGCCTCCATAGAAACGGTGAAGACCTTTTCTGGATTCGGTACTTGGCCCAGCATTGACTGGCTGCCGATGATCACAAATTCATATTGGTTGGTGACATCAGCACTGGCGCGAATGATGTGCTCTAGCTCTTCTCGTGTCATGGCGCATCCTTAAAGGCTTCATCATCTTGGGTGCCAGTTATAGAGCTGCCGAACACCACCCCTTTTTTGAGCACACTTACATCTTTCAAAATGCGTAGGCGTACTTCATCTGGAAGAATAGTGACTAGTGGAGAAGTTTGTCTGAGTTGCTGAGCATGCCTCGTGCGGCCAAGCACTTTGCGCCAAGAGCCTGTACTTAAGATGAGTTTCCATTCTCGCCATAGACCAGCTGAGCGAGATTCGCCAGTAGCAAGCCAACGCTCTAGGGTGTCTTGAGCTTGTAGTAGCAATGCAGGATCAGTCTTCACTAACTGAACAGCTTCTTCATGCAGAGTAAGGCTTTGTAAATCTTGAAGTCGGTGCCCGGCGTTATCTGGCAAAACGCGTACTTGTACGTTAGGGGTAATGCGCCTAGACCTTGCTCCTGCTGATCCAGCGGGAGCAGCTTGCATCGTATCGCCCGCCAAAAGCGCTAACTCTCCGCTAACGCCCAGAACCGACATCACTCGTAGGTAAGCGCCGATAGAAGGAGAGGGGTCGCCTGCCTCAATGGATCGTAGAGTATTACGGGTGAGCTTTGCGCGCGCAGATGCTTCGACCGTTCCAAGCCCCTGCGCTTTGCGTAAACGCTTAATGCGATCGCCTAGTTGCAATAGCAACTGGCGCTCTAGGATGGGGCTAAGTTCAGAAGCAGTCATTTGATCATTATTTTAACCATAAACCCATAATTTGGTCAATATGTTGATCAAATAATCAACCGACCAGCTGAAAACCGTTCATAAAGCTGGGGTTTAGTGGTGATATCGGTATTCCTGGGTTTTGCCACCATAACCATAACTAGCCGCCCTTACATCTTGCACATAGATATAACTTTCTTCATGCAGATTACCTAGAATTTG
>Ga0214247_1001044_pt1 | contig 13301 bp, 15 predicted proteins | sample TroBogypolimnion_18_FD_153085 | JGI IMG/M metagenome (GOLD analysis project Ga0214247, IMG submission 153085) | Freshwater microbial communities from Trout Bog Lake, WI - 03JUN2009 hypolimnion | ecosystem: Environmental > Aquatic > Freshwater > Lake > Hypolimnion/Profundal zone ... | reverse complement strand
AAGGTCAAAGTCCTCAAACGCATGGCCTACGGCTTCCGTGATGACGACTACTTCTTCCTCAAGATCAAGGCTGCCTTCCCCGGTAAAGCGCGATGAACCTTAATTACTAGGTCGGGGATTCAAATCCTCCGCCTGACTCGCCCTGCCCCGCAGGGCGCTCACGCGCCTCGCTGCGCTCGATCGCGGAGGCAGAGCCTCCCTCTAGAGCAAGCAAGAGCGAGGCAGTGGTGCCGGTTCTTGGCGCCCATGGGAAGCTGCGCAGCCCAGCGACTCCCAGGATCACTGCAGCGAAGCTGTCTATGCCCATCACCTCAGGAGATGGGAGGACTCCAACTAACACATCGTTGAGCTTAGGGGGTCGATCCTGCTTTCATGCTTATGGCATCGAAAATCGACTGGGCAGGTGGAATAGATGATCTAAGCATGTATTTTAATGAGATGTCCTCGCCCAGCCGAAATCAACTTTGGCTCCCCACTCTGGAGCAACAGGAGATTCTATGTTCAAACCATGGACCGTTTTTGTCCTAGCCGCCGCAGTCGCTCTGCCAGTCGTTGCCCAGACGCGGGATCAGGCCAAGGCTTTTGTGAAGCAGGCGGTGGATTTCGCCAAGAAGAATCCAAAGGAAAAATTCCTTGAGGAAGTGTCCGGGGCCAAGGGGCAGTTCCATTTCAACAAAGGCCAGAACAGTGACCTCTACATCTTTGTCTATGACCTAGAGGGTAAGGTGATGGCCCATGGGGTGCGTCGGGAGTTAGTGGGTGTGAACCGCTGGGCTTCCAAAGACCCGGATGGCAAGCCCTGGATCCAGGATTGGACGAAGCTGGTCAAGGAGAAAGGGAATGGCTGGATCGAGTACAAGGAACTGAACCCCGCTCAGAACAACAAGGTCATGAAGAAGGCCTCGTTCGTGGAACTGTTCAACGGCATGGTGATCGGCGCAGGAATCTACGAATAGAAGGCAATTCGCAAGATGATCAAAGGCCCCCTGGGGATCGCCTCCAGGGGGTTGTTCTTTTCAGCCACCCATCCCGGTCGTTGTGATGTCGTTTTGGGCAACGATTACGATGGACGGCCTCTCAACCAACCACGCTGGGGCCATGGACATGCTGATTCGCGGGCATTTGCACCGGCCTTGGACCGTGGAACTATCCGGCCAGGATGCGTAGCAGTGCCGCACCGGCTCCGATGGCAGCCAGCAGGACACCACAGCCCAGTTCCCGGCCCACCTTCCTCTGCCGCCCACTCCGGGATAGGGGAATGCCGATCTTACGGGACAGCCGGGCCTGAGCGGCCGAGATACCCAGGGCACGGCGCAAGGAGAAGCTGAGGCCAGGGATGCCGCTGCGTTTGCTCATGGCTGGATTCTACGCGGTCCTGGTCGCCGATTTGCATGTAGATGGAAGGAGCCTGGATGAACGCGGAGCGATTTCTCGCGAAGATCTTCACACGCCTCAAGAAGGCGAAGCTGGTGGTTGATACCCTCAACCTCTTTAGGCACTTTCGGGTCAGACGTTACACTACTCGCTGATGCCTTCGGAGCTTTCCATGCGTATTCCTGCTTATGCGGTCCTGGTGGTTTCCCTGGCTCTGGTGCTGGGTTGCGGCGGGGGCAGTTCGGACCGCCCGGCGCCGGCCACGGGTACCCTCACCCTGCGCCTGGGCTCGGACAGCCTGCCGGGCTACAGCAGTGTGGTCGTGGGGGTGGAGAAGGTGGAAGCCTCCACGGACGGCAGCAACTGGACGACGCTGGGCAACGTGCAGAAGACCGTGGACCTGGTGGCCCTGCAGAACGGCAACAGCGCCTCCCTTCTGGCCGCCACCACGGTGACTCCCACGACCTTCACCCAGTTCCGCATCACCTGGGCGAAGGTGAACTATCAATCCGCCATTAGCGTGCCTGCGTACACCATCGCCACCGGGGGTGCTCAGCAAGTGCTGACCATGCCCGCCACCAGCAGCGTGAGCGGTCCGGTCACCGTGGGCGCCAATGGCGCCGTCGTCGCCCAGATCATGTTGAGCGGGCTCCAGGCCGTGCAGACCCGCGCGGGCCTGGGAGCCACCTTCCTGGCCCAGGGCACGGCGTACGACCTGGCTGCCTCGGCCCTCGTGACCGGTCGCCTGCTGGACGGCACCAGTCCCCTGGTGGGCGCGGAGGTCTTCGCGGAGACCGTGGATGGTCTGGGTGTGGCCACCCTCCAGCGCCGGGCCTTCACGGATGGCACGGGGACCTACGTCCTGGAGGGTCTGCCCCTGGGGTTCGTCTATGAGGTGGTCTCCCAGCCTGCGGGGGCCTCGTCCTCCTACCCGGCCACGGCGGCAACGCCGGTGAACGCCACCAAGGCCACGACCTACACCGCCAATCTGGCCTTCAGCTCACCAGTGACGCCGGGCTCCCTGACCCTCACGCTCACGCCCGCTTCGACGGCCACCCAGGGGACCTGGGGCGAACTGCGCCAGACGGTGGCCACGGGTACCAGCGGTTCCCAGATCCTCATCGTCCGCTCCCAGACCGCAGCCACCCTCGCGGCCAGTGATCAGGTGCTGTTCCAGGGCCTAACCCCCGGCTTCTACGGCGTGACCGCCCAGCGCAGCGACGCCGGGGCCGCCCCGGTGATGAGGACGGGCACCCAGGTGCTCGTGAGCGCGGGCGGGTTGCCGTCCGCGGCCTCTCTGAGCTTCCCCTGAGGCGCTGGGAATTTAAGGACCTCCCGGCTCGCGTCGAATCAGGGAATGGCCGTCATGGTCTTTCCGAGGTTCCCGTGCGTTCATACCTAGCCGCTGCCATCGTTTGCGTCCTGGCACTTCCGCTCTCCGCCCAGTCGGCGGACCTCCCCAAGGCCCAGGCCCTCGTCAAGGACGGGATCGCCTTCATGAAGGCCAATGGCAAGGACAAGCTCCTGGCTGAGATCCAGAAGGGCTCCGGCAAGTTCCACGTCAAGCCGGGGAGCACCCTCTACCTGGCGGCCTACGATCTGAAGGGCACGGTGCTCGCGCACGGGGCCGACGCCAGCCTGCTGGGCCTGAACCGGCTCAACGTGAAGGATCCGGATGGTGTGCAGTACATCAAGCTGCAGATTGCTGCAGGCCAGAAGAAGGCCGGTGGCTGGGTGGACTTCAAGCGGCTGAATCCTGAGACCCGCAAGATCGAGGCGAAGACTTCTTACTGCCTGGAAGCCGATGGGGTCGTGGTGTTCTGCGGCGTCTACAAGTAGGACGAGGCCTGCTCAGATCTCGGCGGCGGCCCTCAGCTCCTGGGCCCGCCGCCGTTCGGCGCGGGTGAGGAAGGCCACGGCCACCAGCACAAAGCCCAGGGAGACCCAGTTCTGGAGGCTGGGGAAGCGGCTCTTGAAGAGCCAGTGGCCCAGCAGGGTCGCCGTGGTGCCTGCCACCAGGGAGGTCAGCCGGTTCAGCAGCCCCGTGAAGGTGGCGGTCCGGCCCTTGAACATGAAGATGAACACGGAGAAGAAGGCCACCAGGCCGAAGGCCAGGCCCGAGAGGGCGGCCCAGTGCCAGCCGGGCAGGGGGGTCTGGATGGAGCCGATGAAGGCCAGCACCTGAGGGGCCTCCAGCCAGCTGGGGAAGGCGCGGGGGCCGAAGTAGACCAGGAGGGCCATGAGCACCATGGCCACGGAGGCTGAGATCTGCTCCAGCCCAAAGAAGCCCTTGTTGTCCAGGGGCGCGCCTCTGGGTCGGGTGTTCTTGTAGTAATTCATGATGTAGATGCGGATGGAGTACGAGACCAGGTAGCTGGTGAAGATGATGAGGGCCGCACGGTTGTGCAGGAAGGCGAACCCCCCTGTGTGGGAGCCGAAGAGTTCGATGCAGGCGGCCAGCACCGCGAAAAGGACGGCGACGTTCTCCTCCCAATACACACGCTTCTGGAGGATGCCCTGGGCGATCTGGAGCCCATCCACCACGCGCCCGATGACGATGACCGCGGCGCGCATGATGACCATGGCCACCATCACCGAGATGGGCAGGGTGTACATGAGGGTGGTGGTGGGGATGATGACCGCGGTGCAGATGCCGCTGGGGATGATGTAGAGGAGCTCCGAGGGCACGAGGTGGCCCGCCACCCGGATGGGACGGATGCTGTCGAGGCGGTACCAACCCAGGATGAGCACCGGCAGCAGGCAGGTGAGGTTGGCGCCCAGGGTGTTGTAGCCCAGGAAGGCGATGGCGTTCATGGGGGGTGTGAGGGGCGTGAGGGGCGCGGCGGTGAAGGCCTTCACCACCAGGCCTGTGACGATGTAGACCAGGTAATAGCCTGTGCAGAGCTGCAGCAGCCGTCCGGTGCTGCCTTCGGTTGTCTTCCACATGTCCGCTGCCCCGCTCCCGGGCCAGACGTGCAGGGCCTTGGGAAGAAAATGATTTAGTAATAGGTGAAAAAAACTAATCGTAGTGCATCCATCAGCCCGCAGGCCCACTTCCTGGGGCCAAGGGGGCACTCGTGATCTGCGTTAAGGTTTGGGTTTTCCTCCTCTCCCGGGAACGACTCCCGCCCGAACGGAATCCCTCCGGCCCATGCTCTCCTCTTTCGCCAGCAGCTCTCTCGCAACCCGGCGCGCACTCCGGTCCCTGCTCATCGGCCTGAGTCTCTTCGCGGCGGCGGCCATGTTCCCGGCGGCGTCCTTCTGCCTGGTGCAGAAACTCTGCCACGTGCCCTGCCCAGCCTGCGGCGGAACCCGGTCCGTGGTGGCGCTGCTGCACCTGCGCTTTCTGGATTCGTTTCGCTGGAACCCGGGACTGTGGCTGGGCAGCCTGACCTTCCTGGGGGCCCTGGTTGCCTGTCACGGCAGCCAGGCAAAATACCGCCAGGCCTCTAAGTACTTCCTGATAGTCGGCTTTTTCGTTGGATTATTGCGAATTGTCCTGTCAGTTTATTGCAAGAATCAGAGCTTCTTTTTCCTGAACCTATAACCTGCCACCGCCCGGTGGACTTCCTGGAGCCCACCATGGCCCTTGTTTCCTGCCCCAAGTGCTCGACCAACACCCAGCAGGGCGGTTACCCCGTCTGGGTGATCATCGTCTGCATCTGCTTCTTCCCTGTGGGTTTGCTGGCCCTGCTGGCCGGCAAGAAGCCCTCCACCTGCGGCAGCTGCGGGCACACGTTTCAGAGCTAGGGCTGGTTTCAGTGCACAAAGGAAAGGGACCATCCGCGGATGGTCCCTTTCCTTTGGCGCTGATGGCTACTTGATCGCGATCAGCTCCACATCGAAGATCAGCTCGGCGTTGGGCGGGATGACCCCACCGGCTCCTTGGGCGCCGTAGCCCAGGGCTGGGGGAATGTGCAGGGTGCGCTTGCCGCCCACCTTCATGCTCAGGACGCCCTCGTCCCAGCCCTTGATGACCCGACCCACACCAATGGCGGTGCTGAAGGGATCATTGCGGTCCACGGAGCTGTCGAACTTCTTGCCGGGCTGCCCCTTGTCGGAGAGCCAGCCGGTATAGTGCAGCACGCAGGTCTGGCCCTTGGTGGGGCTGGGACCGGTGCCCACCAGGGTGTCGACGTATTTCAGGCCGGAGGCGGTGGTGATCATGGCGGGTTCCTTTTTCTTGGCGGGTTTGGCCTTCTTCTTGGCGGTCTTGGAGGTCTTGGGGGTGGGCTTCGTTGGCGTGGTGGGCTCGTCGCCTATGAGGGGAAGGCCCAGGAGCAGGGCCAACAGACAGACGGCAGGGCGGGTCATGACATCTCCTTGGTGAGCCTTAGTGTAGCGGGGCGATTCAACTGAAGGAGAGGGCCCGCTCCAGGTCCTCGCGCAGGTCCTTGACGTCCTCCAGGCCCACGGAGAGGCGGATCAGGTCATCGCTGATGCCGGCGCGCTTGCGAGCCTCGGGGGTCATGGAGGCATGGGTCATGGAGGCGGGGTGGGCCACCAGGGATTCCACGCCGCCCAGGCTCTCGGCCAGGGTGAACCAGCGCAGGCTGCGGAGCACGTGGTTGAGGCGGGTCTGGCCGCCCTCCTTAAGTTCGAAGCTGAGCATGGCGCCGAAGCCCTTCTGCTGGCGCTTGGCCAGGGCGTGCTGGGGGTGGCTGGGCAGGCCTGGGAAGTGGACCTTGCCCACGGCGGGATGGGCCAGCAGGAACTCCGCCAGCACCTGGGCCGTGGCCTCGTGCTGGCGCATGCGCAGAGGCAGGGTCTTGAGGCCGCGCAGCACCAGGAAGCAGTCGTGGGGCGCCTGGGAGGTGCCCAGCAGGTTGTTCACGCTCTGGATCTGCTGGCTGAGGGCCAGGCGGCCCGGGGCCGCGACCACCACGCCGCCCACCACATCGCTGTGGCCGTTGAGGTATTTGGTGGTGGAGTGGATGACCAGGTCCGCACCCAGCTCAAAGGGACGCTGGAGGAAGGGGGACAGGAAGGTATTGTCCACGGCCACCAGGCAGTCCGGCTGGGCGTGTCCGATGGCAGCCACGGCGGCGATGTCCGTGAGGCGCAGCAGGGGGTTCGAGGGCGTCTCCACCCAGATCATGCGCGTGTTGGGCCGCAGGGCGGCCTTCAGGCCCTCCAGGTCCGCCAGGTCCAGGTAGGTGACCTCCAGCCCGAAGAAGCGCTTGGCGTGCTCCAGGAGGCGGAAGGTGCCGCCGTAGCAGTCCACGGTGCTGATGAGGTGGCTGCCATGGGGCAGTAGGTTCAGGGCCACCAGGATGGCGCTCATGCCCGTGCTGGTGCAGGTGGCGCCGTGGCCACCCTCCAGCAGGGCGATGGCCTCCTCCAGGGCGGCGCGGGTGGGATTGCCGCTGCGGGTGTAGTCATAGCCCGCGTTGGTGAGGATGTCCTTGAAGGCGAAGGTGGAGGAGAGATACAGGGGCGGCATCACCGCGCCGTAGGATGGATCCGGCTGCACGCCGCCGTGGACGCACTGAGTGCCCAGGCCCGCGCCGGTTACCAGGGCGGGCCGCTGCAGCCAACCCGCCCCGCCCTCGGGCACCGGGGGCAGGATGGTGAAGTGGTAGGCCGGGTTGCCCGGGACGTTGGTATCGAGGAACTGCTCGCTCATATGAGCCTCCAAAAAGAGGGATCTCATCGTTTCATTGCGACCCAAAAAAACGGAAGGGGCCCGATTGCTCGGGCCCCTTCCGTGTCAGTTCATGACACTTCAGCATCTCTCCGCGAGGACTCGCGGCAGGAATTGGCACCTTGCTTTCGCAGGTTGCCAAGGTTTCACAGGGCCCGTCCCTCCACCTTTCTGGATATCGCGTGATGAAACTGACAAAGATCCTGTGCCAACACAGTATCCGATGGCTGTGGCGGACTGCCAAGACCAAAGTCAGAACACACCGTGCTCGACCCCTCCTGCGGAGGCTTCCGGTGAAGCCGGAAGTGATCCCGGTGGCGGCTGGGGCAGGTCTTCCTTGGGCCCCCTTCCAGCCGCCACCAGGATGCAGTCCTTGCTGTCCCCCGTGCGGCCCCACCCCCACCTTGGTTGAGAAGCCCGGCTCTCCTTCTTGCCGACTTCTTGCCTTTGCGTATTCGAGTCTTCGTGGTGGATCAGTTGTTCTTTCCCAGGTTCAGCCAACCCAGGCAGGTTCAGGGCTTCCAGTCCGGGTGCAGGAAGCCCTGGAAGACGGGCTGCACGGGACCGGTCATGAGGATGTGGCCCTCGGGGGTGAACTCGATGTCCAGGGTGCCGCCGGGCATCTCCACATTCACCTTCTCGTCCACCAGGCCCAGGCGGTGGCAGGCGGCGGCGGCGGCACAGCTGCTGCCGGAGGCTGGGGTGTAACCGGCGCCGCGCTCCCAGATCTCAAGGCGGATGCGCTTGCGACTGATCACTTCCACCAGCTGCACGTTCACCCGCTCCGGGAACTCAGGGTGCTTCTCGATCTGGGCGCCCAGGCGCTTGGCGTTGGCCGGGCTGACCTCACCGGGGAAGAGGACGCAGTGGGGGTTGCCCAGGCTCAGGGCCGTGATGGTGATGGGGCCCGTGGGCGTGAAGAGGGGCGTCTCCAGAACCTCCAGGTGGGCGGCGATGCCTGTGAAGGGGATGTCCCCGGCCCGGAAGCTGGGTTTGCCCATGTCCACCTGGACCAGGCTGCCATCTTCGGCCAGGAACTTCACATCCGCCGTTCCGCCTTCCGTGTGGATGCGGCAACCCGTGGGTTTCGCATGGCCGGCGCCCAGAAGGAAGCGGGCGAAGATGCGCAGGCCGTCGCCGCTCTTCTCCGCCTCGGTGCCGTCGGGGTTGAAGATGCGCAGGCCGAAGGCTTCAGGGTCTTCGGGCACGGGCAGGGGGCCCAGCAGGATGCCGTCGGAACCGATGCCCTTGCGCCGGTCGCAGAGGGCCTGGGCGAAGCGGGGCGTCATCTCGATGGCCGCCTGGGTGGGGTCCAACACGAGATAGTCGCTGCCGAGGGCCTGGAACTTGTAGATGGCGAGATCGTTGGGCATGAGTTCTTCCTGGGGTGAAGCCTGGACTTCGGGGTGCTTCATATGCTCCGCGGGCGATCAGGTCTGACGCGGAGGATGGAATTCCGAAGTGCTTCGCAAAGCAGAGGAAGGCTAGCACCCGGCAGGCTCCAGCGGCAACCGGTCGGCGCCTTCAGGGCGAAGAACGCGTCGACCGGGCTGCCGGGGGCTACAAAGTGATAAGCAACTACAGGGTGATGCGGGTGCCGAGCACGTGGAGGAATTGGGCAATCCATGCAGGATGGGCGGGCCAGGCCGGGGCCGTGACCAGGTTGCCGTCTGTGACGGCGCCATCGATGGCGATCTCCGCGTACTTCCCGCGGGCCACCTCGACTTCGGCCCGGCAGGCGGGATAGGCCGAGCAGGTGCGGCCCTCCAGCACTCCGGCGGCGGCCAGGAGCTGGGCTCCGTGGCAGATGGCGGCCACGGGCTTCTGGGCCGTGAAGAAGTGGCGGACCAGCTCGAGGACCTTGGGGTTGAGGCGCAGATACTCGGGAGCCCGACCTCCGGGGATCACCAGAGCGTCGTAGCTCTCGGCCTTCACCTCCGCGAAGCTCGTGTTGAGCGTGAAGCGATGGCCCGGCTTCTCCGAGTAGGTCTGGTGGCCCTCGAAGTCGTGGATGGCCGTGGCGATGGACTCGCCTGCGGCCTTGTCCGGGCAGACAGCGTGGACTGTGTGGCCCACGGCCAGCAGGGCCTGGAAGGGCACCATGATTTCGTAGTCCTCGCCGAAGTCACCGACGAGCATGAGGATGCGTTTCGCGGCCATGGGAGCCTCCTGTGGGGTGGAATGGCCCCGATTATGCGCTCCTCGGCGGGGCTCTGGCGGCTTGTTACAGAAAAGTCCCGCCGGGGCGGGACTTTCAGAGAAGCGGATGGGAAGACCAGCCTAGGCCTGCAGGTAGACCTCGGCGCCCTTCTTGACGAAGGTCTCGGACATCTCGTCCATGCCCTTCTGGATGGCTTCGGTCTCGTTGTAGCCGTGGGTCTCGGCATACTGGCGCACGTCGTCGGAGATCTTCATGGAGCAGAAGTGGGGGCCGCACATGGAGCAGAAGTGTGCGCTCTTGGCGCCCTCGGCGGGCAGGGTCTCGTCATGGAACTCCCGGGCCGTGTCGGGGTCCAGGGCCAGGTTGAACTGGTCCTCCCAGCGGAACTCGAAGCGGGCCTTGCTCATGGCGTCGTCCCAGAGGCGGGCGCCAGGGTGCCCCTTGGCCAGATCCGCGGCATGGGCGGCGATGCGGTAGGCGATGACGCCGTCCTTCACATCCTTCTTGTTGGGCAGGCCCAGGTGCTCCTTGGGGGTCACGTAGCAGAGCATGGCGCAGCCGAACCAGCCGATCATGGCCGCGCCGATGGCGGACGTGATGTGGTCGTAGCCGGGAGCGATGTCCGTGGTGAGGGGGCCCAGGGTGTAGAAGGGGGCCTCGTCGCAGACTTCCAGCTGCTTGGTCATGTTCTCCTGGATGAGGTGCATGGGCACGTGGCCAGGGCCCTCGATCATCACCTGCACATCGTGCTTCCAGGCAATCTTGGTGAGCTCGCCCAGGGTCTCCAGCTCGCCGAACTGGGCCTCGTCATTGGCATCGGCGGTGCTGCCAGGACGCAGGCCATCGCCCAGGGAGAAGGCCACATCGTAGGCCTTCATGATGTCGCAGATGTCTTCGAAGTGGGTGTAGAGGAAGTTCTCGCGGTGGTGGGCCAGGCACCACTTGGCCATGATGCTGCCGCCCCGGCTGACGATGCCCGTGACGCGCTTGGCCGTGAGGGGCACGTAGCGCAGCAGCACGCCCGCGTGGATCGTGAAGTAGTCCACGCCCTGCTCAGCCTGCTCGATGAGGGTGTCGCGGAAGATCTCCCAGGTGAGGTCCTCGGCCTTGCCGTTGACCTTTTCCAGGGCCTGGTAGATGGGCACGGTGCCAATGGGCACGGGGCTGTTGCGCAGGATCCACTCGCGGGTCTCATGGATGTTGGTGCCGGTGCTGAGGTCCATCACCGTGTCGGCGCCCCAGCGGATGGACCAGGCCATCTTCTCGACCTCTTCCTCTATGCTGGAGGCCACGGCGGAGTTGCCGATGTTGGCGTTGATCTTCACCAGGAAGTTCCGGCCGATGATCATGGGCTCGGTCTCCGGGTGGTTGATGTTGGCCGGGATGACGGCGCGGCCCCGGGCCACCTCGTCCCGCACGAACTCAGGCGTGATGCGGCTCTTGAGTCCGGCGGCATCGCGTCCCAGGTTCTCGCGGATGGCGATGTACTCCATCTCGGGCGTGACGACGCCCTGCCTGGCATAGTGCATCTGGCTGACGTTGCGGCCCGCCTTGGCGCGCAGGGGCTGACGCTCCGCGTGGAAGCGGATGGCATCCAGGTCCTTGTCCCGCTCGCGCAGCTTGCGGTATAGGCTGGTTGCTCCGGGCAGTTCCTCGACGTCACTCCGGCCCAGGATCCAGTCCTGGCGCAGGGGCTTCAGGCCCTTGGCCACATCGATGGTGACGTTGGGATCGGTGTAGGGGCCGGAGGTGTCGTAGAGCACCACGGGCTCGTTCTCCGTGAACTGGTCCTTGAAGTCCCGGGTGGGGTGCAGCTGAATCTGGCGGAAGGGGACCTGGACGCCGGGCAGGGTGCCAGCCACATGGATCTTGGTGGAGGCGGGAAAGGGCTTGAGGCAGGCGGCCAGGGCCGTCCCGTCCACGGCCGTCCCGTCCACGGGGGGCGCAGCGGAATTGGATTGCATGGTCATGAAAACTCCAGACTTGGGGAATTTGGCCGGAATAGATCCCCGAATCAGTAAGTTTATCGCGGGGGGACCAACACGACGAATTCAAAGATTATCTGGCCTTGGCCGATAGAGGGTGCACGGAGTCATTCCATGACGGACAAGCCTCAGGACAATCAGGCCATCCCCGATCAGCTGATGCAGATAGCCCGGGAGCAGGAGGGCGGCGCCGAGCGGGTCCTGGACCAGATCGAGGTGGTCCAGCACAGCTTCGAGGAGATACAGGGCCTAGCCAAGGAGTGCCAGGAGATCCTCCGGACCCTGGTCCCCCCCTCCGATGAACTGGAGAGCCTCACGGCCAAGCTCGAGGAGATCGGCTTCCACGCTGATAATGGGGCCTACAACATCCAGGGCGCCTTCGACCTCTATCAGTATCAGGATGTGGTCCGCCAGAAGCTGGAGCGGGTGGGGCGCAGCCTCATCGAGGTGGCCCAGTACGTGCTCGGGCGTCTGCAGCCTTCCGAGGACCACCTGCCCAAGATGGCCCCTTCCGGGCGGGATATCCTGGCCCGAGAGCCTCAGATGGCAGATGTGACCAAGACCGACGCAGATTCCATCGTCGCCGCCTTCTTCGCCCAGGCCCTGAAGGACAAGGCCGCCAAGAAGGCCGAAGGCTGAGCGTTCCCGCTTAGGGCTAAACTGGTTCCGGGAGGAACCATGGCCCGTCGTGTCCTGTTCATCAGCAGCCTGGCCTTGGCCCTGGCGGCCTCGCCCCAGGGGCAGGAGGATCCTGTGCTGCGAGCCCGGGCCCAGCGGGCCACGGCCCAGGGGATCGCCGAGGGGGACCTGCCCGCCGTGCCCCGGGGCATCATTGAGCCGCCCCCCCTGCCGCCGCCGGAAGCCCACGTGAAGGACACCCGCAAGGCCCAGAAGGGCAAGGGCCGCAAGGGCAAGGCCAGTGCCACGGCCAAGGGGAAGAAGCGCGCTACCAAGCCCAAGACCTCGGCCAAGGCCCCAGCGAAGCGGAAGGCCAAATGAAGATCGGCGTCCTGACCTCCGGGGGCGATGCCCCCGGCATGAACGCCGCCATTCGTGCGGCCGTGCGCCAGGCCGATGCTTTGGGACACGAGGCCTGGGGCATCTACCGGGGCTACCAGGGCCTGCTGGAAGGCGACCTAGCCCCCCTGCCCAACCGGGCCTGCGCCAACATCCTCCAGCGGGGCGGCACCATCCTGCAGACGGCCCGCTGTCCGCAATTCCATGATCCCGCCCAGCGGGCCATCGCCGCCGGGCACCTGAAGCGGGCTGGCATTGAAGCCCTAGTGGTCATCGGGGGGGACGGCAGCTTCCGGGCCGCCGAGGTCTTCCAGCGGGAACAGGGCGTGGCCTGCGCGGGCATCCCCGGCACCATCGACAATGACCTCTCCGGCACCGAGCGGACCCTGGGTTTCGATACGGCCCTGAACACTGCCGTGGAGGCCATCGACCGCATCCGCGACACGGCCTCCAGCCACGGGCGCCTCTTCCTCATCGAGGTCATGGGCCGCAGCTCCGGCATGCTGGCCGTGCACACCGCCGTGGCCTGCGGCGCCGAGGCGGTGCTCTACCCGGAGTCCCCCGAGGACAGCTACGAGAACCTGGTCTCCCAGCTCAACGCCAACTGGCTGCGGGGCAAGCGCAGCTCCATCGTGGTGGTGGCCGAAGGCGACACCGTGGGCCGCGCCGTGGCCGTGGGCGAGCGGCTGAAGCGGGACCATGACCTGGACCTGCGCGTGGTGGTGCTGGGCCATATCCAGCGCGGGGGCAGCCCCACTGCCACCGACCGCATCTGGGGCAGCCGCTGGGGTGCCGAGGCCGTGCGCCGCCTGGACAAGGGGGAGCGGGGTTTCTACCTGGGTGAGGTGGCCGGGGCCCTGGTGGCCCAGCCCCTGTCCCGGGTACTCGAAGCCCAGCCCGTGCCCCCCGGCGAGCTGGGGCGGCTCATCTCGGTGCTGGCGCGGTAGTGGTGGCTTAAATAAATGAAACCGCCAAGACGCCAAAGGCGCCAAGAAAGGGCTTCTTATATACGGCTTTTTCAGTTCTTGGTGCCTTGGCGTCTTGGCGGTGAATTCTTTTGTTGTATTGATCACACCTCGAAATGATGAGTTGCAGCGCTAAATTGAGTGGCAATGATCCT
>Ga0214247_1001040_pt1 | contig 13349 bp, 13 predicted proteins | sample TroBogypolimnion_18_FD_153085 | JGI IMG/M metagenome (GOLD analysis project Ga0214247, IMG submission 153085) | Freshwater microbial communities from Trout Bog Lake, WI - 03JUN2009 hypolimnion | ecosystem: Environmental > Aquatic > Freshwater > Lake > Hypolimnion/Profundal zone ... | reverse complement strand
TCTGGTTCGGGCAGCGTCCGGGGCCGGAGGGTCTCCAGGTGTGGCCGAGGCTCCGCCAGGCCTTGGATGAGCGGCAGGCTCACTTCGAAGACCGTTCCCACGCCGAGGGTGCTGCTGACGGTGATCTCACCCTGGTGCTGCTGCACAATGCCCAGGCAGACGCTGAGGCCCAGCCCGGTTCCCCGATCCACGGGCTTGGTGGTGAAGAAGGGGTCGAAAATGCGGCGCAGCTTGTCCGCAGGGATCCCATGGCCCGTGTCCCGGACGGCCATCAGGGCCCTGCCCTCCCGGGCTTCGAGGCGCACCTCCAGTTCCCGGCACGCGCTGTGTTCCATGGCATCCACGGCATTGATCAGGAGGTTGATGACCACTTGCTTGATCTGGGCCGCATCGGCCTGGATATCGGTACTGCCATGGGGGGTGATGAGCCTCAGGGCAACTTCAGCGTCTTTCAGCCGGAAGCGCATGATGGATGCGGCCTCTTCCAGGATGGCCCCCAGGTCTGTCCGCTGGAGTTCCATGGTGGCGGGTCTTGATAACTGAAGCAGTTGCCGGATGATCTTGACGGACTCCTGGGTGCTCCGGGTGATGGCCTGGCAATAGGTCTGGAGCACCTGGCTGTCGGCCTGCAGTTCCAACCTCGACAGCAGCAGCTCGGAAAAGCCCAGCACCGGCGCCAGTTTGTTGTTCAACTCGTGGGCGATGCCGCCGGCCAATGACTCGAAGAGGGCCGCCTTGTCATGGAGGGCCAGCCTGCGCTCCACCGCCCGCTGCCCCGTGATGTCCTCGAGGATGGCGCAGATCTGTCCGGTCTCCTCCACCAGGGAGAGGTGGAACCGGAAGAGGCGGGCCTCGGCCCCCGACAGCAGCAGCTCGAATTCATCCACCCGATCGCCGGGTTGGATGACCCCGGTGTGGTGCAGCTGCAGCAGTGCCAGGAAGGCGGCCCGCTCCCTGGGCGCCATGAGCTCGGTCAGGTTCCCGGGTGAGACCCCCCCGCGGGGGGCCAGCAGGGCCTGGAACTTGGAGTTCTCGGCCTGGATGCCGCCTTCCAGGTTGAGCAGGGCCAGGGCCAGGGGGCTGTGCTGGAAGAGCGTCTCATAGCGGCCCTCGGATTGCCGGAGCTGCTGAAGGCTCCGGACCAGGTCCTGGTTCTTCCGTTCCAATTCCCGGCGCTGGAGGCCAGCCAGGGCGAACTGCTCATTCACCAGGGAAGACTGGGCCCGCACCAGGCTGGGCACGGCGATGATGCCCACATAGCGGCCATCCGCTTCCACCAGGGGGATGTCGTGATAGAAGGCCTCCCCGGTCCTGCTCATGGCCTTGCCCAGCAGCTCCATCAGCGGCATGGCGGGGGTCACACAAAGCGTGTCTGGGAGCAACTGCTCCTGGATGGGGTTGTGACTGTGGAGGGGAAAGCCGAACCGGGTGCCCAGCAGGTTGCCTATCTGGCCCCTGGAGATCAGGCCCACATAGGTCTCCCCCCGCACCACGGCCATGAACTCATGGGCGTGATGCCGGAAGCCATCCGACACCTGGGTGACGGTCTGGCCCACCTGAACACACTCCCGATGGTCGACCAGGCCGACCAGGTCGACCGGGCTTTTCTGGGTGTGGGCGGCTCCCCAGGTCGAGCCCGATCCTCTTGGCATGCCTCTATTTCGGCCAGACCCGGCCACGGCCCGAGGGCCCAGGCGTAACGCCTCGGTAACGATTCAGGGTCGCCGCCAGCGCCGGACCTGGTCCACGATCCAGGGGCCGTCATCCAAGGGCAGGTCGTGCCCCGCGAAGGGGTGCACCCCGCGGTGGCAGCGCCAGCGCCGGGCGATCTCATGGGAACAGTGGGGATCCACCAGCTGGTCCCCCGCCCCCACCAGCACCAGGGTTGGGACCGGTGCCTGCCAGGGGGCCACGTACCGAGCCGAGGCCAGCAGCTGACGGAGGGCGTTTGTCATGGCCACCGGATGACTGCGGCGCAGCTCGGCCCAGGCCTGGATCAACGGTGCATGGGCCTCGGGGGGCAGGCTGCTGGTTAGACGGAACACAAGCCACTCCCGCTCCAGAGCCGTGGGGCTGAGGAGGATCCGGAGCAGGCTGGGCCAGGCCCTGGGCTGCAGGCGCTGTAGGAGGGGACTGAAGGCCCCGAAGCTGGTGTTGATGAGCACACAGGCAGCGACCTCCTGGGGCCAGGCCTCGGCCCAGGCCGTGGCCACCATGCCCCCCAGGGAGAGGGCCAGCAGGTGGTAGGGGGGCTGGAGGCCCAGGCGGGCGGCCTCTGCATGGCAGTGGGCGGCCAGTTCCCGCACGGTCGTGGGACTAGGTTCGGCATGGCGGACCCCGTTCCCCGGCAGCTCCAGGGCCACCACCCGCATCTCTGGATAGGCGGCCTGCAGGAGCTTCGGGAAGTCCCCCCAGTGCTGAGCCTCCCGCGTCAGCCCGCGCAGCAGGATCCAGGTGCTCATGTGGCCCCCTCCAATGCCAGCTCGGGATACCACTGGGTCAGGGCCAGGCGCCGCTGTCCGTCCCGTTCCGGGCCCATGGGCAGCCAGCGCGCGTGGCTGCTGGCGGCCCGCACGAGGAATTCCAGCAGGGGCAGGTGCCGCCGCAGCACCCGCTGCTGACGGTGCTCGATGAGGGGGTTGAAGAGACCCAGGCGAGAGAAGAACTGGCGGGGGTTCTTCTTCACCCAGGTCCAGGAGCCCATTTCCAGGGTCAGGGGCAGGAACACTCGTTCAGCCGTTCCCTGCGAGCGCAGGTACAGGTGGTCCCAGAGGTCCCCGTGGGCAAGGTATTGGCCGCTCTGGGGCTCAAAGACGTAGCGGTAGTTGCACAGGGTCTCTTCCAGCAGGTCCTTGAGGGCATGGACCTCCGCCAGGTGTCCGAAGGGCCTCCGGGTGTGGGCGAAGGGGAACCAGATCCGATCATGGACACCAAAACCCGAATGGCAGTCCACCATCAGGCTGAAGCGGCGGGGTTCGAACTCCGTGGCCACCAGGTCCGCGATGGCCCGGTTCTCCACTTCCATGGGCTGCCCTTCCCAGCCGCGGAACCAGGGCAATTGGGGGCTGAGTCGCTGGCCGCCCACCAGCCAGGGCACCCGCTCCACGGAATCCACGGGCGCGTTGCGCATGAGGTCCACGCCGCTGGGATTGGCCCGGGTGCCGCGCCATAGCCCGCCTGGGTTCACCAGGGGCACAAAGACCAAGCGCACGGCTTCCAGCTGGCGGTTCAAGGTGGTGTCCCACTTCAGGCGGGTGGCCAGATTCCGCAGGTAGGCCAGCACCACTTCCGCGCCGATGCGCTCCAGGCCATGGAAGCCACCGAAGAAGCCCACGGCGGGCAGGGCCGGATCCGGGTTGCCGAGGGTCACCACCTGGACCGGCAGGGCCTGGCCCTGGCAGGCCACCTGACAGAGGGTCCGCGCTTCCAGCTGGGTTCCCCCGATGTCAATGATCCTGTTCAACTCGTCGAGGTACGGCAGGGGCTCCATGAGCCGATTATGCAGAGCCTGCGCACAGGTATGGGGGATCGACGGGGCCTTCGTGTCCACATTCCAGAGAAGTTGGCGGCCCGTTACGGACTTGTCACAGCCGCGACACGCCGGGCGCCGGCCCGGGCCCTACTGTGGCACTCATCCCCCCGGATGCATCCCTGCGTCCCTACCGCCGGAGGCCCTATGCGCGCGCATTCCGCACGCCCCCTGTTCCTTTCCGGCGCGGCCATCGGCGGGGCCATTCTCTGGGGCTGCACGGAATTCATCGCCCTCCAGTGGTGCCGACTCTGCGAGCGGCTCCACGCCCGCTCATGACCGGCTCCAGGCGCTGAACCGGACCCGGCAGCGTCACGAGATTGGGCTCCTCCGCCCACGGCTCAGTGCCCCGCCAGCAGCCGGTCCAGGTAGCGGGACTTGAGCTGCTCTGAGGCCAGAACCTGCTTGAGGGGAGGCAGCTTCAAGACGGCGCCCAGGATGGCGGCGGCGGCCCGGTGGCCATGGGTGGACTGGCCATCCACCAGCAACTCCGCCAGCTTGCCCCGCTCAAGGGCCATGACCACCGTGCGGTGGGCGGTGTTGACGGGCGTCAGCACCCGTGAGGGACGGGGCTTCAGGCGGATGGCCTCCTTGGCACAGACCCGCACGCACACGCCGCAGCCCAGGCAGCGATCCTCATTCAGCTGGGCGGTGCGCGCCACGCGGCGTATAGGGTCATGGGCGCTCACGAGCCCCAGGGCCTCCACCGGACAGGCGTCCAGGCACTTGCCGCACCCGTTGCAGCGGCCACTGTCCACCTCGGGCAGGTAGTTGGTGGTGTGCACGGGCTTCATGAAGGCGAAGCGCCGCGCCGCGATCAGGGCCTCGCAGCAGCACCCGCAGCAGTTGCAGATGAAGCTCACCTGCTCCCGGACATTCTCACCGAACTGCACCAGCCCCCGCTCCCGAGCCTGGGCCAGCAGGTCCAGACACTCCGGAACGTCCACCCGCCGGGCCACCTGGTGCCGGGTGAGGGAGTCCGCACAGCTGCCGAAAGTCATGCAGATGTCCATGGGGGCGTCGCAGGCCCGGTCCTTGCGGGCCATCTTATGGCGGCAGTAGCAGGTGCTGATGCCGATGGCCTTGGCGGAGCGCACCACCTCACTGGCCCGCTCGTAGTCCAGGACCACCAGGGCGTCCCTGGCGGGCAGGGCCGTCTCGTCCACAAAGACACGCCCCAGCTGGGTCTGCCCCGTGGCGAAGAGCTCCCGACCGAAGTCCTCCTCAACGTTGATGTAGTCGTAGTACAGCTCCGCCAGGGCCTGCTGATCCGCATCGCCCCGCACCCGCATCATCGAGAACTCGAAGAAGCCCGCCATGGGGGGCGGCAACACGTAGCGGGTCTCCTCACCGTCCGGGTAGTCCAGCAGCATGGCCCGGTCCGCGAGGGCGTCCAGCACCTGACGGGCCCGCGCCTCGGGCAGGCCCCAGAGCGCCGCGGCCCGGCGGGCGGTGAAGGGCCGGATCGGCACCTGGGCCAGCAGCCCGGCCTCCTCCTCGCTCACCAGGAGCCGGAGGATCTTGAACAGGCGCTCCGAAGGCGGCGCCCCCTGGGGCGAGCGATTGAGCCGCTCCACAAGTCGGTCGTAGGTGCCCTGGCCGGAGCCCAGCATCACTTTGCCCATGGGGTCCTCGTTTGATGGTGCCAAAGGAAGGTGATTGTAAGGAATCGATGAAAGCATCGGGCCGGGGGATGGAAGCGTCAAGCCATTGGACCTACATTGAAGACGGAAGCGAGGTGTCCCATGTTCAAGCGGGTCATTGTCGCCATCGACTTCTCGGAGAACAGCCGGCGCGCCCTGGACCAGGCGGCTGGGTGGGCCCGCCAGCTCAAGGTGCCCCTCACGGTCATCCATGTCGTCGAGGGGCCCAGCCTGACGGCCTATTCGGCCTACGCCCCCATGGGCGACCCGTCCTGGTTCGTGGATGCCCAGCCTAACGCGAGCCTGATCATGGACAGCTGGCTCGCACCCTATCCGGAGGCCAGGGGCATCCTCCTCGCCGGCTCCCCCGCCGAGCAGATCATCGGCGCGGCGGACCCCGAGGCCCTGCTCGTCATCGGCCAGGTGGGGCACAGCGTCCTGGAGCACCTGCTGTTCGGGTCCACGGCCACCAAGCTGGTCCGCCACGCCCCCTGCGATGTCCTCGTGGTGCGCAACGCGGCTAAGGGTCGGACGGCCTCCCCTCCAGGAGCCGCGAGGCGTGGGGCGCCAGCAGCCACGTGAGCGGAACCAGGACTGCGCCAGCCAGAACGTCCACCACATAGTGGGCAGAGATGTAGACCGCAGCGAAGATGATGGCCAGCGCCCAGAGGGCCAGGAGCGGCACCAGCCGCGGGAAGGGCCGGGCGGCCAGCACCACCGCCAGCAGCGAGAGTTGGGTGTGGCCGCTGGGGAAGGCGTCGAGGGTGGTGCGCTCCGCGTGGTGGAGGAAGGCCCGCACCCCTGCAGCCAGGGGCCCGCCCCCCAGCTGGGTGGCTTCCAGAACCTGGGGGATCCGCGGCCCTTCCGCCGGGCACAAGAAGTAGCCCAGGAAGGAGAGGTAGAAGCCCAGCAGCAGGGTGAACGCCATGGGCTCGAACCGGGCGGCGTCGAGGCGAACCCGCGCCAGGATGGCCACCGTCAGGGGCAGGAAGTAGAAGCTGGCGTAGGCCAGGTAGACCAGATCCGTGAAGGCGGAGGGACGCCCGAAGGCGCCGCGCCAGCGAGGTGCGAGGTCGCCCAGCCAGCGTGCGTCCGCTTGGGCCAGGAGGGGATCAAAGCGCAGGGGATTCACGGCGGCGACCAGGGGCTGCAGCAGCAGGAAGGTACCCAGCACCGCGACCACTGGCGCGAAATCCCGGACCACACCGAGCGCCCCCTTCCCGGGAGCCCTGGTCAGGAGCGCCTGCGCGAGGAGGATGCTGGCCAGCGTGAGGGCGGAGGGACCCCAGCCCTTGGGCCGTGCCAGGCAATCCAGGCAGAGCAGGACTGCCAGGACCGTGAGGGTCAGCCGCTCCGAGGGTCGGGGGCTCATGTCCAGGGCTGTCCCATCCAAGTCGGCGAACCCTCCGGGGGGCCGAGCCACCGGGCCGGATCCTCGGTGATCTTCCGGATGATGTCCAGGCCCCCGGCACAGGAGAAGGCGTCATCAATGCGTTCATCGAAGGTCCAGCGCACCGAGAGGCCGGGCGCCACCACCACCCCGTCCAACTCCGTGAAGGCCGTCGGTCGCGGCTCTGAAACGGCGCCGAAGACAGAGGTGGTGCCGTACTCGTACAGGTGGTGATAGACATCGGAAATGCCGACGGAGCCCAGGTTGGCCAGGAACACCGTGGTGTACATGGGGTCATTGCGGATCATGAACGCGGGGTAGAGGTTCCAGTTGTCCAGGCAGCGGGCCAGGCCCACCAGGGCGCGGATGAGGAAGCCCGGCAGGCGCATGATCAGGTTTACCTCCTGGTCCACGGAGCGCTGGGTGGTCCGGGCCTCGTCCACGAGGGCGCCCAGTCGGATGGACCACTCGGCGAAGGGTTCCCCCCGGGGGGCCAGGACCTTCACCGTGGCGCCCGCAGCCTCCTCCCGGAAGGCCGTCTTCACCACGAAGGCCAGGGACACCTCCCGACGCTGGTAGTGGTGGCCACCGGAGACGAAGCGATTCAACCGGGGGCGCTCCTGCATGCAGATGGCCGTCGCGTAGGCGATCAGGTGGAACATGGTCGCCCGGCCCGGGTGGGCCTGGTTGTAGGCCTTCAGCCACGCCCGGGCGGCGGCGATCCGGAAGACGGTCTCCTGGTAGACGCAGGCCTCGTTCCGTCCCCGCATGAGGTAGGGCATGAGCTGCCTCACCGGAGCTTCCCCGCGCACCAGGTCGCCGTCGGACCGTCTGAACATTGGCATGCCCCAAGGTCCGGACTGGAGGAGCCGCTGTCAAGATGCCGTTATTTCACTATTTTGGTCATTGACAACACCACCATCCAGAATTATCCATGGGAGATTCCTGCGAGGTGCTCCATGAGGCTCGGCCTCGGCTTTCTCATGTTCGCCTGCCTGATCTCCGCTTCGGCCCAGGACTCCCCCGGCCCCTGGTCCACCACCCTGTATCTCCAGCAGAGCTGGCCGAAGCAGACCGAGACCAATCGGCAGATCAAGCAGGACATCAACGGGGCCTTCGGCACCCACTTCCAGACCTGGGATGACGTGGCCAACCTGAACGTGGGCGTGCTGACCTTCCGGGATCTCACGCCGCAGTGGAAGGTAGGGGTGGAGTTCGACTACTCCTCGGGCCGGATCCACGGCGCGGAGACCGTGGCCACGCTGGCGGGCCCCGCCACCATGAGCTTCGAGCAGAATTACAGCACCTATGCCGACCTGCTCGCCCTGGTCCACTACCGTCCCCTGGGTCCCGAGGGCCAATGGGTGCCCTTCCTATCGGCGGGCGCAGGTCTGGCCTACGACAGGGACCGAACCCTGCTCACCCTGCAGAATTTCCTGCTCGATGAGCGCCTCCAGGTGGACAACAGCGGCTGGTTCCCCATCCTCACCGTGGGAGCCGGAGCGGACCTCTACCTGACGAAGGCGCGAACCTGGTACCTCGAGGTCGGCCTGAGCTACTCCTGGGCCCGCCTCAAGCACCGCGTCAACGCCAGTGGCAGCCTGGCGTCCAGTCCCACCGTGACCGCCGACACCGACTCCACGGGCCCCAACCTCTGGGTGGGCTACGGGCGCAGGTTCTGACACCTCGAGCCCGCCAGGTTCAGGTGCTGAAGGGGACCAGCCTGCGCTGCCAGAACTGAATCGCCTGCTCCGAGGGCAGGGCTGAGGCCCAGAAACCGTCCTTGCTGCGCTTGGCCACCCAGCTGTGGATATCGTCCGGGCCTCCGGTCTCCACGGACAGGACGAGGTGCACGGGCTGGCGGCCCCGGGCAAAGCGCAGGAGGGTGGCCTTAAAGGCCCAGTCTTCATGGGTCTTCAGACCCCAGATCACGCGGGGGTTCTTGTCATGGCGGAGGAGGGTGATCTCCAGGCGGAGGTGCTCCCCCACGAAGATGAGCAGGTGAGCGGATTCCTGGACATGGTGCTCCACATCCTCCAGGAAGGCCTCGAAGGATTCAAGGGTCGAGGTGGGCTCCATTGCCTGTAACTGGGACACAGCGGGCTCCGTGGGACAGAACCTTTCGGCCTCGGGATTCCATAAGGAAGGGGGCACAGAACCCTTGAGGGCAACGGAATCTCGGACAGATAGTTTACCGTGCAATCGGGAAAAGAAATCGGAACAGATCTTTTCCCACGGACAGAAAAATTTCGACCACGATCAAAAGGATGATGACCCACTCCAGACGCTGGTTCTTGCGCGTCTCCAGGAGGCCCAGGAAGGTCGCCCCGGCATCCTGGAGATAGGCAAGTTTTTCTTTGATGGCCCCCAGCCTTTCGTCCAGATCGAACTGGCCATAAAGGGCGCTGTCGAGGTGGGCCAGGGATTCGCTCTCCCAGGTTTCGGGAGGATCGTCGTGGAGCGAGAAGGCCCGATGCTCCCCAGGTGGAGCAAGACTGCGGAAAGGCGTTTCCCTGATCATCGGGGTCCCGGGCGAAGGTGCTGATTCCTTCGACTCAATTCCGTCATCCCATGGGAAGGCATCCAACGGTGGTCCTTGGGTCAGGCCTCACAGCCCATCCAGGCTGACTGGCCTTTCCTGGCCCATCCAGGCCGTGGCGCCGTCGAAGGATCCGACGATTCTCACCTCGATTTGGCGGCCTTCAGCATTGGTCTGGGAAAAGCCTGAAATTTCGAAATCGAGGTTATCAGAACGGATGATCGCCGCCTTCACGACAGCCCTGTCCAGGGACACCCTTCGCCTGACGGTGGAGGCCATCAAGGCATGCTCATTGACTTCGAAGGAACCCACGCCCTGCAAATCGATGATCCGGTTCGGGGATTCTGAAGCCTGCCCCACTCTCCGGGCCCATTCCTCCGCAAGGTCCACGAGGTCCTGGCTGGTGACGGTACCCAGCAACCTGATGTAGGAAAGCTCTTTGGCTTCGATCAGTTGAAAAGGCATTGGGGCATCCTCTGGTTTGAAGTCTGCTATTCCCACTGGGCATGGGGGTTCTATGGGACGTCCTGGAGCTGGCGCCTATGAGGATCGCCGTCCCCGGTGACAGATCGGAGTGCTCCACTCCAACTGTCTGTAACAAATGAACGAGCCCAGCGCAGTAAAGGGATCCAAATTTCAGGAAAGGTTTACGCGGATTTCATCATGGAGACACCTGGCCAGGCGATTCTTGGATTCAGTTAGAGCGGCCGATCCAGGGGGGTAGGCTGAACGGGAAAGCTAGACAACGGGGCCAGGGGGCCCCGTTTTTTTTGGGAATGACCTTGTCTTCAGGCGGGATGACCAAGATGGCGATATCGGCAACCGATGCGCTTGCACGAACCAGCCCTTCCAGGCCTGGAGTAGGCGGACCCATCCAGGCTCTGGTGGGCCTCGCGCAGGTGTTCGCCTCCATCGTCCGGTACCACCGGCTGGCCGCCCGCTGCGAAGCCTCTCATGGAGGCCAGTTGCCCAGGGAGGACCTGCTGGGGTTCCTCAGCGCCTGGGCCAATGAGGCCCTGCCGCTACTGAATCTGGAGGTGGAGCGAGTGGGTTCCATCGCACCTCTGAATGAGCCCTGCTTGTTCGTCGGCAATCACATGAGCTACCTGGATATCCCTGTGCTGATGAGCCAGGTGCCGGTCGTCTTCCTCGGGAAGGCCGAAATTCTCAAATGGCCCATTCTTGGCTCCGCGGGCCGACGGGCGGGCATGGTCTTCGTGAAGCGCGAATCGGATGGCTCCCGGCGCGAGGCCACCAGGGCCATCCTCGAATGCTTGAAGACCCGGGGCATGAGCCTCGGCATCTTCCCGGCGGGCACGACCACCCTGGAGGAGGGACGCCCCTGGCGCCCCGGGGCTTTCCGAATCGCGAAGGCAGGGAGCGTGCCCGTCCAGCCCTTCCGCCTGTCCTATGAACCCAGGGACATGGCCGCCTTCGTGGGCCAGGACGCCCTGCTGCCCCACCTCTTCCGCCTGCTTCGATCTGGCTCCATCGCCACCCGGATCGAGTTCGGTGAGCCCAGGCTGGTGGGGGATCCTCACGCGGAGGCGCAGGCCTGCTGGGCCTGGAGCCGAGAGGCCGATTTCCACCGACCCCGCGGCTAAGACCGCAGGGCTACTTGGGAATTTCGAAGGACTCCAGAATCCGGGTTGGCCCCAGCCGCTCATCGAAACCGAGGACCTGGACGGAAACCCCTCCATCCTCGCGCACACTTACGGAAGCCCAGGCGTACATGCGGTCCAAGGGGCTGCCGGTCTGCCCCGGCTTGAAGCCGAAGGGCGAGCCGCCCGAGCCCACAATGACCTGCCAGGCCTTGCCCCCTTCTGCGAGTCGTGGTTGGGAGGCGTGATAGACATGCTGGTGGCCGCAGAAATAGGTCGCGCTGTAGGCCTCGACCAGATCCCAGAAGGCGTCCCGCTCGTCCCTGCGCCCTTCCAAGCCCCCCTCCTTGGGCACCTTCTTCCCCTGGGGCACATAGGTGAAAGGCATCTTGTGGCCGAACACAAAGAAGCGCCTGCACCCGCGCACCTTCGCCGCAGCCAGGTCCGCCTGCAGCCAGGCGAGGGGGACTGAGCCATCCCGTCCCACCGGGTCCGTGTTGATCACCGCCAGATGAATGGGCCCCACATCAAAGGAATAGCTGAGCTGCTCCTGGTTGGTGCTGATGCCATCGGAGCCTGTGAGGGGCCGGTTCTCCACCCGCCAGGCGGTGGCTTCCGAGCCCGTGAGCCGCTTCCAGAGTGCCGTGTTCAGGATCAGATCCCCCATGTTCCGGCGCCAGGCCCCTTCGTGGGTTTCCACGGCCAGCTTGATGGTGCGGCCATCCGGCCCGGCCGTGGGAACCTGCACTTCGTGGTTGCCGGGCACAGGCAGGACATAGGTCCCCCCTGCCAGCAGGCCCGTGACCATGCCCCTCCAGAAGGCGTACTGCCGGTCGAGGACGGTCAGATCGGTCGTATAGCCGTAGATCATGTCCCCGTTGAAGACCAGGGCCTGGGGGTGCTGCCGCCCAATCTCATTGAACATGCGCGCCGCCACGGCCGCGTTCTGAACCCAAAGTTCATCCTGGGCCGAATTCCCCGCAGCACCCGGCTCCCCACGGCTGTCACCCACCGTGGCAAAGGTGAAGATGACCGGCGACCGGACAGGCGGCGCGGCCTGGCCATGCAAGCCGGAAGAGCCCATGAGCAGCAAGATCGTGAAGAAGTGAAAGCCCAGACGCATGGTGAGTTCCTGTGGAAGCGTGAGTGCGGAAAAACCCGCCGGAGCCCTGGAGGGCGCCGACGGGTTCCGTCCAAGGGAATCGCTAGAAATCGAAGCCGATGGAGAAGGAGACGCTGCGGGCGGGCAGCAGGGTCAGGAAATCTCCAGGCGCCGCCACAGAAGTCTTGGAAGAGGCAGGAGTGATCGCCACGATGCTGTGCTTGTCTGAGATGTTGGTGACGGAGAGCTTCAGGCGAGTCTGCTTCATCCAGCTCGTGAGGTTCTTGATCGTGTAGTTGACGAAGAGGTTGGGGATGATGAAAGGATCGATGGGAATGGCTTCGTGAACAGCGCCGTTGTCGTTGTACAGCTTGCCCACGCGCTTGCCCAGGAGCCCGACGTTCCAGTCCCCCTGCTGATAGTAGAGCCCCAGGGTTTCCGTATCCTTGGGTGCGTTCGCGAGGCACAGGCCTGAATCCGAGTACTTCGCGCTGCCGAAGGTGGCATTCACGTAGAGATTGAAGCCACCCCCCAGCACGAGGTTGCCCTCGCCTTCGATGCCCTGGGTCACCGAGGAGCCATTGCCGTACCAGGTGGTGGTGCCGCTAAGGTCCGTGGTGGAGGAGTAGGTATTGTCGAAGGTGATGCGGTAGGCATCCATGGACACGGTATAGGTGTCGGAGGTACGGACCGAGCCGATCTGGAGAGTCTTGCTCTTGGTGGAACTGGGCAACACGGCCACATTGGCGTTCTTCACATCGAACACACTGGAGGGCGGAATCGCATCCCCCAGCGCGTATTGGAGGAAGATGGACCAGTTCTTCTCCAGCAGATAATGGATGTCGAAGGAGGGCAGCACCGAGGTATAGGTGGCCGAGTGCTTCACATAGGGCGCCCCGCCAAGGTTCCCCACCGTTTTGCCATTGTCAGCGAACTGGGTGAGGTCCTGCTTGTAGGAGGAATACTTCACACCGGGTGTGATCTTCAGGTCGTTGGTGGCGTTGAATTCGTATTCAACGAAGGGCTGGAGGGTGGTGGTCTTGAACTGCTCCGTGAAATTCGAAAGGGCCGCGTCCACCCAATTGCGCGGATCCGTGGGCGTCTGGTAGCGATGCGTGTTGGCGATCTCCGACCAAAGCCCGGTGCGGAGGGTGCCCGTGGCTGATTCCTGGCTGAACCGGAGGATGTTGCCGGTGGTGCGGTAGCTGTTCAGCTTATCGGTGCCACTGGTGGCGCTGATGGGGGCCGTCGTGTAGAGCTGCATGTTCTTGTAGTGGTAGGAATAGAGCTTGTCATCCAGCTTCCAGCCACTGCCCAGGTTGGAATTGATACCCAGGTAGGTGAAGTCCGAGATGATGTGATAGAAGTTGTAGGCTTGGTAGTTCAGCTGAGTGGGATCGGTGTTCTGCAGCAGGTAGTTGTCGCCGAACTGCGCAATCTGAGCCCGGGTGGAGCCCTTGATGTTCGGCGTATCGGCGCGAACATCCAGGTAGTCCGTGAAGGCCGTCAGCTGGGTGTCCGGCGTGAGGGCGTACTGGTACTTGA
>Ga0214247_1001003_pt1 | contig 13775 bp, 12 predicted proteins | sample TroBogypolimnion_18_FD_153085 | JGI IMG/M metagenome (GOLD analysis project Ga0214247, IMG submission 153085) | Freshwater microbial communities from Trout Bog Lake, WI - 03JUN2009 hypolimnion | ecosystem: Environmental > Aquatic > Freshwater > Lake > Hypolimnion/Profundal zone ... | reverse complement strand
AGGTCCAGAGAAAAGACGGGCGGGAACAACTAGTGTAGCGCCAGGAGCAATCGTCGCTAATGCGCTTTTGCTACCTATCGTGTACATATGTTCATTAATTTTCTTACTGTAAAAATCACGCACTAAACCATCTTTTGGGATCCAAGCACTTACAAAATAATGCTGTAACAACCCAACCCAACCATCATTGGAGCTAAGCTTAAGCGCCTCTTTATCCATATCTGCAAACTTTAACTTTTTAAACTTGGTTGCCTCTGAGTAATATGCACCGCCAGTGAAGGTTGGCATTAATTTAGAACCTTGGTTAGATAAGTTGTCATGCACTATTTGATAATAAACGGCCGGTGTAATCGCGTTGGCTGAGCCATTTTTAACTTCATATGTGACATCAATTGCATAGCGATTACGATGGAATGTGTATATTTTGTCTACGCTGACGCCGTTGCTAAGCCAATTTAGTCGAACCTCAAGTGAATCTTGATCCGGTTGCATTTGGTAGCTCATTGCACTCGTTGTAAAAACTGCTTTGTGTGTAGGTAAGTCAGCACCAATTAAACCAGTTTGCGCAACGTAGGTCATCGGGTTAGCAGAGTCATCTAGTAACACAAAGTTTGTTTTATCATTATCAGCTGCACGATGCTTAAGTAATTCAAGTCTACGGAGGTCACCGCCAGTAGTTTCAATATCGGCTTTATAAAGATCGGTAACTACGCTAATCCGCTGCCCACTAGCCAACTTATAGTCTGACTCTGCCGGCATCTCCGTTTTAGATATAACTGTGGCATTTGTCGATTGGCTAGGAACGCTATTGTCCGTTAGCGCATTACTGCTAATTTGTTGGGTAATTTCTGCCGGTGCATGTTGACGCTGCCAAGCCTCCCAAAGCATCAATATAGACATTGAAAATATAACAAACAGTACTAAACGTCTTGTATCCATAATTTTATTGCAATCTTTTTAAAATATTAGTAATAAATTCTAGTTGTTGCCCTATGGCGCAGGATCGTGGCCGCCTGGGTGCCATGGATGGCATCGCAATAAACGTCGGATTGCATAATAAGCACCTCGTAAGGCTCCATGCTTATTAATAGCATCTAAGGCATATTGAGAACAGGTAGGAGAAAACCGACATTGCTGGCCAAAAAATGGACTTAATAAAATTTGGTACATTTTAATAAGCCAAATCAACAAATACGCCATCATATTCTTCACGGCGTTAAGTATAAACAATCATTCATTAGATTGTGCATTTATGACAACATTTAATTGATTATTCAACTGTGTAGGCTGTTTAGCATTGCTGATGATTAACTTGAGTAATAAAGAATCAAACTCTTGCTTTATTTGAGAAAAATTTACCCTGTCAAACTTTTTTTGCACTCGGACGACTAGATCAACATGAGCTATTTGATGTTGCTGTATCCGAAAGAACTCACGTAGAACACGGCGCATATAATTTCGGTCCACAGCCAATTTACAGGTTTTTTTACCTACCACCAAACCCAAACGCGCCTGTTCTTGACTATTAGGCTGATAGTGCATGACTAAATAATGTGCGGAAATACGCTTGCGGAAATTAAAAACGGATGAAAATTCATCCGTTTTAAGTAGCTTAGCTTGTTTAGAAAACCTAAGCGAAGTCAAAATTATCAATAATCCTGTTATTAAAACAAAATTAGATAAAATGCTTTGAAATAATAAAGCCCTAAGGGCCTTACGACTATAGACCTAAGCGTGTACGGCCTTTAGCACGGCGTCTTGCAATAACAGCACGACCACCCTTTGTTGCCATGCGAACTAGAAAGCCATGCGTACGTGCGCGGCGTGTCTTAGAAGGTTGATAGGTACGTTTCATGTAAATCTCCAGCGATGCAGAATGCTATAAAGGGCACTATTAGAACCGATAACGACACCATCTGTCAACGTTTATTTAGTTTGATTTACTTAATAATTGCTTGTGGATAAGTTAATCTAAAACAGCTAAAATACAGACTATCGTATAAAAAATATTATTGTTTTTATATGAATAAAATAATAAATAAAAACAATTAGTTATATAAATAATAACGCTATAGTCTAGCTATGGCTAAGGTAAAAATCGTAGATGGAAAATTTTTGGCCTACATGCCTCCGTCGTTTTGAGAAGGAACTGTCGACACAACAGTTCAATACATGGATTAAACCACTAATCGCTGAAATCGAAGGTAATGTGGTTAGACTGGTCGCGCCTAATCGCTTTGTAATGCAGTGGGTTAAAGAGCGTTTTCTTAAAAAAATTGACCTTTTCGCTTCTGAATCTAGCTTAGATAATATGCGAATTGAGCTTGTTTTAAGTGAGTCCGATCCCAAAGCCACTGTGTCAAATCCTAAAAACGATAAGAGCCCACAACAAAAAAATGTCGTTGCGGATATGATTCAAAACAATGGCGCAGCAACATTAACCAAAGCGCTTAAAGTAACCTCTAATAAAAACAATGAAAGTTCAGGCCTAAACCCAGCGTTTAATTTTGATAATTATGTTACTGGCCGTGCTAACCAGTTGGCGCGCGCTGCTGCGATACAAGTAGCCCAAAATCCAGGTACCGCATACAACCCTTTGTTTATCTACGGCGGGGTCGGTTTAGGTAAAACCCATTTGTTACAAGCCATTGGTAATGAATTAAAACAGCATAATCCAGATGCAAAAATACGTTATTTGCATGCAGAACGTTACGTTTCTGATGTCGTCAAAGCATACGAGCACAAGGCTTTTGATGAGTTTAAGCGACAATATCACTCTTTAGATTTGCTTCTTATTGATGATATTCAATTTTTTGCCAAAAAAACACGCACTCAAGAAGAGTTCTTCTATGCTTTTAATGCGCTAATTGAAGCCAAGAAACAAATTATTATTACTTGCGATACTTACCCCAAAGAAATTATAGATGTTGATGAGCGACTAAGAACTCGCTTTAGTTGGGGTTTAACCGTTGCAGTCGAACCGCCTGAATTAGAAATGCGTGTCGCTATTTTACTTAAGAAGGCTGAAGCTGTTAATTTAGATCTGCCTGAAGATGTAGCGTTCTTTATTGCAAAACAAATACGTTCAAGCGTACGCGAGCTTGAAGGCGCACTCAATCGCATTATCGCGATGGCTAAATTTACTGGGCATGTCATTGATGTGCATCTAGCAAAAGATGCATTAAGGGACTTAATTGCCGTTCGTGGTCGTCAAATCACCATGGAAAATATTCAAAAAACTGTCGCAGATTATTACAAAATTAAAGTGGCTGAGATGTATAGCAAAAAGCGTACGCGTAATTTTGCGCGTCCCCGTCAAATTGCTATGGCCTTATCTCGTGAATTGACCAATCATAGCTTTCCGGAGATTGGCGAGGCATTTGGTGGAAGGCATCACACTACTGTAATGCATGCCTGTGATGAAATTGATTTATTAAGGCAAAATGACCCAACCTTTACTAGGGACATTAGTTTCTTGGTTCAAGTAATTAGAGATTAAAATCACATTTTTTTAACAAAAATCGTTTAAGATCTTCATTAAAATCATGTGTAATGTTAAGGATATGTTGTGGATGAAATAAGGATAAGTACGTGTTTTACGAATTCCTAATATTTTCTCAACAATTTATCCACAGTAGTTTATGTCATTATGCAGACAGCAATATACGAATTAAGTAATTGATTTAAAAGTAAAATAATTGGTTATCCACAAAAATACGCTCTATTATTATTGTTATTATTTATATATATATTATTTAGGTTATAAAAGATGAATATACAAATCAACCGCGACACTTTACTAAAACCGCTTACCTCGGTTGCTAGCATTGTAGAAAAAAGACATACATTACCTATACTCTCTAATTTGTTATTAGAAGCAAAGCAAAATAAAATTCACCTCACAGCGACTGATTTAGAAATGCAAATTTCTTTATCAATAGATAGTGTAGCTGGCAAAGAGTTTTCAACAACAATAGCCGCAAAAAAATTACTTGATATCTGTCGATCATTGCCAGATAACTCTGAAATTAATATGGCCACTAATGAAAGCCGCATTACATTAAAAGCAGGTAAAAGCCGTTTTAACTTACAAACATTGCCATCTGCTGATTACCCTGTAATGACAAAGACCATAGGGTTAAGTACTTTGGTAACTATTGGCCAACGCCAACTTAAAGATTTATTAAAACAAGTTGAATTTGCGATGGCCCAACAAGATATCCGTTATTACCTTAATGGTTTGTTGTTTGAAGTTTCTGCGAATCGTTTAAATATCATCGGTACAGATGGGCATCGTTTAAGTTTTACATCTACAGAATTAAAGCAAAATTACGATAAACAAGAAATTATTCTGCCAAGAAAAACAGTAATTGAATTAATTAAATTATTAGATGATAGTGATGAAGATGTTCAGATAGAATTGTCTAGCAATCAGGTAAATTTTAGTTTTGCAAACATTAAACTAATTTCTAAAGTTATTGATGGTAAGTTCCCTGATTACAATCGCGTTATTCCAAATGGTCATCAAAATACATTCACGACTGAGAGATTAGGTGTATTGTTGGCAATGCAACGTGCCTCAATTTTATCAAACGAGAAATATCGCGGCATTCGTATGGTATTAAGTGAAAATAATCTAAAATTAATAAGTACAAATAGCGATCAAGAAGAAGCTGAAGAAGAACTTGAAGTAAACTACAGTGGTGATAAGTTGGATATAGGTTTTAATGTTACGTATTTAATAGATGTATTGAATAACACGACTAGTGAGCAAGTAACTTTTTCTTTTGCAGATGCCAATAGTAGTTGTTTAGTTACAGTACCGAATAACGCACACTATAAATATGTAGTAATGCCAATGCGGATATAAACTTTATGTTTATAGTGTCGGCAATAAAAAAATGTTTCACGTGAAACTAAGCAAAAAATTAATAGCAAAATCAAGATAACTTAAAAAAGACTAATGGCATGGCTGAAAACAAACCAGTAACACCTGATTACGATTCATCAAGTATTAAGATACTAGAGGGCTTAGATGCGGTGCGTAAGCGCCCTGGTATGTATATCGGCGACACCTCGGATGGGTCAGGTTTGCATCACATGGTATTTGAAGTTTTGGATAATGCTATTGATGAAGCATTGGCCGGACATTGTAATGAAATTAAAGTAATTATTCATATAGATAATAGTGTTAGCGTTAGTGATAATGGGCGCGGCATTCCAACTGATATTAAATATGATGATATTAAAGCGGTAAAACGTTCAGCTGCAGAAATTGTAATGACTGAATTGCATGCAGGCGGTAAATTTGACCAAAATTCCTACAAGGTATCCGGTGGCTTACATGGGGTAGGGGTGTCTGTAGTAAACGCACTCTCTGATTGGTTGCGCTTGAAAATTTGCCGAAATGGTGAAGTGCATCAAATGGAATTTAGACGCGGCGTTCCTGTGGCGCCGTTGGCGCTTACTGGCACGACGGAGCGTCGTGGAACTGAAGTACATTTTCTAGCGTCCATTGAAACTTTTTTACTGGTCGAATATCACTTTGAAATTTTAGCAAAGCGCATTCGGGAATTATCATTCTTAAATAACGGCGTTAAAATTGAATTGATAGATCAACGATCAGGTAAAAGTGAAAACTTTGCCTACTCGGGTGGTGTAAGAGGTTTTGTGGAATACATGAACCGCACCAAAACTGTACTGCACCCAAAACCATTCTATGCCATTGGTGAAAAAGATGGCATGACCGTTGAAGTGGCTATGCAGTGGAATGATTCCTACAGCGAAACCGTGCAATGTTTTACCAACAACATTCCACAGCGGGATGGTGGATCTCATTTAACTGGTCTACGCACAGCAATGACGCGCACGCTTAATAACTACATTGAGCAAAATGATTACGCGAAAAAAGCTAAAGTTGAAACTACCGGTGATGACATGCGTGAAGGTATTACCTGTGTGTTATCAGTAAAAGTGCCAGAACCAAAATTCTCATCACAAACTAAAGATAAGTTAGTGTCTAGTGAAGTGCAGCCAGTAGTATCAGAGGTGGTATCAGCTAAATTGGCCGAGTATCTTCTAGAAAATCCAATTGATGCCAAAATCATTATTGGTAAAATTGTAGAGGCTGCACGCGCTCGTGAAGCAGCACGTAAGGCGCGAGATATCACTCGCCGTAAAGGTGTTATGGATACAATGGGCTTGCCTGGTAAATTGGCGGACTGCCAAGAGCGTGATCCAGCAAAATGTGAAATCTATCTAGTGGAAGGTGATTCTGCGGGCGGATCAGCTAAGCAAGGACGTGATCGTAAATTCCAGGCTATTTTGCCGCTCAAAGGTAAAATTCTAAATGTTGAAAAAGCACGTTTTGATAAGCTAATTGGTTCGCAAGAAATTGCTACACTCATTACCGCGCTAGGCACCAGTATTGGGAAGGCTGATTTTAACGCAGAAAAGTTACGCTATCACCGTATCATCATTATGACGGATGCAGACGTGGATGGAGCACATATCCGTACATTGCTGCTCACATTCTTCTATCGCCAAATGACTGAATTAGTAGAGCGCGGCCATATTTATATTGCACAGCCACCACTATATAAAGTCAAACAAGGTAAAGACGAGCGATATTTAAAAGATCAACAAGAGTTAGATCAGTACTTATTGCAATCGGCACTTAAAGGCGCTGAACTAGTAACTAAAACAAATGGCGCTATTATTTCTGATGCGCCACTTGCAGAAATCGCCAAGCAAATGGTGGTAACAGAAGCGGTGATTCGCCGTATTTCATCTTTATATGATGAAAGCGTATTGCGCGCCATTCAAGACTTGGGTGAATTAAGCTTAGCCACAAAAGAAAGCACTGAAGCTGCTGCTGAAAAGCTGCGTCCTATACTAGGTGCCATCGGTTCAGAAGTGATTGTAGGCTTTGACCAGGAAGCTGGTACTTATCGATTAGAGGTAAATAAATACGTACACGGAAACTTACAGTGTTGTGTTATTAATGCTGAATTTTTAGGGTCTGGTGATTATCGACAAATCAGCAAAATGTCAGTGATGCTTCATGGTTTAATCGGTGAGGGTGCTGTAATTAAGCGCGCTGAAAAAGAACTTGCAATAACGACATTTAAACAAGCATTAGATTGGCTACTTGAAGAAGCGCGACATAACCTAAATATTCAGCGCTACAAAGGCTTGGGCGAAATGAATCCATCGCAACTATGGGAAACGACGATGGATCCAACAGTGCGTCGTTTACTTAAGGTGCAAATTGATGACGCGATTGCTGCCGATGAAATATTTACCACGTTAATGGGTGACAATGTAGAGCCTCGCCGTGCATTTATTGAAAGCAATGCACTCGGGGCAAATAACTTAGATATTTAGAGTTGTAGCATCCCGTTAGATTTTAGAAAAAAGGAGCTAATATTAGCTCCTTTTTTTGATGATTAATTTAAGAAATCATTTTTTCTGTACATATTCAAAAATGTCTTTAGCGACATCTAAACTCCAAAAAGCTGAGGTTAAGTTTACTGGCTACCAACCCAAAGCAGACTAAGTGATTTATAAAATCTTAGCTACAACCTATTGTAAGTTACACTTCACTCAATCTTTAAAAGATGACTAGTTATAGTGAAAGACATATAAGGAAAAATTTATGTGGGATGAAAGATATAGTGCAGAGGAATATGCATACGGCAAAAGCCCAAATCAATTTCTAGAAGCAAATTACAAAGTTATTCCAAAAGGTAAAGTTCTTAGTCTGGCAGAAGGGGAAGGACGAAATGCTGTCTTTTTAGCAAAGCAAGGCTATGCAGTCACTGCCGTAGATGCATCACAGGTTGGCTTAGATAAAGCCAAAAGATTGGCTGACGAAAATGGAGTTTCTATTGAGTTAATTCATGCTGACCTGGCTGATTATGATATGGGAGAAAATCAATGGGACGGAATAATCTCTATTTTTTGTCCATTTCCTTCTGCACTAAGAAAAGAGTTGCATAAAAAAGTTGTGTCTGGACTAAAACCCAACGGAGTGTTCCTTACTGAGGCTTATACTCCAGAACAGATAAAGCATAATACCGGTGGTGGAAAATCAGCGGATTTAATGAACACCAAAGAGTCGTTAAGTGTTGAGCTAAATGGCTTGAAATTTAAACATATGGTAGAACTTGAACGAGATATTATAGAAGGCATTTACCACACAGGTCTTGGTGCAGTTGTTCAAGCAATAGCGTTTAAATAAAGAAGACATTGCATTTATTGATTAACGACCCAAAGCAGTAATTCGCAAATCTAATAAATATCTCATTGAATTTAACCGTCAAACTCATATTAATCGACTTACCCATACTTGGAACAGATGTTGTTAAATAATTTTAGATACAAAAAAAGCCCACTCATTTCTGAATAGGCTGTTTATTCGGTAAAGCAGATTACTTGTTCATTACGTACATTGTAACTTCAAAACCAAAACGCATTTCTGTTGCAGCCGGTGTAGTCCACATAATAATTCTCCAAAGTCTTTAACTGGTTGAACTGACAACATGTCTTGTTCGTATGTATACATTATGAGCCGACTCTTAATCTTAACGCTATTAATCTTCATGAATGCCGGCTAAGTAAAATCATTGAAGAAATATACTTTGCTTACCACTCTAATCATTATGTTTTTCATAAAGCAGACGCTGAATTAAGTGACTTCTGACCCAAGTAGACGGTCGTGTGTTAATAAAGCTGATTTAGTAAACTGATTATATAAGTGTTTTCCAACTTAATTACACCGTTTCTTTTTTTCATTTCAGCCTTGTTTGCTGGACAAGTTTTAACTCAAAAAAAAGATCTTAATAAAGAATAAGGTATAAACCATAAAGCACAGACAAATTCAATCGTAATAGCCGTTATTTAATACCACAACCCTAATTTAGACCGGAATTAATGTAAATCCGATGCTAAGTTAAGGTTGCGCTATAGTCCTTTTAACTATTAATTTCCGGCTTATGCAAGGTCAAATCGGTCCAGTTTCATAACCTTACTCCAAGCAAGCACAAAATCACTCAAAAATGCCTGCTGTGCATCAGAAGAAGCATAGACTTCGGCAATTGCACGTAGCTGAGAGTTCGACCCAAAAACGAGATCAACAACAGTAGCTGTCCATTTAACTTCACCTGAAATACGATCATGCCCCTCTAATACTTCTGATGAGCCCGATTTCTGCCACTTTGTCTTCATATCTAATAAATTCACGAAGAAATCATTAGTTAAGGTATCTGCTTGCTTAGTAAATACACCATGTTGCGATTGACTAACATTTGCATTTAATGCACGCATACCGCCAATCAAGACTGTCATTTCAGGTGCGGTGAGCGTCATTAGGCTGGCTTTATCCAATAACAGCTCAGCCACATGGCCTTCATATCCCTTACGCACATAATTGCGGAAGCCATCTGCAATTGGCTCTAGTACAGAAAATGAATCAACATCAGTTTGTGCAAGAGTTGCATCCGTGCGGCCAGGAGAGAATGGAACCTTAACCTCTTGCCCAGCTTTTTTAGCCGCAGCTTCAATACCTGCGCCACCGCCAAGTACAATAATGTCAGCTAGTGACACTAACTTGTTACCCTTTTGCGCGCTGTTGAACTGATTTTGGATGGCTTCTAATTTTGGCAATATCTTTGCAAGTTCTGCCGGCTGATTCACTTCCCAGTCTTTCTGAGGTGCTAGCCTTATGCGAGAGCCATTCGCGCCACCACGCTTGTCGCTACCACGGAAAGTTGACGCTGAAGCCCATGCTGTCGTAACGAGTTGCGAGATGCTAAGTCCAGAAGAAAGTATCGCTGTTTTCAATAGATCAATATCTTGATCATCAATCAGTAAATGATTCACTGCCGGAACTGGGTCTTGCCAGATTTGCTCTTCTTTAGCTACGAGTGGGCCAAGATAACGAGATAATGGCCCCATGTCACGATGCGTCAATTTGTACCAAGCCTTAGCGAACACTTCTGCAAACTCCTGAGGATTTTGGTAAAAGTGACGAGAAATCTTCTCGTAAGCTGGATCCATTCTCAGAGCAAGATCGGCGGTTGACATCATGGGAGCATGACGTTGCGCTGGGTCATGCGCATCTACTACAGTATCAGCTCCAGCGCCGTTTTTTGGTGTCCATTGTTGGGCGCCCGCTGGGCTCTTAGTGAGTTCCCAATCATATTTAAAAAGTATATCAAAGTAATCATTGTCCCAATTAGTTGGGTTAGTCGTCCATGCACCTTCCAAACCGCTAGTAATTGTATCGACACCTTTGCCGCTAGCAAAACTGCTTGTCCAGCCTAGGCCTTGCTCTTCAATACCGGCAGCTTCTGGCTCTGGGCCAACATACTTGTTTGGATCGGCCGCGCCATGACATTTACCAAAGGTGTGTCCGCCGGCCACTAGCGCTACTGTTTCCTCATCATTCATTGCCATACGCGCAAAAGTCTCACGAATATCCCGTGCTGACGCCACTGGATCGGGATTACCATTCGGGCCTTCTGGATTTACATAGATTAGACCCATTTGCACAGCCCCAAGCGGATTCTCTAATTCACGGTCACCGGTATAGCGCTTATCGCCCATCCACTCGGCTTCAGGCCCCCAATAAATTTCTTCTGGCTCCCAAACATCTACTCGACCGCCAGCAAATCCAAAAGTCTTAAATCCCATCGAATCTAATGCAACGGTACCCGCGAGTACCATTAGATCTGCCCAAGAAATTTTACGGCCATATTTCATTTTAATGGGTAAAAGTAAACGTCGAGCTTTGTCTAGGTTGCCATTATCCGGCCAGCTATTCAGCGGTGCAAAACGTTGTGAACCTGCTCCTGCGCCACCACGACCATCGGCAATGCGATATGTGCCTGAACTATGCCAAGCCATACGGATAAAAAATGGGCCATAGTGACCATAATCTGCTGGCCACCAATCCTGAGAATCTGTCATTAAGACATGAAGATCTTTGACTACCGCATTCAGGTCTAGACTCTTAAATGCCTCGGCATAGCTAAAACCCGCACCCATAGGATCTAATTGAGGAGAGTTTTGATTAAGTAATTTTAAGTTTAACTGGTTGGGCCACCAGTCTGCATTAGTTGAGGCTCCAGCGACTGCATTTTTTGCCACGCCGCTCGAGAAAGGGCATTTTGCTTCGTTAGTCATGAATATCTCCTTTGGTTGATTATTTAAATAATGACTTAATAATAAATGTCAAAAATGACCGCATTATTTTTTAATTTGAAAGAGCGAAGTTAGCTAGTATTTCCATTGCCGAATCCGCCTCGCCGTTTAGATGTAAAGTATCCAACAAGCTAATAAATATTTTTTTTGCCATTGCGCTTACTCATTTATTTAATTAATTATTTATAAACCTATGATAAGCATTAAATATCAATAGGCATAGTTGAATTTTCAAATCCTATTGATATGCTAAAGTTATCGTAAATAACATCGTATTTACTTACCGTCGAAATAGATTTCAAAATTCAAATTATTAATGGATACAGACTTATAAAAGTTCGAAGTTATAACTATTGGATTGATTGACAGTCTTCTAAAGACTCTACGAAATTATAAGGCGTCTCAAAGCACAGACTGTGGGGATAAGTGAATTGAAGCTACCTCTAAGCTGACTTTGAAGTTTGGTGCTACCGAACCATTGCAGAAATTAAATTTAGTAGTTATCAACACTAAAAAATTCATGCTCTACTGGAAATTGCTTACCTGTTAGAAGTCTTCAAGCGTTTTTGCAGTTTTTAACTAAATGTGTTGATTAAGTTTGTATATGTAAAATTCTTGCAACTTTTACAATAAATATAAGTCATTAAAGTCGTAAGTTACAATTTATTAGCATTAGTTTAGCAATTACTTGCTCATGGTAATGTTTTTTATATTACAAAAAATACTCTGAATATGAGAGTATCAACCTATACTTAAGTATAAAGAAGCGTCATGAGAATAGTATTTGCAAAAATTAGTTTTGTTTTATCAGTTTTGGCCTCACTTTGGCTAACTTTTGGTATTCTTAAAATAGTGCCGTTTATGATCAAAATTCACGGCGAAACTGATATAAGAGCTCATGCATCACTAGCAGTTTTTTTTCTTATATGTGCCACTTGGGGGTTTTGGAAAGATGATCATCGATAAAGATAACGATAAAAAAGGAATACGTATGTTAAAAATGTCTGAGTTATGCATTTATTTATCTGTATTTATTGCATTTGTGACAACTGGATATTTATGGTTTATAGGCCAAAAAGACGAGGCTTTATTCACTGCAACTTGGATTCCATCGATCTTAACTTTTGTTATCTACACTGAAATCACTCATAGAAAGGACTAGACCATGCCTCATATAGCAATTTTCTTTCTGGGATTAGGTTGCTTTATATTAGCAGCAGTTGGGGTTATTCTAAGCAGAATTTCTCGGAGTGATAAAAAGAGTCGGTAATTTAGAAAGTCTTATCTAAACCATCTCAAAACTACGGAATATCAGAAAAATACCTTTATTACCCACAAGAGGCGACTTTCCCAGACTTACACCCAATTATTCAAAGTCTGCTTCTTGCCCCCAAGTCGGATTTATAACCGTCTGCTTTATAGCAAACAATTTCACAGGTAAAGGGATGTGTTAATTGAATCTGCCTCAAAGCAGTCGATGGTTTTGTGTGCTTCCGACCCACGGCAGACATTGGAGTATTTATATTTTGCTGTGCGCGCCATCGCATAACGGCTTGTTAGCACTTTGCTTACAGCCACAAAAATAAACAGTCTTATTTTCTGTCGCATTATAGACAACGGGCGTAAATTGGGACCCTTGATGTGCACCATCACAAAATGGTTGGTTTTTGCTTTTACCGCAAGAACACCAGTAGTAACTTTTGCCGTCTTCAACATCTACTGCATATGGGCTTTTCTGTGCGATTTCAGGTTTCATTGTAATCTCCATAATAGATATTTATTTTTTAATAGCTTCAACTGGAATATCAATCGTTATTTCATCGCTGACATAGGGCACATGCTTGCTCATATTAAAATCACTGCGCTTAACGACGGTAGTAGCATTAACGCCACATGCTTCTTTTTTAGCCATAGGATGAGGCATGCACATAAATGAGGTAACAGTCAGTGTAACGTCTTTGCTAATGCCCTTAATCGTCAGCAATCCATTTATTGATTTGACTTTATCGCCGTCGAAATTAAACTTACTCGATATAAATGTTGCGGTTGGAAATTTGGTCGTATCAAAAAAATCTTCTTTTTGAATATGCTCGTTAAATAGAGCATAACCAGTATTCACAGATGTTGTATCTATCGTTACGTTAGCTGAACCTTCCTTAGCCGCCTTATCTAGAATAATGATTCCAGATGTTTTATCAAATCGACTCAATTGTGTTGAATAGCCAAAATGGCTGTATGAAAATCTTGGAAGCGTGTGATTGCCATCAATTACATAGGTTTCTGGGGCAGCCCAAGCCTGACCTATCAATAACATTAAACCCATTGCTAATATGTTTTGTTTCATTATTACTCCTTAAATGTTGGTGTGTTTTTCCATGGCTTCTCTTAGCTTTTTAAGAGAGGTAGATAGATTATGCATTTCTTCTGGTGATAATTGATTAAATGCTTTTTCAAGATACTTCATGTGGTTTGGAAAGGCGTGAGCGAAGATTTCTTGACCATTTTCAGTCAACTGAATTTTTTGACTTCTGCCATCTTCAGCATTGGTAATTCTTTCAACAATCTCTTTT
>Ga0214247_1001001_pt1 | contig 13793 bp, 6 predicted proteins | sample TroBogypolimnion_18_FD_153085 | JGI IMG/M metagenome (GOLD analysis project Ga0214247, IMG submission 153085) | Freshwater microbial communities from Trout Bog Lake, WI - 03JUN2009 hypolimnion | ecosystem: Environmental > Aquatic > Freshwater > Lake > Hypolimnion/Profundal zone ... | reverse complement strand
CATAAATATATCTTTGCCTTCAAGTCCTGATCCCAATACAGCCAACTGGGGATCGGGCACCTCAATGCTGATGATCACCGCGGGTGCAAAATCGGCAACCGGCAAGGTAGATCCTTCCGTAGAGGAGAGCAGAATGCTGGTAACCATCCGGAAAGGGGGCAATAAAGTTTGTGGCGCCTATACCGGAAGTACAGCGCCTTCAGCCGATTTCAATACCATGACCAAAGTTTGGAGCGGAAACAATGCTGCTTCCTATTTGGGCAAGGATTGCACATTAACCCCGGGCGACTATGAATTGTGCGTCCAATTTTTTGGCTACGGAACCACGGGTGCAGCCCCTCTGAGCGATGAAAAGTGCAAGCCCTTCACAATCAAGGGGGATGATTTGCAAACCTATCAGCCTCCACAGACGATCACCCCGGCAAACAGCGCTGTTTTTAGTGAAACAGCATTGCAGCAACCCATGATCTTCAGGTGGACGCCTGTTGTTCCCAGGCCGCAGGCGCCCGTCACTTACCGCGTAAGGGTCTGGCAATTGATGGAGGGACAAAACGGAAATCAGGCTATGCGCGCCAATCAGCCAATCATTGTTAAAGATGTTGACAACATCACCCAAACGGTTATTACCAACTTAATTTCCGATCCGTGCAAGTCCCCCTACCTTTGCAGTTTTATCTGGAATGTGCAGGCGTTGAACCGTGAGAACAAACCAGTGGGAGAGAATACCGGAACGAGCGGAGTAGCCGTGTTTGACGGCGGTTCCACGGGCACCAATCCTCCGAATCACAGGTCACCTGTCCCTTCCTGTCCCACCGTATCGACAAAGCATTTTACAACCGGCGATTTCATTGCATTATCAGATAACTTCAGGATGAAATTAGCGGCAGTTCCGACCGGTTCCAATGATTCTTTAAGCGGGAGTGGCACGGTTAAGGTGAAATGGCTGGGGACCTTAAATGTGAGATTTAAAGGTATTAAGATAAACGGACAGGATAAACTGTGCAGTGGCACAATCTATACCAATACCGACTCTTCCCAGGTATATCCGACTCAATGGGCGATCAATGTGATGAACAATAATTCGGTCGGGTCGTGGAGCACCAATAAAATCAAGAGCGTGGGCGCCGGTATCAAGGCAAATAAAAATCTTAAGCCTCTGGTGAAGGCCTCAAATCAGGTGGATTCCCTGCTGAGTGTGGTTCCCCTGAATATGCCGCTGGGATATTTCAAAGCAAATGACACAACCACCTGTATCGGATTTACCGAGATGGTATTTAAGGCAGATCATGCCGAATTTGAGGTGATCGCCTCCTTGCCGACCAAAGGGATTTTTAAGGATGCCTATAATAACGGGACAGAAGTTATCGCGCTCCAAGGAAGCGGGATCACCTTTACCGATGCAGGTCTCAAGGGAATCACCGGGTCAATAAAAATAGTGCAGCCACTCACTTTTTTATATGCCAGTACCGGAACCGAAAGTTTAAAGCTCACCTTTAATGTGGACGGGGACAGCCATATGGGAAATGGGATCACATTCAGCAGCGCGGAGAATGAATTCTGGAAGTACGATCTCGATGCAGACGTGGCATTGCCTAAAGAATGGCTTATTCCAGTTGATACAGCCAAGACCAATGTGGCGATCAATTTCCAGATGGAGATGGCAACCTGGGATGATTATGTTCTCCAGGGAAGCTTGCCGGCATGCGTAATCCCCCATTCAAATGGCGTGGGCTTAGCAGCCGGAGGGTTAACCTATGATCATTCCTCTGTCAGCAATGCCCCCGGCATGGTTTTTCCTGACGGATATGCGGGCGATACTACCACTGTTTTCTCCGGATTCTATCTGAAAAATTTCACCCTCACCTTACCCGATCAGTTGAGGAGTTATGCCGATACCAGTAAGAAGGTGAACCTGACGGCTGAAAACCTCATTATTGATAAAAATGGCATTACATGTAAGATCATGGCTAATAATGTGCTGAACTATCCCAAAGCCAATATCGGAAATCTTGGGGCCAGCATCGACACGGTCAGAATTGGTCTGGTAAGCAGTGTTTTAACAGAGGCGACCATGCTTGGGAAAATTACCCTTCCGCTGAGTTCCTCCGAAGACAGTACGAATGCGATTAATTATTCGGCGATGTTCCAGTCTGCCTCCGAAGATACCTCTTCCATCACCTTTGCACTCCGACCCGGTGGTGACATCAAATCAAAATTTCTCGGTGACGGGAAGATTCAAATAGACCAGACCTCTTCACTGAACCTTATCTTATCAAAAACAGGAGCTAAAAAGCGAAAGATAAAATTCGATATTGACTTGAACGGAAAACTCTATTATCCCACCGGTAAGATTATTGATCCCGGAAGTGCCATTCCGCTTGATCTGGATTTATCCTGCAATTTCGAGCATTTGGGCATGTCGTATACCAAAAGTGAGCGGGATACCTTTAAACTCAATACCGGACACTGGTCATTTGCAAGTCCCCAGAAAAAACTTGCCGGATTTGCTTTTAACATCACCGATGTAAAACCTAAAATCGAACCAATTGGTGCAGGTTCCGAAAAGCAATATCTGTTTAAGGGAGGTGTGGAGTTTGATGCAAAGATTAACATAGGAAGCGAAAATTCCAACATAGCGATCAGCGGAGATACCAAAATACTACTGACAGGAGCCATCGAATCCTCGTTGTATGCCCCTCCGGCAACAAACTCCCCAAATAATAGCAATGTTCAAAATCTATCTGCGCTTACCTCACAGAGTCACTTATTAAGTAATAACAGCAGCACTCCCGGTGCAATGGCATCGAATGCAAGGGCCGATTATGGTTTTATGACCCAGTTGAAGCCTAAATATCTGGGAGTTCAGGTTGAAAGCATCAATATCGATTCTCACATGCCCGCAGTTGCAATTAAGGGAAGTGTCGGTTTCTACAAGCACGACCCCGTCTATGGCAACGGATTCAAGGGCGATATAACGGCTAAATTTACCACTTTGGAAATGGCAATTCAGGCCGGGGCTATTTTTGGAAACACGAAATATATTCCAAACAACACTGCTGCGGGGTTTAAATACTGGATGGTTCAGGCACAGGTCAACCTGCCGCCACCGGGAATTGTATTTATGACCGGCGTTGCCTTCCGCGGTTTTGGTGCCGGTGTTTACAGCAGAATGAATATGACCCCCCCTGCAACATTTGATCCCGCATCGGCAAACAGCAGCACTTTCGGAGGGGCAGTATTCACCCCTGATCCTGCCATCAGCATTGGTTTTAAAGTAAAGGCCATTGTTGCAACTACTCCCAAGGAGGAGACATTCAACGGAAGCGTGGCATTGGGTGCACAGTTTAATCCCGGCGGTGGAATGAGTTACATCTCGATCGATGGTCTGTTCAATTGCGGAGCAAAGATTGGGATGGAATCCAAATCGTTTGCCAATGGTGCACTCGGCATTACCTATGATTTTCCGAATAAAAAATTCAGTACAAATATTCTTGTAAGTATTAACAAAGAGCCGATCAGTACTCCATCCGGTCCTATTCAGTCCCATTTTTATATCGACGGGATGAAAAACGAATGGGCCTTTACCTGTGGTTTACCGCCAACGTCACTGAATACCATTCGTTTATTTAATGCTGTGGATGTGAGTGAATACCTGATGTTCGGAAACAAGATTGTTCCACCGGTCGGATTTATGCCACGAACAGTCAGCGGATTTGCAGGAATCGGTAAAACACTCCCGTCATTTTCCCAGACTTCGATCAGCGATGAATCCAAAACGGCCAAAGGATTTGCTTTTGGTGTCGGAGTTTTCACCTCCGATTCGCATAACTATTCGCTGATTAACCGCAAACATTTATCTGCCGGCATCAATTACTCCTACGATATTGGCAGCGAAATCAATGCCTCTCTCATGCAGTATCAGAATTGCCCCGGCTTCGGTGAGGGTTGGCGTATAAAGGCCGGCATAGCCCTGTTCGCAAGTATGAGTGGAACCGGTTATTGCACGGCCTGGGGGTTGAACTATTCGAAGACGCTTCTCTCCCTGGGTTTTGGGGCTTATGCCTATGCCGAATTTCCCAGACCTTTTTATGCTGAAGGATCTGTGTACGGAGATGTAAATATTCTTGATGTCGTTAGTTTCGGATTTAATGCTGATTTTAAGACAGGTGAACAGTGTGCCGGAACAAGCGTGGATATCCCTGATGCACCGGTTTATGCCCAGGAAGATGCTGAAGAGAGTTTAAACTGCACATTAATCAACAGCCTTGTTACGCCGAACAGTTCAACGGGGGTCTCACGGTTAACCTCTTTTGCCGCACTTTTGAACTACCCTGACGGGTATGAGTTTGCTGTACAGGAACAACAGGCTTCAGGTCAGATGAACGTGAGAACTTTCAGGGCCGTTTACGTCCCGGCCCTGACACAGGATTCCGTCAATACCTCTCACCCGGTGTTGAACAGTCATGCACAGACATTTGCAAATACTTCAACCTCAGGGGGTAATCCTGCAAATGCACATCCTAACCCGGGTGCCAATACGGCCGTTCACAACAATGGTTCAGCCGGTTCAACCCCGCTCCACCTTCAATCGGCTAATACATTAAATACGTTAAATACAACTTCCAATGTGGTTGGGTTAGTCGCGGCCGGATATGACCCGTTGGGCGCCAGGCTGTACCATCTGACCAAAACAGGACTGATTACCAATCCACTTAAACCAAATACCAGTTATAAGTTTGCCCTGACCGGTCGGCTGGAGGAAAAGATTAACAATATCTGGAAGACGGTTCAGAATCCGGTAACCCATGCACCGATTGTCAGGTCAAAGCAGATCTATTTCAAAACCAATTCTGAAGCAGTTGGAACGGCATCGGCCAGTCAAACAATTAATGCAGCAGTGCATTTATAATGAACAAATTGCTGACAAAATACCGGTTGACAGACAAAAAAATAAATTTTAAAAAGCATTTCATGAAAAAAATATTTCTCATACTGATTACGGCAATTGCGGGAGTATTTTGTTTTGGACAGCAACCTTCAGCTCAAAACAAACCTGAAATCGTGGTGCATGCCCGAAGTTATACCGATCGTATCATTTTGAGGTATATCCCAACCAATCCCATCTTATTTGATCAGGCCAACAAATCGGGTTACATCATTGAGCGAGCAGGTTTTGTTCAGGGGGTTACCTTCGAAAAGTTGGCCTATGTACCAATCAAAGGCTCACCGGTGAGGCGATGGAATGATGACCAATGGAAGAAAGGGGTAACGGATGAAGCATCAAGAGACAGTACGGCTGCAAATTTAACGGTCCTGGCGATGGCCTATTCGGATTCTGATTCCGCCCAAATTGGGGAGGATGTGCTGAAGGGTGGCCTGAAATCACTCAAGGAGCATAGGGACAGAGCTAATTTACGTTATGGATTTTCATTGATCGCTGCAAACAGGAGTAAAGTGGCTGCTGAAGGTTTGGCAGTAAGTGCCATTGATCAGGAGGTTTCGGTTGGACAAACTTACGTGTACCGCGTTCATATCAACAAAGCGGTAATCAATCCGCAGATTGAGATGGCGTATGTAAAAGTGACCTGCGAAAACTTTGATCCCGGTTATCTAAGAAATGATAAATCGGTCACTCTGACTGAAGGTGACGGGTTGGTTTCCTTCTCATTTCCTGAATCTTCAGAATATTATGCCTTTACTGCTGAGCGTTCGGATAATAACGGACTGGGTTACAAGAAGATCATTAAAGCGCCGGTGGTGAACTTTAAACCAAGGGGTTACAGCGGAAAATCGGAATTTGCATACCGGGATACCAGCTTAATTAATTATAAAAAATACTCCTACCGGATATTGGTTTCGACCATGTTTGCCGATGAACTGGTCTTAGCCGAATTTGTCGGTATGCCACGGGATAAGACCCCTCCGCCGGCACCCTTCCTGAAATCGGCAATCCATATTAAGCCAAAACAAGTTGAACTGCATTGGGAGATAACCGGTAAGCCTGCTGACGATTTGAAAGGTTTCAATGTTAAGAGAGGCACGCTGGAAAACGGGAATTATAATCTGATTTCCAGGGATATACTCTCCAAAACTACACTTAGCTACATCGATGAGAGTTTCGATCCGGAGGGTTCAAATTATTATATTGTTGAGGCTGTGGATACTGCTGGGAACAGCAGTCGCTCCTTTCCAGCCTATGTCACCCTGATTGACACCATACCGCCGGCAATCCCCGCGATATCTTCGGCCAAAATTGATTCGCTGGGCAAGATCACAATAAATATAAAACCCAATACCGAAAAGGATTTTATGGGTTATCAACTGATGAAGGCAAATTCGGGGGAACATGAATTTTCTGTGATCCGGGAGACCTTTAAAGATTCATTGGGACGATCCACCTTTATTCTTCAGGATTCAACCACACTCAATACACTGACCAAAAATATCTACTACAAAGTAATCGCTTTTGATACCCATTTTAATCAATCGGCTCCCTCGCCAATTATCGAGTTAACCAAAAAGGATACTATCCCCCCGGTTAGTCCGTTGATTACCCGGTTTGCAATAAATGATACTTCTGTGATCCTGACCTTTGCAAATTCATCAAGTGAGGATGCAGTTCAAAATATCATCTTACGAAGAGAAAAGGGGAAAGTGAAATTTGACACGATCTTTTCGAATGGGAATAACCAGTTGACTAAATTCACTGATAAACAAATTGTTGGAGGCAGACAATATGAGTATGCGATGATTGCCAAAGATGATGGCGGCCTGGTTTCCGGAATTTCAAAAAGTATATTTTTAAAAACTATATTGAATAACCGACTCCCCACTCCCGGGTTGGAGGGTTCATACGATGCCAAAACAAAGCTCGTTTCGCTCTTTGTTACCGTTGATAAAAAGTTAGAAAACCAAAAAATAAAAGTTGAAATCTATAAACGAGGTGATCAAAAATCAGTTTGGATTGTTTACAAAGTAGTTGACTTTGAAAAAAACAAACCCTTTCCGGATGAACAGCCTGATATTCAAACGGAAATGAACTACGCGGTCCGGCTAATTGATGCAAATAGGAATAGCTCCAATTTTAGTAAGGAGCTACGGTTGAAATTCTAACTAAGGTATTTAAGCCAAACTTCTAAAAAAATTAATTAGAAAAATCATGAATTATTTAACCAAAATAGCTTTGGGTGTGGCGATAACCCTTGCTTTAAATGCTAACGCCAGTGAAAGAAAAGATTCGCTCACCATCAAAGGAGATATGGGAATCTGGTACGAGGGGTACGGTCTCAATAAATCACCCGGATCGCCAAATCCTAACTTTTACAGCGCCCGCCGGCCCTGGAACCTGTTCCGCTACTCTTTTAATCCAATTCTTTCCTATGGTAAATGGGAAATACCGTTTAATTTCAATTTCAGCCCTGCGCTGAATAATTTCACTACGGCCTACGGGACCAAACAGAATTTCTGGCAGTTTCTGACCAATCCGGTCAATAGTTTTGGCTTTCGGCCAAAGATAGGGACCACTGAGTTCCTGCTTGGAACCCAATTTCTGAAATACAGCGATCTGAGCACCGGCGACCTGGGCATCTTTGGCTACGGGATTAATTTGTCTCCCGGTAAATTCAGGATAAAGCTTTTCAATGGGGTTTCACAAAGTCCTATAAATTATATGGCACCTTCCGGTTCGCTGCCCAATGGTGTCGTTGGCGCCTATCAGCGTAACCAGTGGATGGCGCAGCTGGGACTTGGTGAAGAGGGTAAATATTTCGCGGGATTTAATATCGTTAAGTCTGTTGATAAAATAAGTTCGGTAACCTCACCGCCATTGACCCCGATTGAACCTCAGGAAAATCTGATTATCAGTTTCCTGGCAAATACCACAACGACAAAGGGGTGGAAATATAACATCGAGCTGGCTCAGAGTTTTTTCACCCGCGATTTGCATGCCCCGCTCTCGTTGACCCCAATCGAAGATTTCAGGCCGTTTATGACTTCTCATACCTCCACATCAAAGGATAACGCGCTGATGCTGGGGATTGCCAAAAAAGGAAAAGACTGGGAGATAGGGACAAAATTCAATTATTTCGGCGCCGGATATTATACGGCAGGTTATCAGTTTATGACCAACGACCGGATGGAATACCTGTTAAATACTCACTTTAATGCATTTAAAAAGAAAATGAATGTGGTTGGCAGTATTGGAGAGCGCGTCGGCAACCTGAGCCGTGTGGCAGGTCCGGGCCTTACCCACCAGCTCATCGCCAACATCAATGTTTTTACCCAGTTTACCGATCATTTTACCCTCAATACCAGTTTTAACAATTACGGGTTTAATTCCCCGGGGTTATCCGGTTATAAGAGTGTAAGTAACGAGTTGAGCGTAAATCCGACCTACACCTGGAACAATACAAAAATGAGCAATCTCCTCAGCGGGACCTATACCTGGAGCAAGTATGATGAAACAACCATTGTTCCACCCGGGACTACCCATAACAATACGCAAACTGTTCTGATACTTTATGTCCCGACATTTTTTAACAGCAGGATCAGTCCCGATTTCAGCGTAATGTGGTTTAAGAATTCGGCGCCTGCCATTGATCTGACTCTGCTTACTGCCACCGGAGGGATGAGCTGGAAACTGAATAAAAAGATTAAACTGAAAGGGCAGTTGCAGTATAGTCTGAGCACCACGCAACCCTTCACTGCCAATAAAAATCTTTTAGCCACCACCGGTTTTGACTGGGAAGTTTTTAAAAAACTGACCTGGCAATTTTCAGCGACTGCCAATTTGTACCATTATGGATCTCAATTACCGGGAAGCTCATTAACACCTGTTTATCCGGGTAGTCCGGGATACTTTGAGAGTACGGTAAGAACAGGATTGCAATATAAATTTTAGAAATAACAGATCGAAGATATGAAAAAGTACCTAATAATCTTATTCCTGGGATTGCTCCTGAGTGTTCAGGCAGTGCAGGCTCAGATCACTTTGAGCCTCGCCCTAAATCCCAGACCGGACCCATATCTCTCCGAATGGATCTATCCTGTCAATGGCCAGATGATTATCTCTTTTTTTGGTGGAACGGTGGTTAAGGATCCCAATGTAAAATTCAGAACTACAATACTCGATCAGAACGGGAGTGTGATTGGAGTGTCGAACATCAATTCTGCCAGAATATACACCTTGAGACAGGGCGTTAACCAGTTCACGATGGCGGATGCGCTGCAACTGCAAAATCTGAAGTTTACGGGCAATGTCCAGAATCTGTTTCAACGGAGTGGCCGTCTTGCTGCAGGGCAATATCAGCTCATTGTTGAGTTGACAAATACCACGGGTGATGTGGTTGAGTCGAAACAAACCAAACAGTTTTCGGTTATATCGTACCAGTTGCCTGTTTTGATTCAACCCGCGAACGAGGCCCAACTGGACGCCCATATTGCACAGAATATGATCACTTTCCGCTGGACCAGCCTGGTGCCGAATACTTCGGAACAGACTTTTTACCGGGTGCAGGTATTCGAAATTCTCCCCGATCAAACGCCGATGCAGGCATTCAGGGGTAATCGGCCATTACTCGACGAACCGGCTTCAAGAGGTACTACACAATATATCTGGCAGCCAAATCTGCCCATGCTCGATTCCATTGCCAACCATCGCTTCATCTGGACAATACAAACGATGGATGCAAAGGGTATTCCTGTTCCGGTTAACGATTTGAATATTCAGGGTCGCAGTGATCCCTTTGTTTTCAGTATTGTGAACCAGACGGATGCAATGGAAGAGAGGAGTAAAAGGATTGAAAATTCAACCAAACACTGAAAAAGAGCTGACTGGAAGTTTGGGTCAATTCCGGCCTTAACAAATTTAATTATTCAATGATGAAAAGGATAATCTTAGTCTTTATAGTAAGTTGTTGCTTTTTGCAACTTTCTGCCCGGAATAACCAGGATGTTAAACCTTCAACCCTGGTTTTTCATGCTTTTTATAACGATTTTAATACGGCTCAGCAGATCCGGACCAGTTCTTTAAAGAACGTGCTGGATAAACATCTTTGGAGCAGGTTTGGAGAGATGCAGATGGGATTTGGCATCAATTACCTGAAGGGGTTGAATAAAAATCTCGATTTTATTGCGACCCTCGATGGCAGTTCAACCGATTACCTCTATAAGAATGGCACCACCAACGGCAGCAGTGCGTTTTTGTTGGATGCCAATGTAGCGGTAAACCTGAAAATGCTCTCCGATAAGCACAAAATAGTCCCTTACCTTTCCGGAGGAGGCGGGTTTTCACTTTATCAGGGGAAAACCGGGTTTTATCTTCCCGTGGGAGCCGGAATCCAGTTTCATATTTACAATTCAGCCTTTGTCTTCACCGATGTGCAATACCGGAATGGCCTGACCTCCCAGGTTAATAACCATTTTCAGTACAATATAGGAGTCGGTGCAAGTTTCGGGAAACGAAAGTCATTGCCCGCGAAAACAGTTGAAAAGCCCCTACCTCCGGCGATAGCTAAAAAAGAGGTGGTTGTCTTACCCAAGGATCTTTTGGTTACTGTAACAGACGAAGCTACCGGTCAGCCGCTTCCCTTTGTGGCAGTAACGCTGGGCAGCACCGACGGCAAGACACAGTATGGCTCAACTGACGATTATGGAAGGGTGATTTTTAAGGCATTAATTCCTGCTAATTATACGGTTAGTGGTTCGCTTAATCAGATCAGTTCGACCTCGCAAACGGTAAAAAAAGAGAACTTCACGACCAGTGAAAGTCAGGTTGGAATTGGCTTAACCCACAATGATCCGCGTTTTACCCTTGCCGGGGTGGTGATCAACAAGACTAAAAATATCCCGGAAGGGGGTGCAGAGGTCAAAGTGACCAATTCTGCCAACCAAACATTTCTGAATATTCAAAGCCAAAAGGGTGATGGCGTTTTCCATGCGCAGCTTTTGGCTGGAAGTGATTTTACGGTGGTGGGGAAGAAGGCAAATTACATATCCAACATTGAGAAGATCACCACCAGGGGTCTAAACAGGAGTGCAACACTATATGTAAAACTCGAATTGGCCATTGAAGAGGCTAAAGCAGGTCAGAGTATCCAGCTGAAAAATATCTATTTTGAGGTTGGTAAGGCCGATCTGAATACATCTGTTTCTTCCGATCTCGATAAACTGATTCAGTTTCTGAAGGATTATCCAGCTGTAAGACTTGAGATACAGGGACATACAGATAACGTGGGGAGTCTGGTCCTGAACAACAGGCTGAGTCAGTCACGGGCAAACCGTGTGGTGGAATACCTGACAAAAAATGGGATCGGCAAGGGACGGCTTATCGCAAAGGGTTATGGTCCGTCATTGCCGGTAGCAGAGAATGCAACCACCCAAGGGAGAGCTCAAAACAGGCGCGTCGCGATGAAGGTATTGGAGTAGAACTGCTCTATTTTAAAGTTGATGGGGTTAATATTCAATCCTATTTGAAATAACCGTTAAAAACGATTAGCTTTGTGGTTGCAAAAACAGGTAAGATTTGGAAATCGGGTCTTTACCTAATAATTAAAAGAAAACGATGATAGAACGCGATTATAACACACAGCGCAAGAAGATGAAACTTCCCGAATACGGGAGAAGTATTCACAAGATGGTTGATCATATCATGCAGATTGAAAACAGGGAAGAGCGTATCCTTGCTGTAAAAGGGGTGATTGATGTGATGGGAATGATGTATCCCTATCTTCGCGACATCAATGAATTCAAACACAAACTTTGGGACCATATTGCCATAATGTCTGATTTTAAGCTCGATATTGATTATCCTTACGATCCGCCAAAACCGGAAACATTCATCGAAAAGCCAAGGTTGATTCCTTACCAGCAGACCGATATAAAATTCCGCCATTACGGCAAGATTATGGAAAATTACATTGCAGCCACTGCTCAGCTTGATGAAGAGAATCCGGCCAAACAGGTTAATACCGAGCTGCTGGCCAACCAGATGAAAAAAACATATCTTGTCTGGAATAAGGATGCCGTTGAGGATTCCAAAATTCTGAATGACATGGTTTTTCTGTCACAGGGAAAACTTAAACCTAATCCGGAGATGCACCTTCAGGAGGTCAGTGATATATTTAAGCAACAACCTAAAAAAGGAAAAATTACGACCATCTCCAACCAGTCGAGAAAACATAAATAGCCTTTTACAATAAAACATGGCCAGGTTTATTATTGAAGGTGGTAACCCGCTGTCGGGTGAATTATCACCGCAAGGTGCCAAAAATGAAGCTTTGCAGGTGATTTGTGCCACCTTGCTCTCTTCACAGAAAATTACCATCTCTAATATTCCGGAGATCAGCGATGTATTGAAACTGATCGAAATACTCCGCTCATTGGGCTCTGTTGTTGAACGCATTTCCAAAGGATTATACACCTTTCAGTCGGATAACATTCAGGTTGATTACCTGAAATCTCCCCAGTTCTTTGCCCAGGCCGGCAGTTTGCGTGGCTCCCTAATGATCGTTGGACCGATGCTGGCCCGTTTTGGAATTGGTATCATACCTCAGCCGGGGGGAGATAAAATCGGAAGAAGAAGGCTCGATACCCATTTCCGGGGATTTGAAGCGCTTGGTGCCAAATTTATTTTTGATGAGTCTGAATCATCCTACCGCGTGGAAGCCAGGCAACTCAAAGGATGTTATATGTTGCTCGACGAAGCTTCGGTAACCGGTACGGCAAACCTGATCATGGCTGCCACACTGGCAAGCGGCACAACTACCATTTACAATGCAGCCTGCGAACCCTATTTACAGCAGTTATGCAAGATGCTCAATTCCATGGGAGCCAAAATTCAAGGGGTCGGTTCCAATTTATTGACGATAGAGGGGGTCACCTCGCTGACGGGCTGCAATCATGTGTTGCTCCCCGATATGATTGAAGTTGGAAGTTTTATTGGCCTTGCAGCCATGACCGCCTCGGAGATCACCATTAAAAATGCGGGAATCGGTCAGTTGGGTATCATCCCGGAATCGTTTCGGAGATTTGGGATCCAAATGGAGTTCAATGGTGACGATCTGCATATTCCTTCACAGGAACACTATGAAATTGAATCGTTTATTGACGGATCGATCCTCACGGTGGCCGACGCTCCCTGGCCTGGTTTAACCCCCGATTTATTGAGCATTTTCCTGGTTATTGCAACCCAGGCGAGGGGAAGCGTGTTAATCCATCAAAAGATGTTTGAAAGCCGGCTCTTCTTTGTTGACCGCCTGATCGATATGGGAGCAAAAATTATTTTATGCGACCCCCATCGTGCCACGGTTATCGGTTTGGATAAAGCACATCCGCTTCGCGGTATCAGGATGAGTTCGCCCGATATCAGGGCCGGAGTAGCCTTGCTGATCGCAGCACTTTCAGCAACAGGTAAATCAACCATCGATTATATTGAACAAATCGACCGCGGTTACGAAAATATTGATTTAAGACTAAATGCCATTGGTGCCAAAATCAGGCGGGAATAAGCGGGTGCGTAATGAAATACATCTTAAAAATAATAAGTACATTATGAAATATCTAAATATTGTTTTAGCGATAATGATCCTTGGGATTTTAACCTCCCGGGCACAAACAGGAGTTCAACAGGGGATCGAAATTGGGAATAAAGCTCCTGAAATTATCGAAAATTCTGTTTCCGGCGCCCCGTTAAAGCTTTCCTCGCTTGCAGGGAAGATCGTATTGATCGATTTTTGGGCATCCTGGTGCAAACCATGCCGCAATGAGAATCCTTTTGTAGTCTCCACTTATGAAAA
>Ga0214247_1000998_pt1 | contig 13850 bp, 7 predicted proteins | sample TroBogypolimnion_18_FD_153085 | JGI IMG/M metagenome (GOLD analysis project Ga0214247, IMG submission 153085) | Freshwater microbial communities from Trout Bog Lake, WI - 03JUN2009 hypolimnion | ecosystem: Environmental > Aquatic > Freshwater > Lake > Hypolimnion/Profundal zone ... | reverse complement strand
GGGAGCTGGTGATCTTCACCGGACCGTAGGCAATGCGCGGCGGCCCGTCACCCTGGTAATAGGCCAGCGAGTGCGCCAGAAAGTTGACGTCATCGCGCGCCTCAAAGCCGTCCAGACGCTGATGGGATCCGCGCGATTCCTTTCGGTTGAGGGCGGAATGCGCCATGGCCTCGGCCACGTCCAGCAAATAGCCCAGTTCAATCGCCAGCAGCCACTCTGTGTTCCAACCTTGCGAATGGTCGTCCAGCTTGATGTGCTTGTAGCGCAGGCGCAGTTCGGCAAGTTTGTCGCAGTTGGCCTGCAGGGTGACGGCCGTGCGGTAAATGCCGCAGCCGTCCTCCATGCTTTGCGCCATTTCGCGGCGGATGGTGGCAATGCGCTCGGTCCCGCTCTGGCTGCTGCGAAGCGCCTCGGCAGCAACCTTGGATGCCCTGGCCTGCTCCATCATGCGTGGCGTGGGCATGGCCTTACTCGCGTTCTTCTTGGCAAAAGCGGCAGCCTGAACGCCTGCTATTCGGCCAAACACAATCAGCTCGGTCAGCGAATTCGACCCCAGACGATTGGCGCCGTGGATGCCGACGCTGGAGCATTCTCCGACCGAGTACAGGCCCGGCAAGGTGGACGCGGTGTTGCCATCGGCAACAATGCCGCCCATGGTGTAGTGCACGGCAGGCAGCACTGGGATGGGTTCCTTGGCAGGATCAACGCCCAGGTACTCCACCGCCAGTTCGTAAATTTGCGGCAGTCGCTCGCGCAGCTTTTTTTCGCCCAGATGGCGCAGGTCCAGATGCACCACCTCGCCATGGCGGCTGCTGATGGTTTTGCCTTTTTGCTTCTCATGCCAGATGGCCTGGCTCAGTCGATCGCGCGGGCCCAGTTCCATGGCCTTGTTGCGCGGCTCCGGCGTGGCCGGGCCCAGACCATAGTCTTGCAGGAAGCGGTAACCGTCCTTGTTGAGCAAAAAGCCGCCCTCGCCACGGCAGGCCTCGGTAAACAGCAGGCCGGTGCCCGGCATGCAGGTGGGGTGGTATTGCACAAACTCCATGTCGCGCAGCGGCACGCCGTGGCGGTAGGCCAGCGCCATGCCGTCGCCAGTGACGATGCCGCCATTGGTATTCTCGCGAAACACCCGGCCGGCGCCGCCGGTGGCGATGACGACCGACTTGGCCTGGATCAGCGTGAATTCGCCGGTCGCAATGTCGATGACCAGAGCGCCCCGCACGGCCCCCTCGTCCTGCACCAAGTCCATGCAAAAGTACTCGTCAAAGCGCTGGATGCTGGGGTATTTGATGCTGGTCTGGAATAGCGTGTGCAGCATGTGAAAGCCGGTCTTGTCGGCGGCAAACCAGGTGCGCTCGATCTTCATGCCGCCAAAGGCACGGACATTGACATGGCCGTCTGTCTTGCGGCTCCAGGGACAGCCCCAATGCTCCATTTGCACCAACGACTCGTGCGCCTGGGCGACAAACGACTCGACCACATCCTGCTCGCACAACCAGTCGCCGCCGGCCACCGTGTCGTGGAAATGCGCCTCCAGGCTGTCGTGCGCCTGCGTCACCGCAGCGGCACCGCCTTCAGCTGCCACGGTGTGGCTGCGCATGGGGTAGACCTTGGACACCAACGCGATCTTGAGGGATGGGTCGGCCTCGGCCACCGCAATGGCTGCCCGCAAACCACCACCTCCGGCGCCAATAATGGCCACGTCCACTTGAACAACTTGCATTCGATACTCCTTGGGGAATCTGGGTCCACCACAGGAGGTCAATCTACGCCTTTGCTCCCATTACATGATGACTTGCATCAAGAAGGAGCCTGCTTAGTGATCGGCCAGGCTGGCAATATGGCGTTCGCACAGTTGCCGGGCCAGCTCCAGATCCAGCGCCTGCAGTGCCTGGTGCAATTCTGCAACCTCGTCAGCTGACAAAGCATCGAGCGCATCACGCTGCTGCGCAAAGAGATCCAGTGACGACAAATCACCGACCTGCAACAGCTCCGTCAGCCCCTGCAAAAGCTCCCTTGCTTGGGCGCGGTCGCCAGCACTGGTGGCAGTGACCCGCGCTACCGCCGTAGCTCTGAGCCCGGGCACTGCCGCCCGGGCCGCGAGCGTGGTGGACTGCACCAGGGCAAGCAGGCCTGGCAGTTCGTCCAAGGCCACCAGGTTCTGGGGCGGGTTGCGAAACTTTTGCTCCAGCTTTGCAGCGTGCTCGGACAGCGGCATGGCGCCCAAGGTGGCTGCGGTGCCCTTGAGCGTATGCATTTGTGCAGACAAGGTCTTGAAGTCGCCGGCCTGGGTCGCCTGCGTGAACTCACCCTCCACAGCGACCAACGCCTGCATAAAGTCCTGCAACAAATCGCCATACAGCTCGACCAGTCCGGACAGGCGCTCCACCGCAATCGCCACGTCTAGGTACGGGCGGTCGGCCAGCGCGGGCTGCCGCACAACTGGCTGCGGGTCCGTGGACTGCAGCGCAGTCGGTGCAGCAGCCACTGCATGCCCGGTCACCCTGAGCAGCACCGACACCAGATATCCCATGTCAAAGGGCTTGCCCACATGATCGTTCATGCCGGCCTCCAGACAGGCCTGGCGGTCGCTGGCCATGGCATTGGCCGTCATGGCCACAATCGGTAAGGCCGTCAAGCCCAGTTCCTCGCGAATCTTGCGGGTCGCGCCATAGCCATCGAGCACCGGCATCTGGATGTCCATCAGCACCACATCAAAGGGTGGGCCCGGCGCGGCCACCGCTGCCACACCCAACTGTCCATTGGCGGCCAGCGATACCAGCGCGCCCTCGGCATGGAGCAGCTCTTGGGCCACCTGCTGGTTGATCAGGTTGTCCTCCACCACCAGAATGCGCAGACCTGCCAGTTGCCGACTACCGCCGCGCCTGGCCTTCAGTCGCACATCGCCTGCGCTGCGGCCCAGGGCCGCGTCCTGCAGCGCACTGGCGGTCACCGGTTTGAACAGAAATCCGTCCAGCATGTCATGCTCCTGCGGAGTGCGCTGGCTCAGGCTGTCGCCGCCATTGGCGCTGAGCATGACCAGACGCGGCCGCAGCGTCAGACCGCGCTGGCGAATCTGGCGAACTAGCTCCCAACCGTCCATGCCCGGCATTTGCCAGTCCAGGTATATGAGGTCAAAGGGCTGGCCCGCATCCAGCAGCTCCAGTGCCTGCTGGCCACTGGCTGCCAGCGTTGTGGGCCAGCCCCAAGAACGGGTGATGGCCGACAGAATGTCACGTGCAACCCGGTTGTCATCGACCACCAGCACGCGCTTGGGCTGTACCGAGAGGCGCGCAGCCTCGCCGCCACCATCGGACACTTTGCCTGCTAGCGGCAACAGCAGTGAGAAGCTAAAGATGCTGCCCACGCCGGGTTCACTTTGCAGGCTGAGCTCGCCACCCATCAACTCCACCAGTCGCTTGCAAATGGCCAGTCCCAGACCGGTGCCGCCAAAGCGACGTGTGGTGGAGGCCTCGGCCTGCGAAAAGCCGGTGAAGATGTGCTCCTGTTTGTCATGGGCAATGCCAATGCCGGAGTCCTGAATGACAAATTCCAGCAAGGCCCGGTCCCTGTCAGCGTCGCCCGACTGTGGCAGTCCTTGCACCCGCAACACCACCTGGCCTTGGGCAGTGAACTTGATGGCGTTGCTGGCCAGATTCACCAGCACCTGCTGCAGCCGCATGGCATCTCCTACCACCACCGAGGGCACGCCCGGAGCGATGTCGAACAGTACCTCGATTGCCTTGCCCTCCAAGTTGGATCCCAGAATGACGGCGATGTCGCGCAGCATGCGGTCCAGCCGGAAGGCCTGTGGATCCAGCTCCATCTTGCCGGCTTCGACCTTGGAAAAATCTAAAATGTCGTTGAGCAAGCCCAGCAGCGATTGGGCCGCACTGAATGTTTTGCTGGCGTAATCCCGCTGGACTTCGCTCAGATCGGTGTTTTGCAAAAGCGACAGCAGACCCAAAATGGCGTTCATGGGCGTGCGTATTTCGTGGCTCATGTTGGCCAGAAACTGGCTCTTGTAACGCGATGCCTCCTGCGCCTCTTCAGTGGCCCGCACCATGTCGGTGATGTCCACGCGGATTCCGACAATATTTGAATCCGGTGTTTTGCGGTCAATGACGCGCAGCACACGCCCGTCATCGCGCTTCTGGACGCGCGTCGCATTGCCCTGGCGGTGTGCCTGCAGGCGCTCGGAAATCCATTCTTCCTCGCGCCCGACCGATTCGCGGTACAAGCCGCGCTTGGCACCGATGCGGACCAGTTCCTCAAACAGGACTCCTGGCACCAGCAGATCCTCCAGGTCGGGGTAGAGCTGGATGTACTTCGCGTTGCAATACACCAAGCGATCCTCTGCATCAAACAGCACAAAGGCTTCATCCACCGCGTCAATGGCGCCGCGCAGCATGGACGTGCTGCGCTGGACTTCGGCTTCGGCCTGTTTGCGCTCGCTTAAATCGCGAAGAAAGGCAAAGTTGTATTCCTGGCCTTCAAACTCAATGAAGTTGAGTTCGGCCTCGACCGGCACATCCACACCCTGGCGGTCGCGGTGTGTAGTCTCAAAACGCAGGTTTTGCTGGCTGCGCAATTTCTGCCAATGGGCCGGCCAGCGCTCTGGGGACATGCCGGGGTTGAGGTCGAATATGCGCAGCGCGCACATTTCTTCTTCGGTATAGCCATGCAAGTCACAGGCAGCCTGATTGACGCGCAGAACCCTTGCATCCGAGCCTATCCACAGCGTTGGCAGAGACGACTTGAAAAGCGAAATTTCACTCAGCTTGAGCGTCCACTCGGCGCGGACTCGACGGCGCAGCTGCACCATCAGCAGCCAGGTAGAGCCGCCTAGGAACAGCAGCAGGAGCAGCAGAGCCGCAGCTTCCCGCCAGGCTCTGGTGCGCCAGGACGAAAGTAGGTGCTCCTGTGGAAGCGCCATGGTCACCACCAGCGGATAGTCTTGAAGGGCGCGGTAGCTGACCAAACTGGGCGTAGCGCCAAACGCGTAGGCCACTCGCACGCTGTCCACGGGCGCCTGCGCAATATCCTGTGCAATCAGTGGCATATCAAGCCTGTTGCGTTGGGCCAGCTCCGGGCGCAAGGGCCAGCTTGCAATGGCCCAGCCCTGCTTGGTGAACAGGGTGACCGATGCGTCATCACCGCCGTCAATGGCACGGTAAAGGCGCTGGAAATATTCCGGATCTACAGCTCCCATCAGATAGCCGCTAAAACCGCTCGCCAACTTGATGCTGACCGGAATAATCCACAGGCCACTGATACGGCTCTTGACCGCCTGACCCACAAACAGTCCATTCTGTGCCGGGCTCTGTTGGGCCATAAAGAAATCTCGGTCATTGGCCAGCGGCAAGAGATTCGGCGCGTCTGTCAGTGTGGACGCCAAAATCTTGCCTGACTTGTCCAGCACGGCAAATGAGGCAATCAGTCCGTCTTGCGGCAGGAAAGCCCGCAGACTCGGTCCGTTGGCGGGGCTGATCCTGCCTTGGCGCAGATACTGAGCCTGAAGTTCCTGAGCAGCCAAAGACAGGGAAAGCTCCACCCGGCGCATGGTCTGGCGCGTGTGCTCTTCCAGCAAATGGGTCAGACCGCTGGTTTTAGACTGGGCGGCAGCCAATTGCTGCCCACGGTCACGCACCAAGTCCTTGGCCACCAAGGCGCACAGCAGCAGCGCGATCAAAAGTGCCAGCACAGCCACGACGTGCTGGGGCTGAGATTGCAGCCAGCGCAATACGCCGGAGGGCCGTGGTGGAGTCATGCCGGATTCTACGGCCTGAGTTCCAAGGCCTAAGCCCAAGAGCTGAACACCGCTAAGGCCTGGTTCTCTGACCCACTCCCAGGGCCGCGACCACGCTCAGCATCAGCACCGCTGCCGCACCCAGGAGGGTTGCACCATATTGACCACGGTCCATCAGCGGCCCAAACAACAAAGGGGACAGTGCAAAGCCGGTATCCAGCCCGGAGTAGACCAGGCCATAGACACGTCCGGTTGCGCCCTTGGGCGTGGCCTTCTTGATCATCAGGTCGCGCGATGGCCCGCCAATGCCGATGGCAAAACCGGTGCAGGCCAGAATCACCATGGTGGCATTGGCACCCAGCCAACCGGTGCCGCACAGCGCAAACAGCAGCGCACCTGCGGCCATGCAAACGGCCACCACGCGGTCGCTATTGAGCATGCGCGCCGCCACAAAACCACCGATGAACATGCCCACGGCACCGGCCAACATGTAAAAGGTGATGGTCAGTGTGGCCGCCTCAAAACTCACACCCTGCATCGCCTTGAGAATCGAGACCGAGAAGTTTTGCACCACGGCCAGGGTCATGGTGGAGAGTAAAAAGAAGGCAAAGCACCACCAGACCACTGGCAGCTTCATAAAGGCCAGGCTGTGTTCAGCCGGGCCATGCAAGCCCACATCATGCGCCTTGTGGTGGGTGCTGAGCTTGGCACGATGGACGACCAGCAAAGCCAGGATCAACGCATACAGAACGGCGGCAGCCAGATAGGCATTGCGCCAGCCAAAGCCTGCGCTCATGCCGGCCATAAAGAGCGGTGCCGCCGCCCAACCCAGATTGCCGGTCAGGCCGTGGGCACTGAAGGCATAACCCAGACGTGGCGCAGAAACACGCTGATTCAGAATGGTGAAGTCCACCGGGTGAAAGCTGGCATTGCCCAGGCCAGCCAGCGCCGCCACCAGCATCAAGCCGGTATAACCGGTGGCCATGGATGCGCAAACACAGGTCAACACGAGGATGGCAATGGCCGCAAACAGCAGGGGCCGCGCACCCAGCCGATCCACCACAAAGCCGGCACAGGCCTGACCGACACCAGAGACCACGAAGAACACGCTCATCAACAGGCCCAGCTCGGAGTAGCTGAAGCCAAACTCCTTGATGAACACCGGAAACATCAGCGGCAGAATCAGGTGGCTAAAGTGCGAGCTGGCGTGCGCCAGCCCGACCAAGCCGACGATGCCGGCATCTTGGCGCAGGGGAACGATGGGGGGTGGGAAAGTGGCAGCGGCGGCAGAGGTCATGCAGCCATCTTACGTGGCCGCACTATTCCCCGTCCCGCGCTGCGCTACTTAGCTGAAGCTGAACTGCCCCGGCGTCTGGATCGGATCCACTCCGACGTGGATCGTGGACTTCGGCAAGAACTTGCCTTCCAGCAAGAGCTTGGAGAGTGGATTTTCTATGCGCTGTTGGATCGCACGCTTCAGGGGCCGCGCGCCATACACCGGATCAAAGCCGACCTTGGCGAGTTCGGCCACGGCCGCCTCCGACACCTCCAGCGTCAGATCCATCTTGGCCAGGCGCGCCAACAGCACGGCCAACTGGATTTTGGCAATAGAGGCAATGTGGGCCGCATCCAGCGCGTGGAACACCACAATCTCGTCGATCCGGTTCAGGAACTCGGGACGGAAGTGGTTCTTCAGCTCGCCGGTGACGGCTTCCTTGATGTCGTCCGCGTCCTGGCCCACCATGCTCTGGATCAGATGCGAGCCGATGTTGCTGGTCATCACAATGACGGTGTTTTTGAAGTCCACGGTGCGGCCCTGGCCGTCGGTCAAGCGGCCGTCGTCCAGCACCTGCAACAGCACGTTGAACACATCCGGGTGGGCCTTTTCCACCTCGTCGAGCAGCAGCACGCTATAGGGGTTGCGGCGCACGGCCTCGGTCAGGTAGCCGCCCTCTTCATAACCCACATAGCCCGGAGGCGCGCCTATCAGGCGGGCCACGGAATGCTTTTCCATGAACTCGCTCATGTCGATGCGGATCAAATGGTCTTCGCTGTCAAACAGGAAACCGGCGAGGGCCTTGCACAGCTCGGTCTTGCCAACGCCCGTCGGGCCCAGGAACAGAAAGGAGCCGGTGGGGCGGTTCGGGTCTGACAGGCCGGAGCGCGAGCGGCGAATGGCGTTGGCAATCGCGCCAATCGCCTCTTCTTGCCCGACCACGCGGTCGTGCAGCTTAGTCTCCATCTGCAACAGCTTGTCGCGTTCGCCCTGCAGCATCTTGGACACCGGAATGCCGGTGGCGCGGCTCACCACCTCGGCAATTTCCTCGGCCCCCACCATGGTGCGCAACAGTTGCGCGCGTCCTCCGTCCTTGGCCGATTGGGCCTTGCCGGCTTCCTGGTCCTGTGCGTCCTTGAGACGCTTTTCCAGCTCGGGCAGCTTGCCGTATTGCAGTTCGCCGGCCTTGTTGAAGTCGCCCTTGTCGGTGAGCTCCTTGATCTGGAAACGCAGCTTTTCCACCTCCTGCATGATGGTCTTGGAGCCTTGCGCCTGCGCCTTCTCGGCCTTCCACAATTCGTCCAAATCGGCAATTTCCTTTTGCAGCGATTGAATCTCTTCGTTGATCAGCTCCAGCCGCTTTTGCGAGGCCTCGTCCTTCTCGCGCTTGACGGCTTCGCGTTCGATCTGCAACTGGATCAGACGCCTATCCTTCTTGTCCATCACCTCGGGCTTGGAGTCCAGCTCGATCTTGATCTTGCTGGCGGCCTCGTCGATCAGGTCAATCGCCTTGTCCGGCAAAAAGCGGTCGGTGATATAGCGCTGCGACAACTCGGCAGCAGCCACGATGGCCGGGTCGGTGATCTGCACGCCGTGGTGGGTTTCATAGCGCTCTTTGAGGCCACGCAGGATGGCAATCGTGGCTTCCACGGTAGGTTCACCGACCAGGATTTTTTGGAAGCGGCGCTCCAGCGCAGCGTCCTTCTCGATGTACTTGCGATACTCATCCAGCGTGGTGGCGCCCACGCAATGCAACTCGCCACGCGCCAGGGCGGGCTTGAGCATATTGCCAGCGTCCATGGCACCCTCGGCCTTGCCGGCACCGACCATGGTGTGTAGCTCGTCGATGAAGACGATGGTCTGGCCCTCGTCCTTGGCCAGGTCTTTGAGCACATTTTTCAGCCGCTCCTCGAACTCGCCACGGAACTTGGCACCCGCCAGGAGCGAGGCCATGTCCAGCGACAGCACGCGCTTGCCCTTGAGCGAATCCGGCACCGCGCCGTCCACAATGCGCTGGGCCAGGCCTTCGACGATGGCCGTCTTGCCCACGCCAGGCTCGCCGATCAGCACCGGGTTGTTCTTGGTGCGGCGCTGCAGCACCTGGATGGCACGGCGGATTTCGTCGTCGCGGCCGATGACCGGGTCGAGCTTACCCAGGCGGGCGCGCTCGGTAAGGTCCACGCAGTATTTCTTCAGCGACTCGCGCTGGTCTTCGGCGTCCGCATTGTCCACGCTTTGACCGCCGCGCACGGCCTCAATGGCCGACTCCAAACTCTTTCGGGTCAGGCCGTTGGCACGCACCAAGTTACCGATGTCGCCCTTGTGGTCGGCCATTGCCAACAGGAACAAGGAGCCCTCCACAAATTGGTCGCCGCGCTTGATGGACTCCTTTTCGGCCGCCTGCAACAGGCTCACCGTATCGCGACCCACCTGCACCTGCTCCTGGCCTTGCACCTGCGGGAACTTCTTGATGGCGGCCTCGGCCCCGGCCAACAAGCCATTGACGTTGACGCCCGCGCGTTGCAGCAAGGCCTTGGGGCCATCGTCCTGGCGCAGCATGGCCGCCAGCACGTGGGCCGGCTCGATATAGGCGTGGTCATTGCCCAGCGCCAGCGATTGGGCGTCGCCCAGGGCTTCCTGAAATTTAGTTGTTAGTTTGTCAGTACGCATAAAAACTCCTTTTGACTATGATGTCTGGTGTTTTGCAGCTTGAGGCCAAACGAAATATTTTCAAGTGCGCTGGGCCACAAAGCCTGCTTGGTTGGCTGATCCAGGTCAAAGGCTTGTCTCTGTGCCGCTGCTTTCATGCAGGCGGGCAACGGGGGTAAGAGGCCTACGCAAGCAGGCGGAAGACGGCGGAGAACCCTCAGGCGGCGTTGGACACGGAAATGCCCCAACGCGCCAGCGCTTCGTCATCAGTAACGCGTGCATCGACCCAATGCGCTCCTTCGGGCGTGGCTTCCTTCTTCCAGAACGGCGCCTGGGTTTTGAGGTAGTCCATCAAAAACTCGCAGGCCTTGAAGCTCTCGCCCCGGTGCGCCGAAGTGACCGCCACCAAAACAATCTGGTCCAGCGGCTGCAGCAGGCCGACCCGGTGCACCACGCGCGCGCCAAAAATGTCAAAGCGCCGGTGGGCTTCATCAATCATGGCCTCAATAGCCTTCTCGGTCATGCCGGGGTAATGCTCCAGCTCCAGAGACTGAACGGACGGCTTGCCACCGCCATTGCGGTCTCGCACCGTGCCAACGAAGCTGCAGACCGCACCCACCCGCATGTCACCCGCACGCAGGCTTGCAAGCTCTTCGGACAAATCGAAGTCCTGGGTCTGGATGGAAACGCGGGGAATGGTCATAGCAAAGTTTAGCCGCCGGTAACGGGTGGAAAAAACGCGACCTCGCAGCCGTCGGTGAGCGCCGCGGATTCGTCGCTCATGACCTGGTTCAAGGCCATGCGCAGGGTGCGGCCACGGGCCAAGGCTTCACCAGCAGAATCGGGGCTGGCAATCAGCGCGTCGCGCAACTGCGCCAGCGTGGCGGCCTGGGTTTCCAAGGCTTCGGAGGACTTGCCCATGGCCTCACGGATGGAGGCAAAGTAGCGCACGGTGATCTTCATGCCAGCAGCTCCGCAAAGGACAGAAAACGCACAGCATCCCCTTTTTGAATGGTCTGCCCAATAGCGTTATCCACCAGTCCATCGCCCCAGACGGCCGAGGTCAGCACGCCGGAACTCTGGTTGGGAAACAGGTCCAGGCCGCCCTGGGCATTGCGGCGCACGCGCAGGAATTCCTGACGCTTGTCGGCACGCAGCCAGTCGAAATCGGCACGCAGACTCGCCGCCACAGGTGCCACATCGGTCACGCCCTGCAGGCGTAGCAGAAAGGGGCGCACCAGCAGCAGGAAGGTCACAAAGCTGGATACCGGGTTGCCAGGCAGGCCGATGAAATGCACCGAACCCACCTTGCCATGAGCAAAGGGCTTGCCGGGTTTCATGGCGATTTGCAAGAGGTCCAGGCTGCCCAGAGCCAGCACGGCCGGCTTGATGTGGTCTTCCTCGCCAACCGATACGCCGCCGCTGGTCAGTATGACGTCATGGGCGGCACTGGCCTCACGCATGGCGTTCACAGTTGCATCCAGGCGGTCGGGAACGATGCCGAAGTCTGTCACCACACAGCCCATGCGTCGCAGCAGACTACTCAGGAAAAAGCGATTCGAGTTGTAAATGGCGCCAGGACGCATGTCCTCTGGCGCCACCGTGCCCGGCATGACCAGCTCGTCTCCGGTGGAAAACAGGGCCACGCGCGGACGCCGCAGCACGGTCAAGCTGGCCATGCCAATGCTTGCGGCCAAACCCAATTCTGCCGGACCCAAACGCTGGCCCCGGGCAAGCACGACGGCACCGCTTGCCACATCCTCACCGGCGCGGCGAATCCATTGGCCTGGCTTGGGCACTACGTTGACCTGCACCCGCGCTGTGCCACCTTCTGCCACCGCCACACAGTCTTCCTGCATCACCACGGCATCGGCACCGGCCGGAATCGGGGCGCCGGTAAAGATGCGGGCCACGGTCTGCGGCTGCAGCGGCTCGCCGGAAGAACCGGCAGGAATGCGCTGCGACACCGGCATCTCCACGCCAGGCGCCGTCACATCCAGCACGCGCACGGCATAACCATCCATGGAGCTGTTGTCCTGCGGTGGCACGTGCAAGGCCGAGACCACGTCGGCTCCAAGCACCCGGCCATCGGCGTCCAAGGTGGCAAGCTCTTCCACAACGGACAGGGGCAGAACAGTGGCAAGCAGCTGGGCCAGCGCCTCGGCCAGGGATAAAAGCGGCACGCGGGGAGGTGGTGTTGGCATGGAATCGGTCAATAGTGTCGGGTCAATAGCCGCACTCGCGTGCGATCAGGGCCTTGATGGGAGCGACATCGGCCGCCATCAGTTGCACGCGTTTAGGCAAGGCTTCTATGCCCTCGAAGCGCGCGGGGCGCTCGGGTTCGCGTCCCAGGGCTTCGACAATGGTGGCGGCAAATTTGATTGGCAAGGCGGTTTCCAGAACGATCATGGGCGTGTCTGGAGTGCGCTTTTCCAACGCCACCTTCAGGGCATCTGCCGTGTGCGTGTCGATCATAAAACCGTGCTGCTCAAAGGTAGAACGGATGGTGGCCAGGCGGTCTGCATGCGTGCTCTTGCCGCTGACAAATCCGTAGCGAGCGGCGGCCTGCACAAACAGCGGATCGGCGCTCAGATCAAAGCGCCCTTCTGTGTTGAGGGCCTGGCCAAACAAGGCCTTGACGCGAGTACCGTCCCGGCCCAGCAGGTCGAACACAAAGCGCTCGAAATTGCTGGCCTTGGAGATGTCCATCGACGGACTGGAGGTCTCAAAGGTGTCGGCACTGCCGCGCACCCGGTAGACGCCGGTGCGAAAGAACTCGTCGAGCACATCGTTTTCATTGGTGGCCACCACCAACTTTTCAATCGGCAGACCCATCATGCGCGCCACTTGGCCGGCGCAGACATTGCCGAAGTTGCCGCTGGGAACCGCGAAGGAAACCTTTTGCAGATTAGTTTCAGTTGCCTGGATGTATCCGGCGAAATAATAGACGACCTGGGCCAGCAGACGCGCCCAGTTGATCGAATTGACCGTGCCAATTTTGTACTTGCGCTTGAATTCCAGGTCGTTGCTGACCGCCTTGACGATGTCCTGGCAGTCGTCAAACACGCCGTCCACGGCGATGTTGTAAATGTTGGCATCCTGCAGGCTGAACATCTGCGCCTGTTGGAACGGACTCATGCGCCCATGTGGGCTGGTCATGAAAACGCGCACGCCCTTTTTGCCGCGCATGGCGTATTCGGCAGCGCTGCCGGTGTCGCCGCTGGTAGCGCCCAGGATATTGAGCTCTTCGCCCCGGCGTGCCAGCTCGTACTCAAACAGGTTGCCCAGCAACTGCATGGCCATGTCCTTGAAGGCCAGGGTCGGGCCATTCGACAGCGCCTCGATCCACAGGCCCACTTCCACATGGCGCAGGGGCACGATCTCTCCCGTGCCAAACACCTCGGCCGTGTAGGTCTTGGCGCAGATGGCGCGCAGATCCTCGGCCGGAATGTCGTCGATATATAGCGACAGAATCTCAAACGCCAGGGCCGCGTAGCCCTGCTGGTGATAGACCGTGCGCCATTGGCTCAGCGTGGCATCGCTGACCTGGGGATAGCTTTCGGGCAGATACAGGCCGCCATCCGGCGCCAGGCCTTCGAGCAGGATTTCGCAAAAGCGCTTGCGCTCAAGTGATGAAGCGGCAGCGCGGGTGCTGAGGTAGTTCATGCCAGTTCTTCCTTGCGGATGCGGGTGATGGGCTCCAGCACCGTGGGCAGGGCCTGCATGGCGGCCAGCGCGGTATTCATCTTGGCCTCGACGCAATCGTGGGTCAGGATGATCAGGTCGGTTTGCGTGGCGTCGGCTCCACCGACTTCGTCGGCCTCGCGCTGCAACACGGCGTCAATGCTGATGCCGGATTCCGCCAGAATGCCGGTCACCTTGGCCAGCACGCCAGCCTGATCGGCCACGCGCAGGCGCAGGTAGTAGCTGGTCACCACATCGGCCATGGGCAGGATGGGCGTGTCGCTCATCGCGTCGGGCTGGAAGGCCAGGTGCGGCACGCGGTGCATGGAATCGGCGGTGTGCAAACGGGTGATGTCGACCAGGTCGGCAATCACGGCGCTGGCGGTCGGCTCGGAACCGGCCCCCTTGCCGTAATACAGCGTGGTGCCCACGGCATCGCCCTGCACCATCACCGCATTCATGGCACCTTCGACATTGGCAATCAGGCGCTTG
>Ga0214247_1000992_pt1 | contig 13908 bp, 9 predicted proteins | sample TroBogypolimnion_18_FD_153085 | JGI IMG/M metagenome (GOLD analysis project Ga0214247, IMG submission 153085) | Freshwater microbial communities from Trout Bog Lake, WI - 03JUN2009 hypolimnion | ecosystem: Environmental > Aquatic > Freshwater > Lake > Hypolimnion/Profundal zone ... | reverse complement strand
CACTTCGGCAGGCCTTTTGACGAGGCAGACGTCCGGGGCGTGTGCGGTATCGCGGAGAGCACCAAGGACAAGTTCTCCATTGGCCGGTTCGGGATTGGATTCAAGTCCGTCTATACCTTCACCGCCCGCCCAGAGATTCATTCCGGCGACGAGGATTTCGCCGTCGAAAACTACGTTCAGCCGAAACGGGCAGATCGCACCACTCGCACGACTGAGGAAACGCAGATCATCCTGCCCCTAAAGGCGGACGACGACACCGCGCAGGAGGAAATCACGGCGGGGTTCCGGCATTTGGGTCCCGGCGCATTGCTTTTTCTGCGCCACATCAACGAGATCAACTGGAACGTCCAAGGCGGTGCTTCTGGCGTCTATCTGCGCAGCGACCCTGAATTGCTCGCCCCCAACGTCCATCGAATCACGGTAATTGGCCAAGAAACCGGCAAACCCGAAGTTGATCAGAACTGGTTGGTGTTCCATCGAGATGTATTCTCTGGGGCGCAGGACAAGGTCGGACGGGTGGAAATCGCCTTTTCGCTGGTCGCTGTCAAGGATGCACCGGGTCGCTGGTCAGTGCAACCGGTGGCTGCATCGCCACTGGTGGTTTTCTTCCCGACGGTGGTTCCGACCAATCTCGGTTTTCTCGTACAGGGTCCGTATCGAACAACGCCCAGCCGAGACAACATTCCGCGCAGTGAGCCGTGGAACCAGTATCTGGTCAAGGAGACGTCCAGCCTGCTGGTGGATGCGATGCGCTGGATGCGTGACAACGCAATGCTGGAGACATCCGCTTTGCGTTGCTTGCCACTCAGTCGAGAGAAATTTCTCGGAGGAGCGATGTTCGCGCCCATCTTCGAAACTGTCCGACAAGCGCTATTGAACGAGCCGCTTCTGCCACGTTTCGACGGCGGCTTTGTCCCAGCTTCACAAGCGAAACTAGCCCGCACGCAAGAACTGCGTGAACTCTTTAGCCCTGAGCAAATCGAGGTACTGTTCGGCTCCAAGGCCTCGGCGTGGCTAACCGGCGACATCACCCCGGATCGGCAACCGGAGATTCGCACCTATTTGATGCAGGAACTGGGCATCACTGAGGTAACGCCAGCATCGCTGGTTCCACGTCTGTCCAAGGACTTCCTCGAAGCTCAATCAGACGATTGGGTGCGGCGGCTATACGAGTTCCTGAGCGGCCAGGAAGCAGCCTTGCGCCGTAGTCTCGACAAGATTCCACTCATTCGCCTCGACGACGGAGTCCATGTCGTCCCGCGTGAGAACGGCGTGGCCAAGGCATTTCTGCCAAGCGCCATTAAGACAGGTTTTCCAACGATACGTCCAGCTGTGTGCGCAACGGTCGAAGCGCGCAGTTTTCTTACTTCCCTCGGTATCACCGAACCCGATCCGGTCGATGATGTTGTCTGGAACCTGTTGCCGAAGTACCAGCAGGAGACAGTTGATGTTGCCGACGAGGACTACGCCGCTGACGTCGAACGCATCCTTGCAGCATTCAGTACCGACTCGAAGACGCAACGGGAAAAGCTCGTCGGGGCGCTGCGAAAGACCTCATTTGTGATGGTCGTCGATACCGGTGACGGCACAGGCTACGTTGCCAAACCGGACGGAATCTACCTCGCTACGGATCGACTGAAGCAGCTCTTCTCCGGTGTTCCGGACGTCCTAATCGTGGATGACAGTTACGTCTGTCTACGTGGCGAGGAGATGCGTGAATTGCTGGAGGCCTGTGGTGCATTGCGTTATCCACGACCTGAGAAAGCCCCTAGTGAGCCGAACTGGAGCGATCGACTAAGGGAGCTTCGCGTTCGCGCGGGCCATGCTGAGTCTTCTGGCTACAGCGACAAAGTGGAAGACTGGACGCTGCAAGGCTTCCAAGACTTGCTTGATCACCTACCAAAGCTCACGCCGGAGCAGCGTGCCGGGCGTGCCCGCCTGATCTGGGAGAGCTTGGGCGACCTTGAGGAACGCCGCGGGCGTGGCATCTTTGATGGATCGTACTCGTGGTCTCACAATGGGAAATACGCTACGAGTTTCCCGGCGGCCTTTCTGCGCAGCCTCAACGCTGCATCTTGGGTGCCCGACGCAAATGGCGAACTCGTACCTCCGAACCTTGTGGTGTTTGATTTCCTCGGATGGAGGAGCAACCCCTTTCTGTTAACCAAGATCGCGTTCAAGCCACCGATCATCGACCAGCTGGCAAAAGAAGCTGGCATCGATCCTGCTGCCCTCGACTTGCTGCGAAAGCTTGGCATTACCAGCGTGGCGGACCTGACCTCACGGCTTGGAATTACTAACGCGCCTCCAGTGGAGGAGGTTCCAGCTGTTAATGCGCCATCCGACGAGGTTACGTCTGAAGATGCGGATGACACCAAGCCATCTGGCGATGATGTCTACGACGACGCAAAAGGCCTGTATGGCGACGGCATGCCGGACATTCCACCAGGAACTCACGACCCGGACGGGGGCGACGGGGCAACAGGAGGCGCAGGTCGCGGCAGTTCAGGAGGGACTGGTACTGGGACGCCACGCGGCGGTGGTCAGGGCAACGGCGGGGCCCACGGTGGCTCTGGTGGCAGCACTGGTGACGGCGGCAAGGGCGGCGGAACTGGCAGCGGCGGGCAGGGTAAACGGACGCCCGGCTCGGCCGGAGGAAGACCATTCATTTCCTACCTCGGGACTCACCCCGACGACGAGGAGCCCGATCCAGATGGCCTCGATCAGGCCACACGCATGAAGATAGAGGATCATGCCATTTCCCTAATCATTTTGCTCGAATCCGGGCTTCACCGCACACCGGATGGCAACCCAGGTTTCGATCTCTTCGAAGCCAACAAAGATGGCCAGCCAGTTCGATGGGTCGAGGTCAAGTCGATGACGGGCAGTCTGGAAAACCGACCCGTGGGGCTTTCTCACACACAGTTCGACTTCGCCCGAAGGAAGGGTGATTCGTACTGGCTGTACGTGGTCGAGTACGCCACCGACGCCGTGAAGGCGCGGGTTCTCAGGATTCAGAATCCTGTTGGCCATGCGCGGACGTTCACGTTCGACAAAGGCTGGAGCCAGATCGCTCGAACGGAGCCACCGGAATCGCCTAAACCGAAAGCCTGATTCATGTCTACGATCAAACCCATGGCCGGTAGTTCGCTGGAGCACTCTGCACTCAAGCCGCGTCACAGGTTGGTCCGCGACGGACATCCGACAAACCTGACGCTGCGCATCCACAGGGCATTGAGCTGGCTGAATCGTGCCGAGCAGGCCGAAGACATGGACGGAAAATTCATATTTCTGTGGATCGCCTTCAATGCCGCCTACGCACAGGAACTCGACGACAGCGACCGCACGTCCGACAAGGTCACTTTCACGGCTTTTCTCCAAAAGCTCTGCGACCTCGACACAAGCAAGCGCATCGACGACCTGATCTGGAAGGAGTTCTCGGGCAGCATCCGAACACTGCTCGACAACCCTTACGTTTTTCACTTGTTTTGGGAGTTCCAGCGTGGCCGAATAGGTGAAGCTGAATGGAAGGACCGGTTCGCCAGCGCGAAGAAGTCGGCACAGTCCGCGCTGGCCAGCGGTAATACACCCGCGCTGCTGTCAGTCATGTTCAATCGCCTCTACACGCTACGCAATCAACTGATGCACGGTGGGGCAACATGGGGTGGCAAAGTCAATCGAGACCAACTTCGCGATTGCACCCGGCTGCTGGGAAAGTTGGTCCCTGTGATTATTGCGGTGATGATGGACAATCCGAACACGCTGTGGGGCGACGCTCTGTATCCTGTTATCGAGCAAGATTCCTGATTAGAATTTCGGGGCATCCCTCGTTTCGACCGAGAACTGATGGGTCGCACTGAGCAATTTTTAATGCAGGCATCTCCAACATTTTGGTTGTGGTTCGCATTCAATTGAAATCTACATGCGAAGTTTGCGAAGAGTTTTTTACTCGTTGAAGATCAACAGCTTGCACAGCGATCATTCTTCGCAAGCGATGCGAAGCAGGCGAAGTATTTGCAGCTCTTGACGAAGGTACAGGAGCTATTTTTCTAAGCTGAAAGTGGCCGCAAAACTGACAACGAGTAGATGTTGGTTTGAGGGCCACGAGCCCCTCGGGCACGCGGTTGAGTCTTGACGGTGATTTGAGGTGGCGAGGCCAACAGCAGCCTTTCAATAGCTGCGTCAATGATGGCTTTCGAGGCATGCCCTTGAAAACACTCGCTGGTGATTTGCCATCGGGTGGATTGCCCCTTGAGGCGCAAAAATTCGACAATCTTCTTGACCGCTGCGTTGGTTCGAACCGTGTCCGCCGCGTCAGTGGCTTTGAGGAACACGAATTTTGCTGACTCGACGCCATGGCGAATCCAGCCCATGGCGGCCTGGATGTGTTGGACATCAATCCGTGTTTGCAAGTCGCAGAGGGCAAAAATCATGGCCAGCCGCAGCAACATCGGCGCACGACGCTCCAATAGCGCGGTGACATGTTCGCCAGCGCTGTCGTCAATCAGTTCACCTCGATAGAGCTGGGAGTAAATGCTTTGTGCCTGTGCTGTCAGGCTTACTGGCAAGTGGTCCCGCTCATTGACTCGCTCAGCCTGGACCAATTCCAGAATGCTGAGAATTCTGGCGGCCAGGTCATCTACCGTTTCCTGAGGAGTTGCTTGTGGAAACGGCACAATCCTTTCCCGCTCCGCCCAAATCATCAGGAATCTGTTGGCAAAGCCGTTCGTCAATTCACGCGCGCGCATTAATGACAAAAGTTCGCTGGGCGATATGGCTCCGCTCAAACACAGGTGGGGGTGACTCGCATACAGGCGGTTCGATTTCGTTGCAGGTTTCAGGCTGACGCCGTCCCAGCAGTCGCGCAGGGCTGCCGACAGGGTGTTGCCCTCACGTCGTCCCTGATGCAAAACATTGGCAAATTCCGATTCGACAACCCACAGCCGTTTATCTTGAATCGCCGGAACTTCCAGCTTGCCATTTTTGTAGCCGTCATGAAATAGTGAAACTAAACCTTCACGGCTTGACAAACCACCTCGGTGAATAGGGGGTGCTGCCGATTCCCGCAGTTGGCGCAGCGCTGTGTCCAGGCGGTTGACCAGTGAGACGGCATCGCCTTTTCGGCCCCGACCAGACCTGCCAATGTGGAGTATGTAGAGCCGAGCGTGATGCCAGGTGTTGCCAATTGGCAGGTAGGGACCACGGCCGATGGCGCAGGACAAGTACGCCATGAAATTGGCCGCTATCGCATAGGGATTGGCTTCAGTTCCTACACTTCCTGCCCTGGCCACGTCACCAACCAGCCCGTACAGGCAGGCTGGATCGGGCTGCGGTGCGTTGCGATGGGTGTCTGGCGAGTCGTCTTCGGACTGCTCGTCAACTGGCTGGACGATTACGTCGCCATTCAGCGCCCGATTGGTCGGTGGATGCAAAAAGTGGTGGCCTGGCATTCATCTACGCATCGAGTGTCTCGGATTCCACGATGGCCTTGAGTTCCGTCAGAATCTCCGGGTGGTGCATTTGCAAGTAGCGGTTGACCTCAACGTTTTCCAGCAATTTGGACAGGTATTTGCTGGCGAGAAACAAGTTGAGTACGTCCTGGCTAAAGTTTTGCTCTACGAGTTTGTACTGCTCCTGCAGGCTTACCATCTCACGTTCCATGTTGGCCATTTGCGCGGGACTCACGCCCGCGACCTTTTTGGGTTTGCCTGGGTCGACCAACTGCGAGGCTGGCGTTGCAGCAAAAAGCGCATTTGCATATGCCAAGGTGACACAGTTGGCGTCCACCATCAACTCGACGCACTCGACCTGACGCATCGGCTTCAATTTTTTCAAAATTGTGCCCAGGTCCGATGCAAATTGCTGATCTTTCAGTAGCGCGGCGGCTTCTGGGCAGATGCCGTCCAGCAAATTGAGTTTCCGGGTGATGGTGGATACGTCAAGGTCCAGCGCATCGGCCAGACGTTGTGCAGTAACCCCTTTTTCCACAGCCCTGCATAACATCACGTGTTCTTGAATGGATGACAAGCGGTTGATGCGCGTGTTGTACGTGTAGCTTTCGTCATCCGTGGATTCCAGGCATGGTGCTTCAGCGCGCTCCAGTGTTCTGAGTGCAAGTAAGCGCAGATGGCCGTCGATCAGTACTCGGTGACCGGTCTTTTTGTCCGCTGGCCCGACAGTCAGCGGCTCGATCAAGCCGACTGCTTTTATGGAGGCTTGAATCTGCAGGAACTTTCTCGTGGTCAATATGACGGCCTGCGCCTTGCGTGACGGCAGAATCAAGTCCAGGGGAATGGACAGTGGATCAGGCAAAAACGCGAGCGATAGCTGGGCCATGTCAGGCTCCTTTAGGCCAAACACGCTCGGCCAGATATGTAGGCAACGTGTCCAGACCTTCCGCCCGAAGCAGGTTGGTAAAGTTTTCATTGATCAGGAGCTGTCCCAATGCGCCAATCACAAAAAGAAGGCGTTGCTGTGCTGCGCCTGCCTTTTTAACCATCAGTTTTTGCCGCTCAACTTCCTTCTGATAAGTCCGGACCAGGCTTGAGGCGGTGATGTCAACGGCCACGCGTGGCGTACCCCGTCCCAGAGTCCGCCCAAACGTCTGACGTTTCTCGATCACACGACGGGCCTGCAGCAGTTGTTTTCCGCGCAGCTGGCCAGATTCGTATGCTTCCTGAAGTGCCGCTTGCACCGCCTCATTGCTGTTTCCAGCGCCAACAATTGCCAGCGCGGCATTCAGCGGTATGCGGCCACTTTCAACGGCCACCATTAGACGTTCCTCGCCATTTTTGATGAGCAGCATGATCCCTTGAACGTACTCGACGCTCAGGCCAGTCTTCTTGGCGATGGTCTTTTTGTCATAACCCTTGGCCACCAGTTGCTGGATGCCAGCCAGCAGTTCCAGTGGGCTGGATTTGCGGCGGGCAATGTTCTCCACCATGCTCATGATGAAGGCGTCTTCCTCGCTGACATCGACCACGAGAGCCGCAATGGTGGTTTCGCCCAAAGCCATGAATGCTTTGAGCCTGCCCTCTCCACAGACGAGTAGGTACTTTTCACCGCCGTCGTCAGCTGGGCGAGGAGTCACGGTGATCGGCTTTTTGAGGCCTACCGATTTGATGTTCTCAACGATCTGATCGAAAACCGCCTTGTTGCGGTCACGAGGGTTGAGCACCTCGATGCGGTCGATCGGAATCATGCGCAAATCGCCAACTGACTGCTTTTTGGTCATGACGCTCTCCGTATGCGGGTGCGCTGAGCCATGCCGTAGAAATATTCTAGGGTGTCAAAGCGGTAGCTTTCAATTTCGATGGCGTTGCGATCAGCAAGACTGATGCGGGGGAGCCCAAAATCCAAACGCGGCAGGAGGTAGTAATCCAGCGGCGCGTCGTTGGTTTGGTTAAGACGCACCGCCACTGTGATGTCTGGGGTCAGACTGGTGTCGAAGCGAACCTTCCATCGATTGCGCCCGCTGTCATGGGTTTGGCAGCGTGCCAACACCAGCGAAACCGTGAATTCCCTGTTGACCAGCAGAAGATCGGTTGCGGGATCGCGCTGAATGGTGCCGCCCAGATCACCAATAGACTTTTCTGTCTGTGCAACGATTTGCGGGTGGAGGCGCCTCAGAAACTGGTTTGCCTCCAGATACCGGTAGTCCCGATCGGGCGTAAATCCAACCTCTTGGTAGGCGCGGATGAGGCTGCCAAATCTGTGGATGTAGGCCGATGCGGAAGGCATCCCTTCGGTCTCGTCAATGATCAGCCCAGACAGAAACCCTCGGTCGTGGTACAGCGAACGCAGTCGCTCAATCAGTTCGACGTTGGAGAACCGGTACGACCGGGCCCGAATGATGCCTTGGGCCACATAGAACATTTCCGGCGGCACTATGGCCTTAAACGCACCTTCTTTTTTGATCCACATGTCCGGGGTGTTTTCCACCCGGAGCTTTTTCAGCTTGAACGACCGACGGTTGTAGATGTTGTTGCCAATGTACTTTTCGTTGCTCAGTACCTCTCGGACAGTGGCACGGGTCCAGGACCGACCAAGATCTGTGTGGATGCCTTGCTGATTGAGACGGAACGCGATTTCTGACTCAGTCAGAGCGTCATCCGTGAACCATCGGTAGATCTGGAGCACAACTTCCACTTCGTCATCTGGCCCGGGCATCAAGATCACCCGGTCTGTCTGGAGGCTTTTGTGCTCACCGCGAGCAAGTTCCGACTTGACGGATCCGGTCTGGTCTAGGAGCGTGCGACGCAGTCCGTATCCGGCCGGGCCACCTTGGCGATATCCCAATTCGATCAGTCGACATTGTCCGGCGAACACCTTTGCCGACAGTTCCCGGCTGTATTCACCAGCCATTGCGCGTTTGACACCCTTTACGATAGTGGCCACCGGCGAGCCGTCGTTTTCAAACTGCTCAGCAACGTAGGCAACTTGGATGTTTTTGCGCTTGCAGATGTACTCGTAATAGGCTGATTCATCGGCGTCTTGGAAGCGCCCCCAGCGGCTGACGTCATAGACAAGGATAATCTGAAAATTTGCAGCGCCCGATTCCACATCCTTGATCAATTGCTGCAGCGCCAGTCGCCCTCCAATGTTCAGGCCACTTTTGCCTGCATCGGCATAGGTCTTTACGATTTGGATGCCACGGTGCGACGCATATTCGCGGATCTTGTCGGCTTGGTTCTCGGTGGAGTACTGCTGGTGTTCGGTCGACATCCGAACGTACTCGGCCGCCCGGAATTGGGCGGGCGGGTCCAACCCTTCATCTTTTGATTCTTCTGTGGACATGACGCTGATCGTGTGGAGTTCATTTGGTGGGGACGTTAATGGCTGGTCGGTCATTTGGCTATCACGTCCTATCTTTGCAAGCGTCTGTTTTGCAGGGACAGTCGCCGCACACTGGAGAAATCTCCACAATCCACGCGTCCATCTTTGCAGATTGGCTCAGTGGAACAGGCCGGATTCGGTAGATCCCAGCGGGAAAGCCACTTATCAAAATTGACATGTCCGTCTTCGAGAGTTCAAATCTCTGGGCGCCATTGGGCTTGGCGCGTTGCTGATCGCGGTTTCGATCCGCGTATTGCTGGTTCTTGGCCCTGTAGTTGCTTGAGTAGTCCGGATTGCGTTCTCGCCAGGCTCGCTGTGCGTCCTGCCGGTTTTCGCGGTAAAAGCGGTCGTCCTGCAGCTTTTTGCGTTGCCAGGCTTGGCGTCGTTCCCGTTGGCAGGCTGGGGATGAGCAGTAGGTTTGGTTTTGGACCTGTGGGCGGGGTTGAAAGACTTCGCCGCAGCAGGGGCAGATTTTGGGCTCCATTGGCGTTCTCCATAAAAAATCTGTATGGGAACGCCGGGCTCCATGCCTTTTGGGGTTCTGTGCATCGCTCCTAGAGGTTTGGTGATCGATTCGGCTGTTTAACGGAGCGACTCGCATGTTGCGGTTGAATTTCAAGGTGGGAGCTCATGGCAATCCTTGATCTTCGAGAGGCTGGCCGCACTTATCTCTTATGATGCTTCGTTGACCCTAAAATCAATCACACCAGACAAACCAACAAATTAGACGAAAAGTGGACAGCACTCGCATTCAACCTGTCGGAGGAGATCACGCAATCGAGGTCATGGCGATTGGGGTTGAATGGGGTATGCCGCACCTTGACGATGCTCAATTCGCGTCACTTCAGGCTGTGTATGAAGCCAACGCCGAAATCAAAGGGTTTTTTCCGACGCTTGCTCCAGTTCAGGCGTTTCTGATTCAAAACCAAATTGGTGTTCCTGGCCCGGATGGGGCCGTGCAATTTGAGCCTAAGAACTTTACTCCCCCTCAATTCACTGCTCGAAACGGTGGATTTGACTTGCAGCGGTTTGACAGCACCGGAAAAGTGATCTGGGTTGCCTCTGTTAGGCCTGAATTCATTTCCGTTAACTGCACAGCGTATGACCGCTGGAAGAACGTCAAACCACAAGCACTGGCAATTTTGCAACCGTTGGTGGAAGCGGCGATGCTTAGTGGGGCCACGATCAATGCGATTGGCTTACAGTACCAGGACGCGTTCCGATTGCTCGATGGAACTTCTCCAGGAGTCACAGGGCAGCTTTTCCGCAAGAACAGCAAATTTCTCCCTATGCACCTCTTTGAGCAGCCTTCTTTTTGGCATTGTCATCAGGGCTGGTTCTCGAAGGCTCCGGATGAGCGACGCATATTGAATAATGTTGCGACGGAGGTTGCTGAAGTCAATGGGACGCATTTTGCCCGGATAGGTGGGCAGCACCGAATGTTTGCCACTTTGGCAGATGGGCTGACTCCTAAGCCGGTCGCATCAGGTGAGATTGACCAGATCCTGCAATGCTTGCATGATGAAAACATAACTGTAATAAATGGGATCCTCAGCGATGGAGCGCTTAAATCCATTGGCTGTACGGTGGGAGGCACATGATCGGTAATTCGGCTCTGTCTAGTAGTCCAGCGTTTTCAAATATCATGGGTATGACTGGTGGGCAATTGACGGCTACACAGTCGACGGTGTATGTCGTCAGCGAATATTTTGTTTCGACTAAGAAGCCGGCGGCGAAGTCTGATGTCGATTACTTGAAATCACCGCTGGAGCAAATTCGTGCTCAGCTAAATGCATGGTTGAGCCGATTTGGCAGTCAGACACGCGTCGAGACCGAAGATGCAACCCTGTTGGTCGCCCCACCTAAGCAGATACCGCAAGAGTACTTCGACTCTTATGAGCCCGTATTCAAGACTGTAACGCTCTACCGAGCACGAGTAAGCAAATGGAATGATGATGCGTCCGAAGTACCTTCGGACGAGCAAAAAAATGCTGCTCTATTAGGTCTTGCAAATTTAGTGCTGGCACTTCTACCAGCACCTTCGCCAATGCTTCTTGAAGATGGGACGATCGGCGCCTTCTGGCGTCGTGGCCAATGCTACGCCAGTATTGACTTTGAGGTTGATGGCGAGCACAGCTGGGCGGGGACTGATGGCACGAAGTTTCATTCCGGAACTTGGAAAGTGCCTGGACAAATACCCCCAGACCTCATTAGCGAATTGCTGTCGATAAACCACTAAGGCTATCGATGAGCTTTTTCTATTACGACACTCAGTCGAAGCTGCAGCGCGTAGAACAGCTTGTTGCGAAAGACAAGGATGGCACGAAACAGACGGAAAAAGTGTCCGAGTGTTCACCCGGACCGGTGGCGGACGAGGAAATCCTGGCCCGGAGTCTTGAATACCCAAACAAGTTCACCGACGAAGGGGGATTGAGCGATATCTTGTTCCAAGATGCATTTACGCACGGTGCATCGGCTCAGCGTCTCCCGGGGGGGTGGGACATTCATTCTTCCGACGTGCACAGCCGCTTCGAATTTCGAGCTAAGAGTCGTCGCGAGGGGACCGACGGTCGGGCTCCCGATCCCGAGAACCTATACATCGGTGCATTCCATATGAGTGCAGCTGAACTCCGGGCATGCAAGCTTGACAGCGATAAAGCATCAAGGGTTCGTATTTACGACGCCGGTGAAGCTGCAGATCAACTGCATGCTGAAATTGTCGTTGATGCCACAGGATTGTCTAGGCCTCAACGGAAAGAAATGCGGGTGCGCCTCATGGTTCTGGCGCAGCGGCGCGGACTGTTTGTGTCGCCACACTTGCCAGCGGAAGATTTTGGCCGCGCCGAAAGGTCACAGTGTGAAATGCACTTGCCGCCAGTGCATGAGTCAATTCGTTACAGTGGCCAATCCTCAGCAACCTAGGATTTCAGGATTTTTGCGTAAACGAATCGCGCGTCTTGAGAAATTGAAACTCCGCAACCCTTGGAAGGGTAGATTTGAACCGTGGTCCGCAGTCCACCACCATTACCCTCCGGTAAGCTGTTCACGTCAACGCCGGATTGGTCATTCACTCTGGACGAAGATAAATTTTCACTCCGGGCATTGGGTCGAAGTCCTTTGAGTGGCGGTGTTCTGGATACCGACGGACTTCAGATCGCGCCAGGCGTGATGTGGTCACGGTCGCCAGAATATGCATCATACCGGTGCGCTCCAAAATTTCCCGCGAATACGCCTGTGAAAACGGCTAATACTTTCCACAACTGATTCCCACTTTTCCAAGCGCATTCACCACCGCTGCTTGACAAGTGATTTCATCACTACCTGATGTTGAGTGTTTGAACGTGTCCGCAATACCGGGACACTTACCCGTGAGTTTCTTAACAACACCAACTTTATTTCGGATTTCGGATAGAAGCTCAGTTAACCATTTTTCAAGCGATTGAGCTTGATCAAGAATAAAGACGAGCCCCTTGAATGATTCTTCCGAAGTTTCATCGTCCTCTTGCTTTCGACGTGAACGCCGTTGTACTTCAACTATATAAACAGTTTTTAAGCCAACCTGAAATCTTGCCACCAAAACACCACGTGGCACTTTCTTGGCAACGTCAAAATAAAGCCAGTTGCGGGTCTTGGTATTAACTTCGTCGTCATCCTCGAATGGGGTTAATGCAATAAGTTTAAACTCTGGGCCGGGACAGAACCCCGTCTCAAAAGTAAACCAGTCAACATACCGAATCATCGTGGGGTATTGCCTCTGCAAATACAACATGGCATTCCACATGTCACGCAACATGCCGTGTGACTCCATCACCTGCTTTGCATAAATTGAAGCTTGACCGACACCTTTCCCACTGCCATAGGGATCGCCACCAGAAACAACCGATGGGGGCGTACCACCACTGGTGCCACCCTGCCCACCGCCAGTTTTTTGAGGGTCGCGCCTGACATCAAACACTGCCCTACGTTTGCCAACGACTTCAAAGTCAGTATCAATAATTTCCGTTGAGCCCAAACCATGATCCGGCTCTTCACTGCCCGTCAGGTCAACAATGCCCGGTGATTTGGTAAACCTACGGACATGACCACCTATCTGGTCGTCACCACCTTGACCTTCAATACCGAAGCCATCAAATTCTTTCAGGTCTTCCCTGTCCCTCTGGATCAAAGCACCCTCTGGATCGCTGCATCCGACAATTTGTAGCGCAAGAAAGGATCCATCATCGAGCCGAATTCCTTTGACTTTCAGTTTTGCCTTGCCTTGATGCCAGGGTTGAATTTTTAGAAAAATTTCAGGCGAATACCTTGCATCGTGGTTCGACTCAATTTGGCTGTAGATTTCTCTCAAGACTCGCTCTGTGTAAGGTTCATACTTGGCGTGCGCAAGCAATACCACGTCGTCCAAGACCAAACGTTTTCTCAACTTGACCTTCCATTTGCCATCTTCCTCGGGCTCATCCAGTTCAGCATAAAGTTTGCTTAAGTGTGGCTCGTTTGAGCCATGCCATGGATACGTTGCAAGCACGCGTTTAATTTCTGCTGATCGACCGTAGCAACGGTAGAAAAATTCGAGACAGGGAACGATCAATCTGCGTCCACCATTCACGCCGAATTCAAGAAAATGGTTTTTATCGCGTGGGTAATGAAGTGGATAACTTTCCCAGACGTAGGGTGGGTCAGCTACTTGTTGAAAAGAAGTGTGCCTCCATCCACTTTCTGAAAAATTTACGTTAAATTCAGCATCCTCAAAAACTGCCTGAGAGCGGAAGAATCCGTTCCTCCAAACACTGCCAATTCTCAGCAGGCCTAACGATGTGATTGGCGCTTTTTTGTACACAATGTGGTCGGACAGGCCGTTTGGAAAAACTTTCCGAAAAGCAACCCGAACATTGGGCTGAGATTCAGCTTTGCTATTTTTGGAGATGTGGGTGTGAAGCCAAACGATCAGTGTGTCTGGATCATCGCCAAAAACATCTTTAAGACTGATTTGCTTAGCAACGGGTAAGAATTTGAAGTTGACCGGCAAAGAAATAGCAACTCCCAAACAACGGCATAGGGGGCAGCCATTATCGGCTG
>Ga0214247_1000961_pt1 | contig 14262 bp, 14 predicted proteins | sample TroBogypolimnion_18_FD_153085 | JGI IMG/M metagenome (GOLD analysis project Ga0214247, IMG submission 153085) | Freshwater microbial communities from Trout Bog Lake, WI - 03JUN2009 hypolimnion | ecosystem: Environmental > Aquatic > Freshwater > Lake > Hypolimnion/Profundal zone ... | reverse complement strand
TTGATTGTTTGCAAATGGTGGGATTTCACACGCAACCTTTAAAAGGTGCGCCGATTGGTCGGTTTTTCAGGTCTTGCAGGGCCTTTTCCCATATCTCGGGCACGCTCATCCCGGCGCTCCCAATAGTTGGCCGCGCACCATCCAGAAATTGGTTAGCGCAAACAGTGTGACGAGTTGGGCGGTGTTCTTCTTCAAACCGCGGTAGCGCACTTTCACAAATCCGAACTGAAGCTTAATCACGCGTAACGGCTGCTCCACTTTGGCCCGGATTCCAGCTTTGATCTTCTCGGCCTTGTCGATCGAGGCATCCGCTGCGTTGTCTGGTTTTAGCGCCTTGCGTTTGTCCGGCCGCATCGCCACATGCCATGTAACGCCAGCTTTGGCGTCGGGGCACTTTTCTGTATCCTGGGATACCGCATCGCCGAATTCCACGACCTTCTGGCCATGTAACAAACAATTGCTCTCGGTCACTTCATGCACATTGCCAGAGGTGCAGCGCACCGTATGTGCTAGGCCCGCCTCAGCATCTGCGCCATTGTGGCCCTTGTTGCTCGAATGCATTCCCTGTTCGCGCTTGTAATCCTTGTTCTTGGTCGATGAGGGTGCTGCAATCAAAGTGGCGTCTACCACCGTTCCAGTCTTGAGCAACAGCCTGCGCTGAATCAAGATGTCATTGACAATGACGAGGATTTGCGCGGCAAGTTCGTGCTTCTCCAGCAGGTTACGAAAGCGCAACATGGTGCTTTCATCTGGCAGGCGGCCAAACTTGTCAAACTGGGCAAATTCACGGTAGAGCAAAGTGTCAAAGTAGGTCTCTTTCATGGCGGGATCCGACAGCGTGAACCATTGCTGCATAAAGTGAACTCGTAGCATGGTTTGCAATGAATACGTTGGCCGCCCAGTCTTTTCCTCAGGGTAGTACTGCGCGATCAACTCGACCAACGCAGCCCATGGTACTAACTGCTCTATCTGGTCCAAGAACCCTTTGCGCGTCTTCTTGACGTTCATATTGAGCTTCAGGCTTGCTTGTTTCATGGACGATATTTTCTCAGACCGGACTCACTTCGAGCACACAGGTCGGTGCGGTTCAGGGTGTCCTTACTATTCACATCCCTCCATTCGGGACTGTGGTGTGGAGAGGTCCACTGCATCAGCCTCTTTGACCTCCCCCCAAAAAAATTGCAGATGCCCGGCGGGCTAGGCGCAGCAAATGCGCGGCGTCCATGCGGGTCGCATGCGGAGTTCACCATCGCAAGCGGCCACTGCATCATGCGCCGTCGCCCGCGTCCTTGCTTCCCGTGCTTTGTTCGCTGTAGGACTTGCCGGTATCACTTAAGCGGCCTTTAACATGTTGACCGCATCGGCGAGGGTACTAGGTGCCAACTTTGCATAACGCTGTGTCATGCTAGCATTGGCATGGCCCATAAGTTTCTGTACGGTGTAAAGCGACACGCCTGCCATCACCAACTGGCTGGCAAAGTCGTGGCGCAGGTCGTGCCAGCGTAAATCGGGAATGCCGGCCGCCTTGGCGACTTCGCCCCATGCCTTCTTCACGTTGTTGAACTTGCCGCCCGTTATCGGCGACTTGAACACCAGTCCCTTGGCAAGGTCAGGCCTGATCGCCAGCAGCACCGCCAGGGCCTCAGTGTTAAGCGGAATGGTGCGGGTCGCATTGCCCTTGCTGTGGCTTGCTAGCACCGATATGGTGTTGTGCCGCAAATCTACCGACTCCCATTCCAGCTTGAACAGTTCACCCTGCCGCATGCCGGTGTTCAGTGATAGCAGCACCATCGGCGTGATGTGGTCGCAGTAGCCTTTGACTTCTGGGTAAAGTTCTAGGCCACGCTCTGCGCGCCACTTGTTGCCGCTCGACCGGTCGATTGCGGCCTGGGCATCACGGTTGGCGAGGGCGTCCCGCAGTCGCTTGGACTCGTCCGGCGTCAGGTAGCGTACCGTTTCATCATCGGCCACTTCCAGCGGTTCCAATTCAGCCAGGGGGTTTACCGCGCCCTTGTTGTTCTTGACCCAATGACTCAAGACGCCTGAAAGCGAGGCCACGTCCCGATTAACGGTGGCCGGCTTCACGCCATCATCGTTAATGCGTTTATTTCGAAACTTGTCTATTTCGCTGGCACCTATATCGGAAATGCGCTTGTTCAAGAGTTTGACCCATACCGCCTTCACTCGCGCCACTGACTTCGGGCCGTTTTTCAGGCGGGCGAGGGCGTGGCTTTCATAGTGATCGTCGATGTACTCTGCCAGGGTCGATGTGCTGCCTGTCCGCTTGGATGCAGTCTCTGGATCAAGAATGATCTTCTTGGCCTTTTCTTCGGCCTGTTTCAATGTGTAGGTGCCTGCCAGTCCAATCTTGACGCGATTGCCGCGACCAAGCTGCACATAGTATGTGCGGTTGCCGCTTGGTTGAACTCGCAGCAGCAGGCCCTGGGGCCGCTCAGCGCGAACCTCGTAGGGTTTGGCAGGCTTGTCCCTAGCCTGTGCCGCCTTGGCTATGGTGGAACGCTCCACCGGTATACTCGTCGTTGTCATTGCTTTGCCTCTCTGGTGCGAAGGTTTTAAACTTAAGTGCACCGTAAGTGCAAATTTTAGTTTGCAACTGCACTTATTAGCAAGCAATGGCAAAAATAGGTCTTTGGTTCTCCTCTGAAAATGAGGTTTTCCGAGGGTGTGGGTAAGAGTCTTGTTCGCCTTTACACGGCGTAGGTCGGCGGTTCGAGCCCGTCATCACTCACCACCCACACCAATCAAAGGCGAACATCATTGTTCGCCTTTTTGTTTTTTTTGATGGAGAGTTAATCGCATGTTCGATTTTGTTCGCAAGCACACGAAGATCATGATGACCCTCATGTTCTTGCTGATCATTCCGGCCTTCGTGCTGGTCGGTATCAATGGCTTTCGCAGCTTCAACGCCGGTGGTGACACCGTAGCCAAAATTGGCAGCTACTCCATCAAGCAAGAAGAGTGGGACGCCACGCACAAGAACGAAGTGGATCGCTTGCGCAGCTCACAACCCAATGTCGACCCCAAGTTGCTGGACTCACCGCAAGCGCGCTTTGGTACGCTGGAGCGTCTGGTGCGTGAGCATGTGCTTAGCGATGCGGCAGCTGACGCGCACTTCACCAGCACCGATGTGCGCCTGGCACATGAATTGCAGCAGAACCCCACTATCGCAAGCTTGCGCAAGCCCGACGGCAGTTTGGACATGGAGCGCTACACGCAGCTAGCCGCCAGCCAGGGTCTGACACCCGCCGGGTTTGAAGCGCGCGTGCGCAAAGACCTGGCGCTTCGTCAGGTGGAAGGTGGCATCGCTGGCACCGCACTGGCACCCGCAGCACAGGCCAATGTCGCCTTGAATGCCTTCTTTGAACGCCGTGAGGTGCAGGTCGCCAATTTCCTGCCCGCCGATTACAAGGCCCAGGTCAACCCGACCGATGCGGAGATGAACAGCTACTACCAGGCCAACCAAAAGCAGTTTCAGGCCCCCGAGTCGGCCAGCGTGGAATACATCGTGCTGGACCTCGACAGCGTGAAGAAGACGATTGCGCTGAGCGAGCCAGAGCTCAAGTCGTACTACGAGCAGAACGCCGCACGACTGAGCGGTAAGGAAGAGCGCCGCGCCAGCCACATTTTGATCAATGCGCCCAAGGACATGGCTGCGGCCGATCGCGCCAAGGCGAAGGAAAAGGCCATGGCTCTGTTGGAAAAGGTGCGCAAGGCGCCCGACAGTTTTGCCGACGTGGCGCGCAAGAATTCGCAGGATGCAGGTTCGGCCCCATCGGGCGGCGATCTGGATTTCTTTGGCCGCGGTGCCATGGTCAAGCCGTTTGAAGACGCGGCCTTTGCCATGAAAAAGGGTGACATCAGCGACCTGGTGGAGTCGGATTTTGGCTTCCACATTATCAAGCTGGTGGACATCAAGGCGCCCAAGCAAAAGAGTTTTGAAGAACTCAGGCCCAGCATCGAAGCGGACCTGCGCGGCCAACAGGCACAGCATAAGTACGCCGAGCTCGCCGACAGCTTCACCAATGCCGTGTACGAGCAGTCCGACAGCTACAAGCAGATCGCCGACAAGCTGAAACTGGAAATCAAGACCGCCAGCAATGTGCAACGAAAGCCTCTACCCGACGTCAAGGGCGCCTTGGCCAATTCGAAATTGCTGACCGCCTTGTTCAGCCCGGATTCGGTGGAAAAGAAGCGCAATACCGAAGCCATCGAGGTCGGCCCCAACCAACTGGTGTCGGCACGCGTCACCCAATACGCAGCGGCCCGCGTCCTTCCCTTTGCCGATGTGCGCAACGATGTGCATGATCGTTTGGTGAGCAGCCGCTCGGCCGAACTGGCCAAGAAGGATGGCGCCGCCAAGCTTGAAGCCTGGAAGCAGCAGCCCGACGCCGCCAAGCTGGGTACTGCAGTGACGGTGTCGCGTGACCAGGCGCAAGCCCTGGCACCCGCTTTGCTGGACAAGGCGATGTTGGCCGACAGCTCCAAGCTGCCGGTCTGGGTCGGTGTCGATCTGGGCGCCCAGGGCTATGCCGTGCTGCGCGTCAACAAGGTGCTGGAACGCAGCGCGCCGGATGAGGCCCGTGGCAAACAGGAACGTGCCCAATACGCCCAGTGGGTGGCGAGTGCGGAAAACCAGGCCTATTACGAGCTGCTGAAAACCCGCTTCAAGGCCCAAATCAAGGTGTCCAAGCCCGTTGCCGGTTTGATTGCAGCGTCCAGCGCAGAATAAGGCTTTTGGCAGGTTATAATCTTTCTTCTACGGTGGCTGTAGCTCAGTTGGTAGAGTCCAGGATTGTGATTCCTGTTGTCGTGGGTTCGAGCCCCATCAGCCACCCCACTTGTTAAAAGTCTAACGCCGACAAGCACTTACCTGCTGTCGGCGTTTTGCCATCATCCACTTAGCTCAGCCAGCTCCTTCTACGGAGTCTGCTGTGAGCATCAAAACCCCCCGACTTACCCGCGACCGCTGCGGTGTCTACTACTTCCGCCTCGTTGTTCCGTTAGCATTGCGCAAGGACGTCGGAAAAACAGAATACCGGCGTAGCCTGAGAACAAAAGATGCGTCAATCGCGCGTCAGCGTGCCTTGGCGTTGTGTGTAGCAGTGGAGGGATTCATGGCCGGACCAAAAATATCGGATTTTTCGCATCTTTTGGGTAATGACTCACGAGTTGGCAAACTCATAACCATCGATTTAGAGCGCGGCTTCGCCCACGCTGACACCCCAGAAGAGGGGAAAACCATGGCGGAAATCGTGTTCGCAATGGCCGCCGCCCGCAGAGCAGGGCTCAATCAGGTTGCAGCCGCTTTGCCATCATCCCAGAGCAGAACCAACCTGGAAACTGCGAAAGATATGTTCTTGAAGGAGCGTGCGGCGACCCTTAAGGCTGCGACCATGAACAAGCAGCGCGGTGTAAGCCTTGATCGCGTGAGGGTGTCGCTAGAGCAGGACGCTTGCCGCTACCGAGAGCGTTGCATCTGCCATGATTTTGGTAGCCTTCTTTCAGGACGGCAGCAATGAAACATGCGCTTGCAATTCGTCCCAAGGTGCGGACAGCTTTCGACCCTCGCGGATCAGTAAACCGGTTGTTTCCAGAATCGCAACGTCCTGATGCACATTTTTGTAATCACGTGCTAGCGCAAGTGCCAGTTCCCTGACATTGCTGGCGCCATGTTGGCGAACATGGCGTAGCAGATCAAGGCGACGGGGCGATAGTGTGTCCAGCATGGTTTGGACGTCGAGAAAAGTCACATTGGTTTCGTCAACTTGCGCACCAGCAGCAGCCTGATTCCAGGCTTGAGAAAATCTCTTCCCCATATCGGCCAAACTGCCCACATTGACCTGCACTTTATGCGTTGCGCTCATTTGTCGCCCTTTCTACATCGGCCAAAAAATCGGCCACCAGTTTTTCCACGCTCACAAACCTGTAACGGGTTTCTACCTCGCCCATGTGCTTGTGATCACTTTTTCCGCGTTCGTTGTCATATCCCACGATGCGCAATCCATCACGACCATAAAACAGGCTGTATTTCAGCCCATGCGGTCTTTCAGATGATGGTTTTGGAAGTTGCCAGATCGTCATTTCAACGATGGAGCCATCAGGCAGAACCGCCTTGTCATAGAAAATCCGCTTCGCCTTCATATGGTCACTCTAACCATAATTAATTGTGGTGTCAATGACCATAAATTTTTCTGGACGCAAGGTCTGTTCGCGGGTAAAGTGTGGGGTGGATGTCATCCACTTAGGTCATCCACTTAAATAGCGTTTTTCAACCTGCTGGCATGAGCGAAGTCTAATGGTGACAAGGGGTTACGGCGGTTTTTTGCACAAGTGGGGTGGAGCCCCATCAGCCACCCCAAAAATCGCTAATGAAATCAAGCACTTACCGGAAACGGCTAGGTGCTTTTTTTCTGCCTGCTTGCGTGTGCTGGGTCTATGTAGCCACTATGTAGCCACCACCATCGCGACGGTGTTGTGGCGGTCGGCGGGCCGCGCAGTCGAACGGGTAGGCCGCGCCAATCGTAATGTCGCCGCCGTCAGCAATCCCATTCCGGCATCGGCCAGTTAGGATCAGCAGTGCTGTGCGCAGTCGATTGCCCGTTTGGATTGGCGACACCGTCAGTTTCATGATTCAGACTGCGCGGGACGCGTCTGGATTACCGGGCGCCGGTGACTTTACTCTGCCTGGTAGCCGACCAGAACAGCGCTTTGATACGCGTCAAAGGTGCGATACTCGGCAAAACGAGTTGAAATCTGATCCGTAGTTCCTGGAGGAGTGTCGAATGTCCCTGTCTGTTCAACTGCCGCGCGTGCTCGTGGTGGAAGACGAGGCCATCGTGGCGCGCGACATTGCAATGCAGCTGTCGGAACTGGGTTACGTGGCCGTTGGCATTGCCAGCAGCGCCGAACAGGCCCTGGAAATGGTGGCCGCCTTGGCACCCGATCTGGTGCTGATGGATATTCAGCTGGGCGGCCCGACCGATGGCATCGCTGCGGCCGAAACCATACGCCAGCAATATGCGCTGCCGGTGGTCTTCATCACCGCCTACTCGGCCGACGAGATACTGGCCCGCGCCAAGCTCACCGAGCCCTATGGCTACATTCTCAAGCCCTTCACCGACCGCGAGCTGCGCGTGACCCTGACCATGGCCTTGTACAAGCACCAGGCCGAGGCCAAGCTGCTGAACAGTTCGCGCCAGCTCAAGGCCCTGTCGCGCCATGTGCTGGAGGTGCAGGAGCTGGAACGCCGCCGCGTGGCGATTGAGTTGCACGACGAGCTAGGCCAGTCTCTCACCGCCATCAAGATCAACTTGCAGCTCAGCCAGCGCCTCAAGGAGCAGCCGCTGTCCGAGCTCAACTTGGAAAGCATACGCATTGTGGAAGACGCGCTGCAGCAGGTGCGCCGCCTGGCCACCACCTTGCGGCCTTCGATGCTGGATGACCTGGGCCTGGCGCCGGCGCTGAAATGGATTGCCGAGCAAAGCGCGGGGCGCGGCGGCTTTGCGGTCAACTTCCACCATGTGCGCGCCCAGTCTCGCCTGGCGCCGGATATCGAGACCGCCTGTTTTCGCATCGTGCAGGAGGCGCTGACCAACATCACTCGCCATGCCCAGGCCAAGCGGGTGGAGATCAGCCTGCGCCGCGAAGGGGAAGACATGGTGCTGAGCGTGCAGGACGACGGTCTGGGCTTTGATATCCAAGCCATGCGCCAGCGTGCCGTGCTGGGTGGCAGCCTGGGCGTGCTGGGCATGCAGGAACGCGCCAACCTGATAGACGGGCAGCTCACTATCCATTCTGTGTCCGGTCAGGGCAGCTCGGTGCAGCTCATTTGCCCCTGGCGTGCGCACACGGAGCTGCTGTGAAGCCGGTACGCGTCCTGCTGGCCGATGACCACACCCTGGTGCGCGCCGGCCTGCGCAAGCTGCTTGAATCCATAGTCGGCATGGAGGTGGTGGGTGAGTGCGGCGATGGACTGGAGCTGTTGGCGTTGGCCGAAACGCTGCAACCCGACCTGGTGTTGATGGATATCGCCATGCCCGGCCTCAACGGGCTGGAGGCCACGGCGCGCGTGCTGAAGCAATGGCCGCAAACCCGCGTGCTGATTCTCTCCATGCACCAGAACGAAGAGTACGTGCGCCAGGCCTTGCGCCATGGTGCCGTGGCCTATTTGCTCAAGGATGCGGCTCCGATGGAGTTGGAGCTGGCGATTCAGGCCGTGCTCCAGGGTGGCACCTACCTGAGCCCGGCCGTATCCAAAGGCGTGCTGAGCGACTATGTGCAGCGCCTGCGCGGTGAAGACCCGGGCGCCGATGTGCTGACACCGCGCCAGCGCGAAGTGCTGCAGTTGATTGCCGAGGGCCACAGCAGCAAGGAGGTGGCGCGCCGCCTGGACCTGTCGGTGAAAACGGTGGAGACGCACCGCAGCCTGTTGATGAAGCAGCTCGACATCCACGAGGTCACCGGCCTGGTGCGCTATGCCATGCGGCTGGGCCTATTAAGCTGAGCATGGCGGTGCTCCGGGGCAAGGCACTCAAAAGCCGGATTTCCATCCTGGCGGTGGCCATCTTTGTCATCGGTATCTGGTCGCTGAGCATTTACGCCAGCCGCGCGCTGCGCGAAGATTTGCAGCGCCTGCTGGGCGAACAGCAGTTGTCCACGGCGCGGCTGGTCGCGGCCGAAATCAACCAGGAGCTCAATGACCGCGTGCATGCATTGGAGGCGACGGCCAGCCAGATTGCGCCCGATACGCTCAGCCGTGCAGCTGCCATACAAGCCTTTCTGGAGGACAAGCAGTTGCTGCAGCGGATGTTCAACGCCGGCTTGTACACCACCGGCATGGATGGCACGGTGAACGCCTCGGTGCCGCTTGACCTGGGACGCAAGGGTGCCAATGTGCGGGAGCTTCATCACCTTATCTCAGCACTGGACCACGGAAAAACCACGGTAAGTGAGCCGGACTTGGGCAAGTTTCACAAGTTTCCGGTGGTGTCGATCTCCACACCCATGCGCGACGCGCAGGGCCGAGTGGTCGGTGTGCTGGTCGGCGTGATCAACCTGACGCAGGCCAATTTTTTGGACTGCATCGTCGACCACCCCTATGGCCAGACCGGCGGCTATTTGATTGTGGATGCCGGGCACCGCAAATATGTCACCGCTACCGACAAGCGCTATGTCGACCAGTTGATTTCCCCCGGTGGCAGCGACGATCTGAGTCTCCATGGCTATGAAGGCTATGGCCTGGTGAGCAGCGCGGACGGTGTGGCGATGCTGGCCGCAGCCAGCCATATTCCTGCGGCAGACTGGCATGTGGTGGTGCAGTTGCCGGTGGCCGAGGCCTTTTCGCCCATCGAGGCTCTGGAGTTGCGCATCTTTGTCGCCGCCACACTGCTGAGCCTGCTGGCCGGCAGCTTGCTTTGGTGGGTGCTGGGTCTCAACCTGGAGCCGCTGGCGGCCACCGCCAGGCAGCTCCGGGCGCTGTCGCTGTCAGACCGTTTGCCGCTCGCCTTGGCGGTGCCGCAGGTGGAGGAAATCGGCGATGTGGTGACTGGCTTCAACCATTTGCTAGCCAGTTTGCGCCAGCGCGAAAGTGCCTTGTTGCACAGCGAGCAACGCTTTCGTGCGGTGACCGAGGGCGCTCCGCTGGCCATCTGTGTGCACTGCGAGGGTCGGGTAGCCTACCTCAATCCGGCCGCCGTGCGCATGTTCGGCGCCGACTGCGAGCAGGATCTGCTGGGCCGTGCGGCGATTGACTTTGTGCACCCCGCGTTCCGGCACCTGGCGCTGAGCCGGGCGCGCGCCTTGTTGGAAGCACAAGACTTTAATCCCCAGGTGGAGCAAATTTTCCTACGCTTGGATGGCTCGCCGTTCGAGGTCGAGGTCCACAGCTGTGCCATCGTATTTGACGGCGCCAAAGCCGTACAGGTGACCATCCGCGAGCTCACCGTGCAGCGTAAGCATGAGGAGCACTTGCGTAAGCTCTCTCGCATCACCGAGCAGGCGCCCATGGCCATTGCCATCACCAATCTGGCCGGAACCATCGAGTACACCAATCCCTGGTTCTCGGCCATCACCGGCTACTCGGCGGAGGAACTGTTAGGCCAGAACCCGCGTTTTCTCCAGTCCGGTCAGACCGCGCCGGAGGTCTATGAAAGCCTATGGCAGACGCTGCTGGCGGGCAAGGTCTGGCAGGGCGAATTCCACAACCGCAAAAAAAGCGGCGAACTGTTTGTGGAGAGCGCCACCATCGCGCCGGTGCACGACCCGGCAGGCAAGGTGACCCACTATGTGGCGCTCAAGCAGGATGTGACGCTGCGCAAGCAGACCGAGGCCGCGCTGCAGAATTCGGTGCGCGACAAGGTGGCGCTGCTGCACGAGGTGCACCACCGGGTCAAGAACAACCTGCAGGTCATCACCAGCATGCTGCGCCTGGAGGTCGCGCGCAGCGAGTGGCAAGAGACGCGCAGGGTGCTGGCAGACATGCAAAGCCGCATCCGATCCATGGCCCTGTTGCACGAAACCTTGTACCGATCGGGTACTTTTGCCTCGGTGGACCTGGCCAGCTATCTGCGGCAACTCTCCACCCAGGCCTTTCGCGCGCAAGACAATTCCAACCAGGCCGTCAGCCTGACGTTCGAGCTGCAGGCGGTGGCGGTAGATCTGGATCTGGCAACGCCCTGCGGCCTGCTGGTCAATGAGTTGCTGACGAATAGCCTCAAGCATGGTTTTCAGGCCGGCCACGGTGGTGACATTCGGGTGAGCTTGCGCCCTGATGCAGAAGGCTTGGCGCCTGCCGCCGTCGGCGCGCCCTGGCATTTGTGCGTCAGCGACAACGGCATCGGACTGCCGGCCGATTTCGAGTCCCGCAGCGGCCAGTCGCTGGGGCTGCAGCTGGTCTCAGACCTGGTGCAGCAGTTGCATGGCAGGCTGCTGGTGGGGCCAGGGCCAGGCGCGGTATTTTCGGTGTACTTTCGCATCCAGCCGCCGCCTAGTGCCGGGGCCAGTGAATCGAGTGCCTAAGGTGATTCACTTGCCGCTCTAGGGTGTTGGCCCGATGGTCCGCGTGAGCTTGCGCGCCTAGAGTCTGGTCCATGGGCTCAGTCACAAAAATCAAGATCCTGCTGGTCGATGACAACCGCACGTTTCTGTCGGCCGTGCGCAACTTCCTGGCGCAGGTGCCCGATGTGCAGGTGCTGGCCGAGGCCTACGACGGCAGCATGGCGCTGGAACTGGTGGCCCGGCTGAACCCCGATTTGGTGCTGATGGACATTGCCATGCCGGGCATGAACGGCCTGGATGCCGCCCGCCTTATGAATGCCTTTGCGCGAGCACCCCACATCATTTTTCTGTCCATGCACGACGGTGCCTCCTACCGCGATGCCGCTCGCGACCTGGGTGCCCGGGGCTTTGTGGGCAAGAGCGAATTTGTGGCCGATCTGATGCCGTTGATGGCCGGTCTGGTCTCGGACCTGAGGCTGCAATGCCAGCGCTGTGGAGGTGATTCATGATGCGTCTAAATGCAGTGCGGCCCCAATGGGGCTATCCGCTGGCACTGGGCGTGGCCAGCAGTGCCGCCGTACTTCTGGTGGGTGGCTTGACTGCCCTGAGCCTGGGCCTGGCCTTTGGCCTGCTGCTGCTGGCACTGGTGGCGGGCTTCAAGCTGAAGACCAGCCACCAGGCGCTGCGCCAGTCCATGGAACGCTTGATGGCGAACCAGGGGCACTTCGGTGACGAAGTAGCGCCGGTCTGGAGTCGGCATATCGAATCCTCGCGCGAGCAGATGGATACCGCCATTTCCGGTCTGTCCGAGCGCTTTGCCCATATCGTCGATTCGCTGGACGCCGCCGTGCATGCCGCCAGCCTGGAAGCTGCCACGCTGGAAGACGGCGACAAGGGTCTGGTGGCCGTGTTCAACCGCGCCGAGCGCGACCTGGGTGCCGTCATTGCCTCGCAGAATGCGGCCGTGTCGGGCATGCAGGCCATGCTGGAAAAGGTGGAGGGCCTGGACCGCTTCACCCAGGAACTGCAGGACATGGCCCAGGATGTGGCCAAGATTGCCCAGCAGTCCAACCTGCTGTCGCTCAACGCCGCCATCGAAGCGGCACGCGCCGGCGACCTGGGCCGTGGCTTTGCGGTGGTGGCCAAGGAGTTCCGCATGCTGTCCAACCTGTCGGGCGACACCGGCCGCAACATTGCAGCCAAGGTGGGCGTCATCAGCTCGGCCATCGCCGACGCCAGCAGCATGGTGCGTGAATCGGTGGAGCAGCGCGACGGCCGGGTTCAGGCCTCGACCAGCACCATCAGCACCGTGTTGCAGGACTTCCGCAGCGTGACCGACGCCCTGCAACGTTCCAGCGGTCTGCTCAAGGACGAGAGCATGTCCATCCAGAATGAAATCGGCCAGGCCCTGGTGCAGCTCCAGTTTCAGGATCGGGTCAGCCAGATCATGGGCCATGTGAAATCCAACATTGAACAGTTGCCGGTGTTTCTGCACAGCCACCACGACCGCTACCTGCAAAGCGGTGTGTTGGAGTCGCTGGACCCTGAGGTGCTGCTGGGTGCGTTGAAGAAGACCTATGTCATGGCCGATCAGCACGCCATCCACGGCGGTGCCATGGTCAGTCAGGCCAGCAGCGATAACGAAATCCGTTTTTTCTAGGAAGATGACATGGCCAAGACCATCATGATTGTGGACGACTCCGCCTCAATGCGGCAGGTTGTCGGGATTGCACTGCGGGGCGCCGGTTACGAGGTGCTGGAGGGCCGTGACGGGCGGGACGCGCTGTCCAAGCTGACCGGCCAGAAGGTGCATCTGATCATCAGCGACGTCAACATGCCGGTGATGGATGGCATCAGCTTCGTGCGGGCCGTCAAGCAGTTGCCGGCCTACAAGTTCACGCCCATCATCATGCTGACCACCGAATCCGAAGAGTCCAAAAAGCTGGAGGGCCAGGCCGCTGGTGCCCGGGCCTGGGTGGTCAAGCCCTTCCAGCCGCCGCAACTGCTGGCCGCGGTGCAAAGACTGTGTTTGCCTTAAGGCCAAGGTACCACCATGGCCACTGAACAAGCATCCGCAGGCACCGCACCGGTGCTGCGCATAGCGGGCGAGCTGACCATCTTTCGCGCCGCCGAGCTCAAAGACGTCTTGTTGTGCGACCCGGCACCGCAGGAAATTGACCTGTCCGGCGTGACCGAGATGGACTCGGCCGGGCTGCAACTGCTGATGGCGGCCAAACTGGCGGCCACCAAGCAACAGCGCCAGCTGCGTCTGCTGGACCATAGCGCGGCGGTGGTCGAGGTGTTTGAGCTGCTCAACGTGGCTGCCTATTTCAATGACCCACTGCTGATGGAGGCCCGCAAATGAATCTGGATGACGCACTCCAGACCTTTGTGCTGGAAAGCTGTGAACTCCTCGAGGACATGGAAAACGCCCTGCTCGCTGTCGAGCAGGCCGAGGACAAAAGCGAGATGGTCAACGCCATCTTCCGTGCCGCCCACACCATCAAGGGCTCATCCGGGCTGTTTGGTCTGGACCATGTGGTGGCCTTTACCCATGGGGTGGAAAGCGTGCTGGACCGCCTGCGCTCGGGCAAGCTGGAAATCAACGACCAACTGGTGGTGCTCCTGCTGTCCTGCTGTGATCAGATCCGCGCCCTGGTGGAGCGCATTGCCCAGGGCCAAAAAGAGGCCGATCAAGCCTTGCAACAGCAGGGCGAACCGCTGCTGGCGCAACTGCGCACCTTCCTGGCGCCTGCTGCCAGCCAGGCAGACCTGCCGGTGGCAGTCAAGCAGCAGGACGAAGCCACGTTGCAGCGCATCCATGGCGAAGGCGTGCACTCCGAACATTGGCATATATCCTTGCGCTTTGGCCCGGATGTGCTGAGGAACGGTCTGGACCCCCTGTCCTTTATCCGCTACTTGGGAACCTTGGGCCAGATTGCCGCCATTGAAACGCACGCCGACAGCTTGCCGCCGCTGGCGCAGATGGACCCGGAGTTGTGCTACCTGGGCTTTGAGATTGCGTTGCAGTCGGATGCCAGCAAGACCACGATTGAAAACGTGTTTGAGTTTGTGCAGGGTGAATGCCAGCTGCGCATCTTGCCGCCGCACAGCCTGATCACCGAATATGTCAATCTGCTGCAACAACAACAGGGCGATGTGCAGCGACTGGGCGAAATGTTGCTGAGCTGCGGCACGCTCACCGCGCAGGAGCTGGACGCCGCGCTGAATGCCCAGAGTGAAAGC
>Ga0214247_1000943_pt1 | contig 14404 bp, 18 predicted proteins | sample TroBogypolimnion_18_FD_153085 | JGI IMG/M metagenome (GOLD analysis project Ga0214247, IMG submission 153085) | Freshwater microbial communities from Trout Bog Lake, WI - 03JUN2009 hypolimnion | ecosystem: Environmental > Aquatic > Freshwater > Lake > Hypolimnion/Profundal zone ... | reverse complement strand
CGCTGCCACAGCCACGAAGGTGCTCTGGGGACCACCCAGGAGTGCTGAGTCCATGAGCCTGGTCCAGTTCACCCATGTGGGGAAAAGCTCGATCTCCTCGATCGAAGCCTGGGCAAGCAGGCCCTCCAGGATCTTGAGGGCTCGCTTGGCGACCTGCCCTGCATTGCCAGAACCGTCACAGAGGGCAGCATAGGACACCGAGCCCCTCCCAATTAGGCAGGCATCCTCGTTCGAGGTACGACCGTCCTGTGGTCTGGAGCTTGCAAATATCTCCATGGGGCCTTTCGCGGGTCACCACCTGGTGAAGTGGAATTGTGAGGGGGTCGAGGTAGACGATTCAGTCATTCCAGATCAGCATGAGCTAAACATAACGGAGGCTGAACATGAGGGTGATTGCACCTATTCTTCTCCTTGCCTTCACATTCCTTGCTCCAGCAACAGTGAGAGCTCAGGGGCTTGGTAGTGAGGGGCTGGTTGATCGGATTGCCACCCTAGAACGACAAGCATTGGATCTCCAGGCCAAATTGCACAGGCACCAGGAAGCACAATTGAGCGCCAACCGGTGTCTAGCCCTCGACCTCATCAGCTTGAATGAAGACATGATGAATCTTGATAAAGCTATTGGTTGTATTAACATAGCAATTCTTGCAGAAAACGAACTGGCCGTGAAGAAGAGCCCTTCAAAAGTCCTGGCCAAAGCTAGAACCCAAGCCACTTGGTCGCTTCAGATTGTGGCGGAGGGTGTTCGTCACCTTTCGACCATCAAATCCAATCTGCATCCACCACTCGCTTCGGTGGACGCCGGAGAACTACTCAGTCTCTATGAGCAGGCACTCAATGTGTTCAACCTAGCCGCAAATAAGTACCACTGGGAGCGGTGAGAGCCGATTACAGGATGTGCCATTTTTTGTCTAATGGGCTCCGATAAACTCGCTTTCAACCATTTCCTTCCTTCGTTGGAGCACCCCTTATGGCCTTGCTCTCACTCTTCCAGATGCCAAGGCCAATGAAGATCACGGGTCGATCTTCAAGCATTACAAATTCATTTATCAACTCAATCATCCCGGTCGTATTCCCCAACGAAGAACAAGTTCGCAAAGCCTTCGAAATACTTGGAATGACGCCTGAAACCTATCAATGCGCTTATTGCGGTGATGTGCCGACCGAGTGGGATCACCTTCGCCCACTCGTCAAGAACAAGAAGCCCACAGGCTATATTTCTGAAATTCACAACCTGGTTCCAACTTGTGGGAAATGTAACCAATCAAAGGGAAACAAAGAGTGGAAAGCCTGGATGGTCAGCAATGCTGTCCTATCGCCTACCAAGCGAGGAGTAAAGGACATCCCCGGAAGAATCGCCAGGCTTGAGAGGTATGAAGCCTGGGGCATTCCCACTCATATGGAATTCGAGTCGATTGTCGGCGAGGAAATATGGACGAGGCATTGGCACAATTGGCAACGCGTTCAGGACCTAATGCGCGAGTCTCAAGTATTGGCGGCTGAAATCAACGCCAAAGTTGCTACTGCTTACAAGGCACTTTCAAGTCTGGTTGAACATTCGGATTCAGCCATCCTGGAATCAGGGCTTAAAGAATTGGAGGAGAGGTTTCATGCCCTCATCCAATCGCGCCTGGAAGAGTTCGGGGTGCCACTCCCAAAGGACCTTCCCCACCTTGAGGGCCTAAGGGCTACAAAGCAGAATCCAGGCTGGTTTGATGTGGATGGGATGTATGGGGGCTTCTCCTATTACCTCCTATCCAGCGAATCTCCTGCAAAGCTCATTGTTGAGAGCTGGTCACGCATCATCGGGGGATCAGGTCAAAGACACCTCATTACCCAAAACAGCACCGAGCTTGTTGAAGCTGGCTTCGCTTAGCCGAGGGAGGGCCTTAGAGCTGGGAGACCAGAGGCGAGGTATGCTGTGATCAAACCACAGAGGTTCCAATGAGCGAGGAACCAAGGCGTTTCCAGATTTTTAAAGGCGAATTGTCTGACGCCCCTGGTCGTTGGGAGGAATGGACTGAATACCTGACGGACCTGGGGGCAGATTGTTGGGAATTAGAGGTAATTGACAATGACCATGCCTCTGGTGAAGAAATCCCCCCAATTCGTGAGCAGTATTCGACAGTCGACTTAGTTGAGTGGCTGCGCGATAGGGATGGAGCGGACCAGGACAATGACCGCATTTCCAATCACCCTCGCACCATGGTTGGTGAACGCCTCAAGGCGTTGGAGCGATATGCAAAATCGGCTGGCCTTGGTCATTTGGTCACGATTATCAATCGAGTGCGTCGCAATAATTGGCCTCCCAAGCCAAGAGCTCCTCGCGTTCTAAAGGTCTCAAGGGTGACTGAATTTAGTCGCCCTCCATCTGGCCGTGGGCCAAAGGACAAATTCCTGGTCGTGGAAACTGAAAATGGGCCGGGGATCATGTCCATTCCACTGCCAGGGGAGCGGAGCTCCATGTATTGGCTCGGAACCAACAGGTATCACCGAATCTCATGGAAGTGCACTCTGCGGAAAGAACTGGTGCAGCAAATAGAGTCTTTAATCTCTCCAAAACTCAAAGGAATAGACATTTCCTTCTTGACCGTGGTCTTCCTGGTTAAGTCTCTTGTCTCGAAATTCCCTGGTGGCCTAGAGGGGTTTGACAAGAAGTATGAAGGCGCACGGATGACAGACGATCTCAGAGGCTTGGCATTCATGGGCAGCAGTGAACTTGATGGGTTCATAGTTGAGTTGGGGGTTCAGGGCATCGAAGCCGGGGTAGATTTCGCAGTTGGAGAGATGTTCCATGGTGAGTGGGTGCCATGTCGGGGAGTAAGGTTTGTGGGCCGCGGTGATTTCCCTAAGAACTGGGTTGCGATCCACGATCTTGGCTAGCCGAAGCCCTTGGGACCTATCTGAACGATGCCACCGAGCGGATAATCCGAGTGGATGTATTCAAGGACACTGCGAGGCTGAGGAGCAGTAAACCCTGGAATCCCCTATCCCTTGGAGACAGCATGGCCAGCAAAGTCCTCCCGCCAAAACCGAACTGGAAGCCAACCCTATACACCATTGCCGGTCTGCTTGGAACAGTGGTTACCGGAGCCCTTGCAAACAAGCTGGCAGGGGTTGAGTGGAAGGGACTGTGGCCATTTCTGAAGCACCTTCCTGGACAGATTTGGACCTGCATCACATGGCCAATATCCGTCCCGTTGATTCTGCTCGGTGGTCTCCTGCTTCTGCTGTGGCGGTTCGTGCGCCAAACCTTTCGGCTCGGAGCGGAATTGTCTGCCAAAGCCGCGAAAGAGAGGGAGGTGGTGCAACTCAGCTTCACCACAACAGATGGATTTCAGTGGCGATTCCATGCAGTCCGAGGTTCTCCTAGCCCAAAGATTTCCGACCTTCAGCAGCACTGCCAGACATGCGGAACACCGATAATCATCTTTGAACCGCCAGGTGGCCCGAACTCCTGGATGGGAGACGGATCAGCACGGGTGGTTCGGTGTCCCCAGGGTCATATAGAGATAGACACCAGCTACAGGCAGTTAGAACAGGTGAACATGACCGCCAGAGCACTCGCCGTTGTAACAGCCGAGGAGTATTTCCGAGAGCAAGGCGCATAGAATTCTCATTTCCCGGAGACGACATGGCTCGTAAGCGTGGCACAGGCATCCCTGGCCTCTCGTTTTCCTGGAGAAGAGCCCTTGGGATCTCTCAGGCTCAGGCGAAGCTTTCCCGTCAGATTGGAATTCCACTCTCGCGGAGTGGGCGGCAACGCAAGATTGGGAGGATGACTGGGTGCTGTGTGCCGCTTCTGATCGGTGCTGGGGTAGTAAGGGCCATCCTTTCTATGTTGTGATCCGGTCTCAGAAGCTCGGGTCGATTCAATCGTCATATGCGAAATCGAAGGCGCCTTTGTGGAGGTATGCCGCGAAGGTCCGGACAAATTCCAGGCTTACCCCCCCATTCATCACCTCATGCATTTCTGGAGTGAGGCTCTCGCTGATCAAGTAAGGCCCTACCCTTGGCAATTCGATGCCGAGTTGCTCCATATGGGCCGCGCCTCTGTCCAGGGCTTGAGCCCAGGCTTTCGCATCGTCTCGCTCAACCTCGGGTAGCCATTCACCGTAGGTTCCACCGATGTAGCGGGGATCTCGGTAACCTTCTCTGTTCTCCTTTGATCGCTGAATGGCTCCCTTAGGCTCCCAACCATAGGCTTTGCCTAAGTCGAATAGAGCATTCCAATGAGGATCAGGACAGTGCAGATTGTCGTAACCCACCTCGGGACGAGGCAGGCGGTGCATTTCCACGATGAACATGGAGAACCTCCGAAAGAAGGCCAGGCGGGCAGCCATCTGTGGCTGGGAAGCGTCTGAACCGGTTAGTTGGGGTTGGGGGATTCCCCATTCTCCCCTGCGAGGGCAGACAAAAAATGTCTAACTTGCACACCTTGAAAGGAGGTTCCGGAAGGTGTGTTGGCGGGTTGACATTCGTTTTTTATTCGCCATTCTGAATTGTCCAGGAGGTGCACATGGAAGTCCAGGCCCACACCACCCCGGAGAGTCGTCAGGCTCTGCGTAGCTACCTTCGAGATAGGCGCATGACGACCTCGATCCACCAGACGATCACGACCCAGACTCTCAACGACCTTGAGGAGGCTCTGCGGCTCCTGAAGGGGGTCCACCACCCTTCTGAGTCATGGTTCGAGGAGATTGAGGCGTTCCTGGAGAAGCGGGTTTCCAGTCCACCGCCAAGCTCCGGCACAGCCCTACCCGGCCTCCTTGATGGCAATTAATGGATAAGGGCACTGGTCTTTTCTACGAGATCAGGTGACAGCCTAAGGAGACAACCCTCGTTAGCCCGTATTTATGCAGCGAGGTTGAGGCACCGACAGGCCCAATGATTTTGAATCCGCCTCCTCCTGACCATCTCCCCTATGGATAATCATCCTCAGAGGGCAATATGGCTGCAAAGAAGAAGACTACAGTTTCAGAGGCACCATCCGGGCAACTAGAGATCAAGCGTGATGAGCCCAAAGGCAAGATTTGGAGCCATGTTCGAAAGAAATGGTTAGAAGAGACGCCTGAAGAGCGAGTACGGCAGGAATATTTGTGCGTTCTCGTAAATGAGTATGGCTACAAGCTCGAACAGGTAGATGAGGAGGAAGGCGTTACTGGGGCTGGGTCAGGCAAGGCTCGTTCAGACTTTCTTCTTTGGCGGACTCCGGAAGAGAAAACAGAGAAAAAGAAGCCGCTTGTGGTTGTCGAGTGTAAGTCGGACAACGTGACCATAGACGCAAGTACTTACACGCAGGGCGCCAACTACGCGCAGTATGTCCAGGCTCAATTCTTTGTTACCCATAACAACCGGGAGACAAAGTTCTGGAAGGTGGACCACTCGCGGATGATGCCCAACTTTGATGAGATCGAGAACATCCCGCATGCAGATGCCACGATCAAGGAAATTGAAGAACTGATCTCCCGACTCAAGATATTCAAAGAGAACGAGTTCGCCGACCTCCTGCACAAGTGCCACAATGTCATTCGAAACCGCGAGAAGAAGGATCCGGCTGCCGCATTCGATGAAATCGCTAAAATTCTCTTCGTAAAAGTGTTCGTCGAGCGGGAGATGCGCAAGAAGAAGTCTCGTAAAAACTTGTTTACAGTTGACTTCCTTAATGAGCAGATAGGTGAAACCCCCCTAGATGATCTCTTCCAGAAGACCAAGACGCATTACGGTGTGGACAAGATATTTGCTAGTGACGAGAAGCTAAACCTAAAGCCCGCGACTGGTTTGGAAATAGTTCGTCTGCTGGAGCGTTACAACCTGTCAGACACAAGTGAAGACATCAAAGGGATCGCTTTCGAACGATTCCTCGGTAGGACATTTCGCGGGGAAATCGGACAGTTCTTCACCCCACGGACTATCGTCGAATTCATGATCAGGATGGTCGACCCCAAGGAAGGCGATGTCATCTGCGATCCCGCGAGTGGCTCGGGAGGCTTTCTTATTCGATTTTTCGAGATTGTTAGGCAATCCGTTCTTACGGATGCCGACCGCGAATATGAAGCATTCAAGGCGACTATCCTTAAAAAGAGAAAACTGACGGGGGAACAGAAGGCAAAGGCACTTCGAGATAAGTATGAGGAGATCCTGGCAACTATTGATCAAAAGAAGGAAGGCTCCCGACTTTGGACCTTGGCAAACCGTTGCATCTATGGAACTGATGCGAACGATCGAATGGCCAGAACAAGCAAGATGAATATGATCATGCATGGCGATGGACATGGAGGTGTTCATCACCACGACGGATTCTTGAATGTGAATGGCATCTTTGAAGGTCGGTTCGACATTATCCTGACCAATCCCCCTTTCGGCTCCAGTGTCGAACCGTCGGATGTTGTGCGCGAAGAAGACCTCACGGTCACACCCGAAAGTGATCGTCGCTACAAAGAGCTATATGGGGACCTCTACAAGGAGTCACAAGCTCGTGTCCGAGCCGCGAAGGGGAAGCCAATCGCTTCGCTGTTCGATCTTCCAAAGGGGGAGAAGAGCAAGACCAAGACAGAGATCCTTTTCGTGGAGCGCTGTTTGTCTTTGCTTAAACCTGGGGGACGCCTAGGCATTGTTCTACCTGAAGGCATATTTAACAACCCATCCCTTAATTATGTGCGTGAGTACTGTGAGGACCGTGCATTTGTCCAGGCGGTTGTGAGCCTTCCTCAAGAGACATTTCTTTCCTCTGGCGCGAGTGTTAAGGCATCCCTTCTGTTCCTCAAGAAGTTCACGATCACGGAGAAGGATGAATTCGACCAGAAGAAGCGGGAAGCCTTAAGTGAGACTCGGGAAAAGCACGAGGCCAAGGTAGCAACTGAGGTTGCAAGGTTAGAGACCGAAATCAAAGCAGCGAAGGCAGCAAAGGACGCAAAGAAGCGGACCAAGGCGCAGAGAGAGCTTATGGAATTGCTGAAACAGTTGGAAGAACAAGTGCAAATCGAGGCGCGAATTCTTCTCAAGAAGCGATTTGCATACACAATTTTCATGTATGAACCAGAAAAGGTTGGAATCTCAGCTACTGGTGAGGAAGATCAGAACGAGCTATTCCCGAATTCCAACTTCCCCCCAGGAATTGAGAAAAGCGCGATCGAGCTCTTCCACGAATACCTGAAGGACCCAACTCCCTTCCTGTTTTCTGGGGAGACCGCCTGATGTCAGGTGAGACCCCCTTACCACGAGCCATTGCCGTCACATTCGGGGACTTGAGTGGGTGGGACTTGAAGACTGCGGTTGCCGCTTCGTTCCGGAATTCGCACCCAGATTTCGTTCCTTTTGGTCGCTACGCAGAAGAATGCACAGAAATGGTTCGTCCAAAAGATCAGCCAGAGAAAATGTGGCCGGTTTATGGCGTGAACAATCGCGGTGGTGTCTTCTTTAGCCATCACCAGAAGGGCTCTGAATTCAATGCCTCCTACAAGCGCATCCGTAGCGGGTGGTTTTTCCACAATCCAACTAGGGCGAATGTTGGATCCCTTGGGCGCGTTCCCGAGGTTGAGGGCGACGCAATCACAAGTCCAGAGTACCAAGTATGGAGACTCAAGAATCCGGATTGGTCTCCCGACTTTGTCGAAGTCTTGCTGCGTCTTCCATTCTTTCTCAGGCTTGTACATGTGCACAGAGTTGGAGCGGTCAAGGAGCGTCTATACACACAAAACCTTCTCCAAATTCCAGTCCCACCTCACTCACACGAATTTCAACAAGCCATCGTCCTTCGTTGGCGAGAGGCAAATGAAAAGGTGGCGAAGGCTAGGGCGAAGGTTGTGGAGAAGGAGTGCGAAGTTGCTCTTTGGCTTTACGACGTACTGGGGACACCTAGGCCACTTGCCGTGGAGAAAGCTCCTAAATACTTCGCGCTTCCTTGGCAAGAGGTCAGTCGTTGGAGTTTTAACTTTATCGTTCGCTCAAGGCAAGGTCTGCTTGGTTTTCAAAAATCCAAGTTCCCAATTGTTCCTCTCGAACAGTGCCTGGTAGGTACTGGCAATGGCTATTGCATTAAGCCGGTCGTTGGTCCTACTCCTAACAAAATGCTAAAGCTAAATGCTCTAACTCCTGCGGGATTGGACCTGAGCAAATCCAAGTACGTAGATGTCTCCGAGAAAACGGCCAAGCAATTCTCGCTCCGGAAGAATGACCTCCTGATTTGTCGAAGCAATGCTTATGAGTACGTCGGAAAGTGTGCGTTAGTCACCGAGGATGCTCCAAACACTCTTTTCCCCGACATCATGATCCGTGCGCGACTTAAGCCAACTGTACTGCCAGAGTTCGCCCGGGAAGTCATTGAGAGCCCATTGGGGAGATCATTCTTTCAGGTGAGTTCACGAAGAGCTGTGGGCGGCATGTGGAAAATTGGTGCAGATGACATTCGTAGCTTTCCCTTTCCGCTCCCTCCTTTGAACCTTCAAGAGAAGATTGTCCAAAAACTCTCAATACTCAGAGGAGAAATTGCTAAAATTCAGGCGGCGGCGGATTATCTTTCCAACCAGACCATATCTGAGATCGAAGCCATGGTCCTAAAGTCAAAACGGGCATAAGTTGGAACTAAGAACCGATAACTAGGGAAGTGTCCCCGGGGAATGTGCCCAATCCAGGCGGAGCAAACCACTTCTAGACCATTCTTTTTAAGAAGGGCGATTGATGGCCTCTAGAGTGGTTCTCCTTGTTGGCTGTTCAGGCTCCGGCAAGTCCACCTATGCCCAAAGACATTTCCCAGGAGCAGTGGTTGTCAGTGCCGATCACTACTTTGAAGAATTGGCTGAGAGCACCAAACAATCCTTCAAGGAGGTTTGGAACCTTTGGCAGTTAGGTTCTGCGCACAGCCTATGTCAGCAGCGATTTATAAACTCTATCTTAAAGAAGGTCCCCATTGTGATTGTGGACAACACAAATGTCCGCAGAGCGGACCGCCAGCGATATATCAAGATGGCTGCGGAGCACGGATGTGACATCGAGTTACATGTCTTCAGTCCATGGATTCAGGATGAGCCAATCCCAACTCTGAAAAGTATTAGGAGCTATGTGAAGCTTTGCCATGGACGGAACACTCATGGTGTCCCTCTGGATGTTGTCGCCCAGCAGTTCGGTCATCTGGACATGCCATCTGGAATCTATTCCCCAGGGAAACCGCCACAATATCTTCGCCCACTGCCAAAGGAGTTGATAACTGTGAATACCAAAGATAGAAAACCAGTTGAATTCATCGTTTTTGCAGTGAAACAGGCCAAGGAAGCCGTTGAATTCGGGTTTACACCGAACGAAGCCTGTCGGAACTTGAAGACTGCCCTTCATCAGCACTGGCAGCACAAGACTATGGGATTGCACAACCAGGCCAAAAAAAGGGATATTCCAAGATCGAAGGCAGCTACCGGCCAACCACTCAGTGAGTGCATAGTTGAACACTCTGTCCCATTAATGGAGATAGTGAGATGGCTTATGGAAATGAATCCATTGACTGAGCTGCGGGTCACGAACTTGCTCAAGAAGTTCTATCGTATGAGGCTTGTGACTAAAGAGGAGAACACAAGACTGAACGAAGGCGAACTCCGCTCCAAGATGCCGGACGGGTGGGATGGAAAGGATGTCTATGCTCGCTATCGTGCGGCGAAAATCAAACTGGTCAATTACGATGAATAGCCAAGTTCTATCCGATGACCCTTTACTTAACTCCATTCTTTAGGCCCCATGATTCCAATAAATTCCAAAAGGACACATGATGCAACCAACCAAAGTGACGGAAAGAATCAAAGCAAGGGCATTTGAACTCCTTGATCAGAATCCATTGGGGCTTAGATATTTTGAATTGCGTAATAAGATTCAAGAATCTGATTCTACATTCAACTCTAATACTATTAACGGATGCATCTGGAACCTTGATGCTGCTTTTCCAGATAAAGTGTACAAACCATCAAAAGGTCTATTCCGTCTTCTGAAGCATAAACCAGCAGACTCCGAGATTCCCGAACAGCTTCTGTCACCTACTGTGGTTGTAAGCAAAGTAAACGAAGTCGATTTTTATGCTCCATTCGCAGATTGGCTCGTCAACGAAATCGAGGATGCAACGCAAGCCATCCCATTAGGCGGAAACATTTTCAAGGACAAGTGGGGAACACCGGATGTAATCGGGAAGCAAGAATCTCGCCGAAGCGATATTATTAAAGGACCGACTGAGATTATTTCTGCCGAAATTAAAACTGAAACACTTCAGCTTGTAACAGCCTTTGGGCAGGCGTGCGCCTATAAACTATTTAGCCATAGGGTGTATTTGGTCGTTCCTCGTCAATCAAAAGATGAAGAAGTTCCACGCCTAGACTCTTTGTGCCAAATTTTTGGAATTGGGCTTGTTACCTTTGATGCTGACTCGCCAGCCACACCAGATTTCCGCATTCTGGTTCGCCCTGTACGTCATGAACCAGACTTGTTCTATACCAACAAATACATGGCTCGCATTGAAAAGGAGTTGTTCGCCTGAGGGCTAACCCTCCGCTCAACTCCGTCCCAGCTCGCATTATCTTTCACTCTTTCTCAGAATTTCCCGTCGTCAGGTTTAATCAGCGTTTCGGCGCAGACAGGCGCTCTGGATCGTGTAAGCAATCCATCTCATTCAATCTTGATCTCAATTAGCTCAAGCACAGTGCCCTACTACAGAGGAGAACCAACATGCCAAACATTGCCTCGGTCATGAAGGATGAAATCCTCCGTCTGGCCAAGAAGGAAGTCCGAAAGGAAGCAGAGGGCATCAAGAAGGCTTCTGCGCAACACCGGTCTGATATCGCAGCCCTGAAACGGCAGGTGGCCGCCCTAGAGAAGCAGGTTGCCAGGCTTGAGAAGAATGGGCCTAAGAAGGCGACTATTGAAGTCGATGGTGAGGCAACCACCAAGTTCCGGTTCAGTGCAATGCGGTTTTCTGTCCAGAGGCAGAAGCTGGGTCTGTCTGCCGGGGATATGGGAGCTCTTATTGGTGTCTCAGCCCAGACCATCTACAACTGGGAAGCCGAAAAATCCCGGCCCCGGCAAAGCCAACTTGCCGCCATCGCCGCCGTTAGGAAGCTCGGTCGGAAGGCAATCAAAGTCCGATTGGAGGCCGTGGAAGGCTGACCACATCCATTTTGATTGTTCAACTAGCCACACCCTTTGATTCTAGGTGCTTTGACGGTTCTCATAGACTCTTCCTTCTCCTCTGGATCCCCTGCTGGAGCCCAAATGGAATCCACTCAGACTCTCACCAAGGCTGACTTGGCCCATCACTTGATGGAGCAATTAGAGCTGGGAAAGAAGGATGCCGACCTCCTGGTGAATACCTTCCTAAGCTCGATCATTGAGGCCCTCAGGACGGGGGAGGGCGTAGAGCTTCGTGGCTTCGGCAGCTTCCGCTTGCGTGATCGAAAGGGTCGTCAGGGCCGGAATCCCCGCAGCGGTGAAAGTATTGAAGTCCTCCCGAAGAGAGTCGTCTACTTCAAATTGGGTAAGGATATGCGAAGCAGGCTCATTGATGGGTAGCCTCCACTTGGCAATCCAGTCGAGACAGCTCCTCTGAGCGTTTCCATGACTCCTCTTGCCCGCCGACGCAGGCTCTTTCGAAAGATACGAATGTTGGAATCTGGGGGTTGTCCACTTGAGGAGGCGTACAAAATTTTGCGAAGGGATGGGATCCCTGCATCCGAGGCTGACGAGATAACAGTGAAGGTGTATTCGGGAGATCCGGAGATTGTCGTTCCCTAATCGGTCGGGTCAATAACGGTGGTAATCGGGAATCGTTTGCCTGGGTCGGCCTCCCCTCGAAGAATCAGCCATTCGGAGTTCTCGAAAATCTTTCTTGTTTTTCCCTTCCCGCTCCAACCCAGAACAAGGGTATCGAGAAGGAGGATTCATGTTGATAGGCTAAGCCCAAGAGCTAGGCCGTCTCTCGCACCATCCGGCGCACAGTCATGGCGTGCCACTTGGTTCCCCTGGGGCGCAGTCCGCGTTGCTCCATTTCAGCAGCGATCCGGCGATATGACAGACCCTCCGCACGGAGCCTCCGCGCCTGGTTGATGGCCTCAGTCTCCCCTGTGTCCTCAAGAAGTCCCTTCCCATCCTCTGCCAGGCGATACCCCAGAGGGACCTCTCCAGCCCTCTGTCCCTTGGCTCTCAGTGCCCGCAAGGCGGCGCTCGTCCTGGCTCGAATCAGAGCACGCTCGTAGGCTGCAAAAGCCTGCACCATGGCTCGCATCAGGGCAGCCTCTGGCCCATCACCCACCCCTACACCGTCCGCGCTGACGATCCGAGCACCGACGCGCTCCACCATGCGCTCCACCATGGCGGCCACCATGATGTCGCGGGCCAGGCGGTCCCACTTGGCCACGACGACCAGGCCGGTTTCCAGGTCTTCGAGGTCCCGGAGGGCTGCCAACAGCCCTGGACGGTCTTCAATCGGGGTTGCCCCACCCACGCCTTGGTCGAGGTGCCAGGAGAGCACCTGGACCCCTTGCCTCGCAGCCCATCCCTCAATGGCGGCCCGTTGAGCTTCGGGCCCGAGGGCCTGGTCCTCGGTCGAGACTCGCAGGTAGGCCACGGCCCGCACCTGGTCCTTCTGGGGGTGTCTCCGGCGTCGCTGGGCCATCCCCAAGTGTAACGCTCCGGACGGTGTGTTACACGATTGGGGGCAAAGCGATCCCTGACAAGGCCAACCCCGTGCTGTTGCTGGGGTCAGTTTGAATCTGGCGTGTAGCTGAACACGTTCACTTTGACCCTGAGTTGGCCGTTGAGCCTGGAGTAGCTCTCAACCTTGCCCCAGATGTTCATTCCAGTGCCTTCCGCGAGCTTGGCCAAGCTGTCATCCGTGCTGCTTTGGATGAAGCACCAGACCTTCTCTCCGTCCTTCGTCTGTAGGCCGATGATCGTTTTTTGCACGCCGCCGGTCTGCACCACAACGGAGCTAAGGGTGCCGTGAATGAAGATGGCCCTCTTCTTGTACCTCTCTACGGCCCCCTTGGGATCGCTTTTGATCTCGTCGTAAATGAAGTCAGCGGGAACAGGCATGGCCTTGGTATCGCACAGGGTCATGGAACTGCATGCGATTTCGACGTGGCCGCTGGAGAAGTATCCGATCTTTCCAACGGCCTTAACACACTGGCCAATGGTCAGGCCTGCGATCTGCTTCGTCGCGGTCTTCGGGAAGCGGCAGATGATTCCAAACCACGGATCCACCATGGAAACGACGAGGTTCTCCGGATCTCGGGACAAGCAAAAACCGCTAACCTCAACCGTCTTCCCGAGCCACTTGTCCTGGCCCTGGGTGAAGTCAGGTGTGTAGTCTTCAAACAGAGCGTCGGCTGTGACAGGCGTAGCTGCGGGACCTTTGGTGGACGCGGCCTTCGCCTTGGGAGTGTCGGCTCTGCCAATCATTGGGGTGAGGCACAGAAGTGTTGCCCACACGGGGGCGAGACAGGCCTTCAGAGTCCTCATTTGACCCCCATTTGCTTCAGGCGTTTGCGTGCTTCGGCACCAATCGTCCGAAGCTGCATGTCGTTGGCCGTATCACCCTTCGCTGCGGCACCACGCGCCACACATTTACGGAGCCATTCGGTGGCCTCATTGCGATTCTTTTTGACAACTACGCCTGCATCGTAAAGACACCCAAGACAGAACTGGGCATTGATGTTGCCCCGCTCTGCGCAGTCCTTAATAAGCGCCAAGCTCCCCTCAGGTTTGGTGTCTAACAGCGTGACGGCACCCTGAAAGATCTGCTGGCTGTTGCCCGGTTCTGACTCGTCATAGCCTGTGGTGGACGCGGCGGCAGCGGGGTTCGCGGAAGTGCCTTTCCCTCCGCCAGCGACGGCCCCAATGAGGCCAATCAGCATGAACAGTGCGAAGAGTCCTCCACAACCGATGGCGATCTTGGAGCCAACCCCCATTTTCTTGGCGACGGGGGGTTGGGCCACGGGCGTGGGTTGCTGAGAGTCGGTCATAGATGCCCCTTTGGTTCCCATCACCCTAGCAGGTCCATCAAGCGTAAAAGCAGGGGGACACCAAGCTCTACTGCTGCCACGAGTGGACCGGGTAGGGGGAGGACTCCCCCTTGACGGGGACCAGGCCCCTCCCACCCTGGCCGGAGGGCCAGATCTATCCCTTCAAAAGCTCTTCCGGAAAATCCCTTTTTACTCCACATTTTTTCCCTATTTACGGGATAAGCTCCGAGCCCGAAATGTCCTGCTGATGGACTTGCCTGGATTCGTCGGAGAATTGGAGGGATGATGAAGACCGCGGAATTTAAAAAAATAAGAACATATATCGATAACCTGGAAAGGCATGTGGATAGGTATTATTCAGCCGGCTCTGCTGAGCGGTTGCACTTAAGCGCTGATTCCATTGAGAAGGCTTTTCG
>Ga0214247_1000938_pt1 | contig 14433 bp, 10 predicted proteins | sample TroBogypolimnion_18_FD_153085 | JGI IMG/M metagenome (GOLD analysis project Ga0214247, IMG submission 153085) | Freshwater microbial communities from Trout Bog Lake, WI - 03JUN2009 hypolimnion | ecosystem: Environmental > Aquatic > Freshwater > Lake > Hypolimnion/Profundal zone ... | reverse complement strand
CCGAGCACGTTGCCGCGTTCGGGTTGTCCAGAGTCTTAAGGCAAGGTGCAGCGTACTGTACCTTGCCCTCCGTTTCACGCCGTGGTTACTGGGCGTGAATCACTGCAGCGTCCTGGGGACGACCGTAGCCGTGGCAGACCAGGCAACCTTCGTTGTTCACCAGTGCTGCACCGCCATTAGCAGCACGAGTACCGTAAATCACGCCACCATTGGTCTTCATATGCGCCTGAGCTGTCGCACTGTCATGGCAGGAGAAGCATGCACCCGTGATTGGCGACTCGACCAAAGTAGCCGAGTCGGCAGGCACCACCACACCACCAGCAGGAGCAATCGTCAACGCGTTGGCGTTGTAGACCGTACCCGTGGCTGAGGTCTGCACCCTTGGAACCACCGAGCCCTCTGGTGTGAAGCTCATCACATTGCCGTAGTTTGTGCCAGCAACCGACGGGAACACGTACACCTGATTTGGCGGTGTAGCCGTGTCATGTGGCAGGTTCGGATACAGGTTAGGAACTGCAGTCGTGGACCTGTCGTCCTTGAGGACACCAGAAGCAGCCGTGGCCCACAGCAGGTTGGGCTGCAGAGTAGCACCGTTGACACCATAGTTCACCGCATTGGCCACATGGCAGTTTGCACAGTTCTTCAAAATGCCCGGGTACACGATCTTGCTCATGTCATCGGAAGCCGAGGCGTGCCAACTAAATGGAATCACGCGCTTGCCCACAGCGTAGGTCGGACCTGCTCCGCCCACACCGGTACTCGTTCCTGCGTGAAGGGCATGGATATAGGTGCTGACATTGGCTGCCCAACCACTGCTGGTACGGCTGGTGTTATGGCACATGGCGCAAGCGGTCGGGTCATTTCGATCACCACTGTGAATAACAACTGACAGGCCCAATTGTTCGTGGCAGGCATCGCACTTGGAGGTTTGCACCGCTACGCGGCGAGCCGCAAATCCGGTTGCTTCCAACTTGGCGAGACGCGCCTTGATCACCAGGCCCTTGCTCACCGTGCCATTGGTCAGGTTGTACTTGGCCGTCAACGTCGCAGTATCACCCGCCGTAAACGCCACCTGCGTAAAGTTGCCGAGCATGATGCCGGTCGCCATCTGCGCATTGGTCGGTACCTTGATCAGCGTGGGGTTGGCGCAATATCCGGCAGCCGTGCTGGTGGCGACATTCGGGCAGGCAACTGCCGTGGTAGGCGCAGTAGTCACCACCTGACCCGAACTACCGGTCAACGTTGCGGTCATGTAGCCATTGGCATCCGCAGCCGAAAGGGTACCGGCCTTGGGATGTCCACTGGTAACCAACAGGTTCGTCAAACTCACACTTTGGTAGGTGTTGAAATCAGCCGGAGCAGTTACGCCATCTTGCGGAACGGCATAGGCGATATAGAAGCTCGGGCCACCCGAGAATCCGGGGATTGCCTGGAACGGTGCAGTGGCAGTGGAAACTACCGCATTCACACCCGTGGTCGCACTCTGCGCTACCGTTGGCGTTGCAAAGCTGGTCACCGGCACACCGTCCTTCAGGATACGGAAGGTGATGCTTGGCACCCTGGTCACAGCATCTACCGCGACACTCTTGATTTGGTAAGAAATCGTAGAGATGCCGGTGATGACCGTAGGATTGTTGGCCGTAGGCGTTTCAGCGCGGTGGTCGATATCAACAGGCGATTTGACACCTCCGTTTGCAGCACCACTAATAATGGGTGCATGGCAAGATGCACACTGGCTGTCGTCTGTGAATGATCCACCGACGTGAGCAGTCAGACCTGTGGGCACTGTAGCGGCAAAGCTGATGTTGTCATGGCAGGAACCGCAAGCCAACAGGCTAGGATTGTTCTTCCAGTTGTCGCCATCTTTGGTCTTCACAGCCTGGTTGGGGTCGGTCGGGGTCACACCGCTATGGCACTTGGTGCAATCGCGTGGATCCTGGACCCAATTGACGTTGTTGAATTGTCCGATCGAATTGGAGTTGAAGTCGTAACCCGTCAAATGCAGCTTGTTACCCATGTGGAGCTTGTGCACCATGTTCGGGTAATTGCCGACCGCGCGACCATCGAGCACCGCCGTGTTGGTGGTGATATCCAGCACCAAGGGACTGATACGCTTGGACTCGACATTAAAACCGTACTTGATCTGGTCCGTATGGCAGGTCACGCAGAGGTTGGGATCCCTGCGCGAGTTGCCATGTCCAATGCCCTTGCCGTTGTGGCAGGAGGCGCAGGAGGCAATATCCACAACGTTGCGGGTCGCAGTGACCGCACCACCATCGGGACGGAAGTCGTACACCAAATTGCCTGCAAGGGCCATATTGACACCAGGCACTACCGTGGTGGCACCAGGCGTGTTGCTGCCCGTACCGGGCGCTGCACCGTTGATGATGACGCCCAGTCGATGGGTCAAGGTCGGGTCGTAGCTGAGGTCACCTAGATCCGCCTTGAATTTCAATGCAGTGTCCGCCTGCGACAGGCCGGAGACGATTGTGGCAGCTCGCGTGATATCGCGGGCAAAGGTGTACTGGTAGGTACCGTCCTTGTTATCGACCAGTGTGCCTTCCTTGTCGACGGTGGGATACGTACCGCACCACTTCTCGGTTAAATTGCAGGATTCCTTAGTCGCATCGACAACGCCGCCCGCTTGCGCAACCGTCAAGGGCTTGGTGACCAGATAGCTAACCCATTTGCTGGGCGCAGTACCTACGCCTGGCACCAGTTTGGCCAGCGTAAAGCTGAGATTGGTGAGGCCAGCCATGGTAGCCGTGGCGGATTTCGACTGATTGCCAAGACCGACCAAGGCGTTGCCATTGGCATCGGTCACCGAAAATTTCACCACCGGCGGACTGTTAATGGTGACACCCGTCACCGTTATCTTGGGCTGCAATGCCTGCCAAGCCGCAGCCTGCGCCGTTGACGGCGTCACGCTATTGAGGAGAACGGTGGACGTGGGCGTGGGCGGATTGATCTGGACCGTCGTGGTCGTTCCGTTGGCGCCACTGACGCCGTCACTGCCACCGCCGCCGCAACCGAATAGCGCTGATGAGACCAGCGCCGCAAGGCCGAGCCGTATAAGCGTACGTTTCATTTTCATACCTCGTTTAAAAAAATTACACTGCAAACCATGTTCTCTACTGCCTACCCCACCCGGTGGTTTATTTGAGTCTGTATACATACTTCACTCCCAAATAAGTCACGATCTGGTTAGGTTGCATGGATACGGTGGAATTGTCTGAATAGGCATAGGGCGTACTAGCGGAGCCCCATGCCCAATCATGAAACGTAATGTTTTGGTGCACCAGGTCAACCCGCACATCGGATTGCTTGTCCAGTGCATATTTGGCAAACAGCTTCAATGCTATGGTGTTGTAGCTCACATCCGGCAGCACACCGGGGGCAGCCGAGTTGCCCGAACCCAGACCATAGGCATTGTTGTCATCCAGGTAACTGAGGTCGCCGCCCACTTCGGTCTTGCCGCTGAGTTTGCCCAGCACACCCACTCCGTAGTTGGTGGTGACGTTATTTAGACGGGCGATATAGCCGGCGGTTTGACTCACATTCATGAGCTGCTCGCCATAGTTGACAAAGCCAGTGAGCTTCCAATCGTCGGTCACCGCCAGGCTGGCGTCCACGCCCAGGGCGAAGGTGTTGGCCGATTTCAAACCCGCAGCGGTATTCGGAGCGGAATAAACGTCATGACCACTCTCACCATTGAACTGCAGGGACAGTGCGTCGGACGCAGCCCAATCCAACAGAACCCGCACTTTGTCACGGTTGCGGTCCATCATGGTGGTGGGGAATACACCTCCGGCAGTCACATCGACATAGCGCAAGGGCTGGTAGGTGTTGGGATAGGCAGAAGTGGTGGCCCCCAGGTTGACCCAGTGGCTGCCATCGCGCCGGCTTTGCGAGTAGACCAACGTGGCGTTCAGGCTGTCTGTCAGGGCTTTACGCAGCTCGGCGCGATACACCAGCTCATTGGTTGTCTCGCGAATCGAAGTCAGCGAGTCCCCTGGAATGAGCAACAGGGTGCTGCCCACGTCCGGCAACTTGCGCTTGGTCCAGTTGTAGTCCACGCCAAAAGTGGCCCTGTAGTTCTCAGGGAACAGATAGGTCGCCTCGGCCTTGCTGTTGGTCTTGGTGGACGAGTTGGTCTGGTTGGAATAAGTGCCGCCGTAGAGCGCGTGCGGTGTGTTGTCCGCAATGTCTTCATAACGCACATTGGCCAACAGCGAGAGCTTGGGCATTGGCCTTGCCGTCACACCCAGTTGCGCCAGGGTGCTGTCCACCACCCCATTGAGGCTGGAAGGCAGACCGGCAGCAGCCGGGGTACCCGATGATGCGAAACTGTCGCTCTGCGTGGCGTGGGTGGCTGCGTAGTGGAAGGTGGTATTTATCGTCGGCGTGAGCTTGTAGGTGCCCGACAAATACATTTGATAGGCCTGGTTGTCCGGTGCCTGGGAAACCGGCTGCGACAACAAGGCACTCAGGTTACTCAGGTTACTCAGGTTGCCGTTGATGCCGCTGATCTGCGTGGCGTTCTTGTCGTTGCGGTACAAGCTGGCGTAGTAACCGGCTGTCAGGCTGTAGCCCGTTCCGACCCAGTTGAGCTTGGCTTCGAGTTGCTGCGTGTTCGACGTGATGGGCTCGGCCAGCATCAACAGTCCGCCGCTGGCAATAGCACAAAAGGCACTTGGAACTACCGGGCCGCAATAGCCGCCCACACCGCTGAGTCGGGCGCCCGCTTTGTCTTCGCTCTTGACGCTGAGCTCCACCGACACACCCGGCGTGATCCAGTCTTCCAGGCCCAGGCTGTAGCTCGTTCGCTTGATGTCCAGATTCTGGTTGGCGCCGGTGCCGGTGGCGGCCAGGCTGTTGACCGTGAGTTGGCTGCTGCCAATGCCCTGCAGGCCGGTGTTGAGGGTGCGCGGGTCGTGACGAACCAGCTCACTGTAGTCCAGCGATACCTTCCAGGCTCCCTGGCGCTGGCTGCCCAGGCTGAGTTCGCGGCTGTCCAGGCCGAGGTCGCGGCCTGCCGCAGTCACCCAAGTACCGGTTTCGTCGTTGCGCTGGATCAGATCGAAATCCAGCAGTACAGCGCTGCTGTTATTGGCCCAGCCGTTGTATTGGCCAAACAGGCTGCCGTTGGGGCGAAAAGCCCCGGCTACCGCAGCTCCGGCACTGATGCTTGCCGTGTCGGGCTTGATGAGCTTGGCGACCTCATCATCAGCGGCATGTGCCGGGCCAAAGGCTGCCAGCAAAGCCAGCACCAGAAGTTTCTGTTGGAAACCGAATAGTTGTTCACGTGTTTTCATGATCTTTCCATCATCTCAACGGAAGAAGCGTTGGCCAGCGGCGCTGGGGTTGTTGCTGCCGTGAATCAGCGCATGGCAGCTCACGCAGGATTTGCCCTGGGTTATCACGGTCGGAGTCCACCAACCCGATGAAGAGCCGGCCAGTGCCGAGCCATTGACCAGTGCCGGCTGGATCGGACCGTGTGGCGTGTGGCAGCTATTGCACAGGAAGGGCGGACGCGATTTCAGCAGGCTTTCGGTCACGGTGCCGTGCGGGTTGTGGCAGGTCGAGCAGTCTTCATTCACCGGCTGATGGTTGTGCACGAAGGGACCGCGCTTTTCCATGTGGCAGGTGTAGCAGGTCTCGGTCACGCTATTGCGCTTCATCAGGCTGGGGCCGGTGGAGCCATGCGGGTTGTGGCAATCCGAGCACGACATCTTTCCTTCGGCTATCGGGTGATGCGAAGGCTTGTTGATGAGGTTGCGCTGTTCCTTGTGGCAGGCAAAGCAGACTTCAGACTGGGTGCGCTTGTCACGCACCGGGTCCTTGGCCGCATGCACCTTGTGACAGGCCGCGCAGGTCACGTCGCGTGCCTGGTGGGTGCTGCCCTCCCAATGCGATCGCTTGGAGTCCTTGACGTGGCAGTCCTGGCAGGCGCCGTTGCGGGCGTCGGCCGTGTTGACAGACTTGGCGCCAAACACCACAGAAGGATGGGGGCGTTTGCCCGAACCCTTGTAGCCCACGTGCTCCGTGCTGTCGCCGTGACAGCTGGTGCAGGTCGGCGTACGGGTGTCAGCTTGTGTTCCATGTCGGGTCTTTCCGATGGCCAGCAGTTCGGGGCCATCCGCTTCGTCATGGCAAGCCGTACAAGTCGCGTCCCCCTTGAGAACGAGGTCCTGCGGCGTATCCGCCGCCCAAGCCGCCGGGCCGCACATCAGTGCTCCAAGGGCCACACACCACACCAATAACAGTCGCAAGAGTTTCATTTCCATCTTTCCAAACGTTGTGCCCCGGCACCGGGGCCCATGTGACTCTCTAACCAAACCCTAATGTTCCAGGCCAGTGATGAACCCATTGATGACGAGCACCAACAGAGTCAAGCCAGCGGCGATCAATACCAGGCCCAGGATCTTGGACCTGCGGGTCATGGGCTGTGATGGACCATCCACCAGCAGCTTCTCAAGCTCACCCGAATCCAGCAAGCGCTGGTACTGTGCCGGGTGGTCTGCACGGAACTCTTCCAGGGACTGCACGCCGGTGAACATGACGATGTCGGGCGGTGGCAGTTTGTCTGGGCGGAAATGGTTGTTGAAGAAGTGCACTGTGAACAGGAACACTGCAGCAAGGAAGGCTTCTTCGCCGTGCACCACGGTGGCTACGTTGAAGACCCAGCCTGGCAGGAACTTGGCGGTCACGGTCGGGAAGGCCAACATCAAGCCGCTGCTACCGATGATGGACACACCCCAGAACACGGCCCAGTAGTCAAACTTCTCAAAGTAGGTCCAGCGTTCAAAGCGGGGCTTGGGGCCCATGCCGAGGAACCACTTGAACATACCGATGCAGTCCGCCAGATCTTTCCAGTTGGGGATCAGCGAATTGGGGCCGAACCAGCGGAAGGTCTTGTCGCGCAACAGGCTCTGCATCACATACACAAAGTGGATGGCGAAGATGCTGACGAACAGGCTGGCCGCAACCCGGTGGATGATGGCCAGGCCATGGGTTCCGCCTAGCAGGGATGCCACCACCGGTGCCCACGCCGTTTGCGAGAACAGGGCCGAGGTTCCGGTCAGCACCAGGGTCATGGTGATCAGGGCAAAGGCCAAGTGGGCAATGCGCCAGCCGACGGGGAAGCGTTGAAAGAATTTCTCCTCATGGGCAATTCCATCGATACGCACATGCGGAACCACCACGCGTGTCTTGCGCTCTTGCCATTCGCGGTAGTACCACAGGCCGGAGTGCGCCCAGAAGAAGGCGAACACCAGAATCAGCAGGCCCTGCATGAACTTGGTGACGATCCACATTTGCGGGTACTTGGCAAAGTCATGGGCATTGGCGTGCGGGCCGAAGCTGACAAAGCCAGCAGTCGCCAGTTCGCGCTTCTTGCCGTCATGGCAGGCCTGGCAGGTTTTGAGGCGATTTTCCGGGCTGACCTTCGATTTGGGATCGTTGACCGCCAGGATGCCGTGGCTGCCGTGGCAGTTGTAGCATTTGGCCGTGTCACCACCGCCCAGTTTGTTGACCTGACCGTGGTAGGTGTCACGATAGGAGGCGAGGTTTTCCTTGTGGCAGCTGCCGCAGGCCTCGGTCACCAGCAACTTGAACGAATTCAGCGAGGTGCTGGAGATTTCGTGTGTGGTGTGGCAATTGATACAGACAGCCGACTTGTTGTTGTTCTTTTCCAGTATTTCCTTGCCGTGGATGGAACCCTGGTAGGTTTCCAGTTGGTCATCGTGGCAGCTACCGCACAGGGCAGGAACGTCCTTGCGCCACTCGGCATATTCCGGCGACGTTTTGTCTGCGGGCACATTGAAGGCATGGGTGTCATGACACTGGGTGCATGTGGCCTTGGGCAGTGAAGGCACGTCCTTATCGGGCTGCGCATGGAACGATTTCTTGTAGGCCTCGATGTTTTTGACCACCAGTTCCAGACGGGATTTTTCGCCCGTCACGCCGGCCTTCTTGGCCTCTTCCCACAGCTTCTGATGGCAGTCGGCGCAATCCGGCGACTTTTCAGCACTGCGCTTGTGCGGAGCGGCGCTGTCTACGATGTCTTTGTGGCAGGCCACGCATTGCATTTTGGCGTGCACGCTTTTGCCGTACTTGCTGTTGCTCACAGTCCGCACGGTGTGCGCCTCGCCACCGACACCAGGCATTTCTACCTTGCCTTTTTTGCCATCATGGCAACTCAGGCAGGTGGCGTTGTCCAGGCTGGGCTCAGCCTGGGCAGCAGCAGCCTTGGGGGCCGTTGCCGCCGCAGCAGGTACAAGAGTCAAGGCTCCGAAGAGGCTGAAGATACCAGCCAGAAGCCAGAGAACCAAACGATTGTGTTTCATTTATTTTTTGAACCTGCTGCAGGGGGAGAAAAGATGACCGGGCTGAAGTGGGACCGGCTCTTACTGCGACAGAATCCAGTCGATCAGGTTCTTGATGGCCTTGGGATCTTTGCTATCAATGATCTTGTGCTCTTCTTCCGTGCCATCTTCCAGCTTGACCTTGGGGCCCGTGGTGATGTTCTTCAGGATTTTTTCTTCGCCTTCAGCGGTCTTGCCCTTGTATTTGGCAGCGACCTTCTTGTAGGCAGGACCCTTCTTGGTCTTGTCGATGGCGTGGCACTTGAAGCAATCGTTTTTCTTGGCCAGGGCCATCGCTGCATCTGCATCCACTTCCGCAAAAGCGCTGGCAGAAACGCCCAGCAAGGCCACCACTGCGAGAGGAGCGACGATTTTCAACAGCTTGGCGGGTGAGAACAGGTTGGATTTCATGTCAGTACTTTCCGAAGAATTTTTGATTACGACTCAGGTTTACGAAGGTTTACGCACAGGACATTGTCGCGACGCGCTGTTCCGACGGATATAGGAAACCGATGAGATTGGACATAGGAAAAGTCCTATATTGAGCCGTCGGTCCGAGGTGCGGACGAAAAAAAGGGCGGTCACAGGAGTCAACCTGTGCCCGCCCGGATCCTCAAAACCGATCGCAACTACTGCGACAAAATCCAGTCGATCAGGTTCTTGATAGCCTTGGGATCTTTGCTATCAATGATCTTGTGGGTTTCCTCAGATCCGTCTTCCAACTTGACCTTGGGACCGGTGGTGATGCTCTTCAACACCTGGTCTGCAGCATCCGCCTTGCCTTTGTACTTGGCTGCCACCTTCTTGTAAGCGGGACCTTTTTTGACCTTGTCGATGGCATGGCACTTTGTGCAATCGTTCTTTTTGGCCAAGGCCAGCGCTGCATCCGCGTCGATGGCGTCGGCAGCCGTGGCATGGAACGACAGACTCAGCAGGGTCGCGCCAAGCACCGGGATGGCGATTTTCAGGAACTTGGCTGGGCTAAAAAACGTGGGGTTCATATCAAGGTCCTTCCGGGGAATTTTGTGACGACTTGGTCGGCGAAAGTTAACACCCGATACATTATTGCAAGGCCCAACCTGCCTTGCTATAGGAAGTCGATGAGTTTTGCCATAGGAATATTCCTATATAGCTAAAACTGCAAGCTAAGTCATTGACAGTCACCGGTGCTTAGGCTGCAATGGGTGCTAGTCACCTTCAACCGGGATGACATTGGCTCGCTTAGCTAACGCATTTACATTCATAACAGCCATGACCCCACTCTCTGAATCCCCAAAAAAAACGCGCAATCACCTACGGGATGTGGCCTTGTTTCTGGCGTCTCCCTTCGTCGGTCTCTACTATGCGGTGCTGTTGCCCGGCAAGCTCGTGCAACTGGCCATGGCAGAACGCAAACAAGTCAAAGCACCATCCGATGTATCCAAATAAGCCGCACTGGCAACCAGCGCCTGCGCTCACACCTATGTCACTCATTCTTTCCCGGTTCGGCTGCTTGCGGCTCAGCCTTCGCGCCTTGCTGGCGTTCATGTCCCTGTTGATCCTGCTGACAGCGATGCTAAGCCAGCCAGCGCATGCAGACGAACCCTCACTAGCCAAAGAGGACCTTGCCTGCCAAAAGTGCCACGACTCGGCCGCCATCAAGCCCAAAATCACGGAGGCGGGCGAGTCCTTGTCGCTGCACATTTCAACCCAGGCATTCTTGGCCTCGCGGCATAGCGAAACCAGTTGCACCGACTGCCACGAGAACGCGGACGGCAAGGACCACGGCAAAGTGGCAGTGCCCATGAAAAGCAAGCGTGCTTACCGTCTGTCGTACCAGGATGCCTGCACGACCTGCCACAAGAAGAACGCCACTGACTTCAAGGACAGCGTGCACGCACATCTGGTCAAGGCGGGCAGTGAGAAGGCACCTACCTGCTCCGACTGCCACAATGCCCACACCCAAATCAACGTCAAAATTGTCCAACCCATAGCCAACGTGCCCTGTGCCAATTGCCACCAGGAGATCTTCAAGGCCTACTCGGGCGACGTACACGGCCTGGAGCGTGTTGCCAAGGGAAAATCTGCACCCCTGTGTGCCGACTGCCACAGCGCGCACAAGATTCAAGCGGCATCCCTGGGTGAAGGTATCAAAGACAATTGTTTCGGATGTCACAAAGACGCGGTCGCAAAGCACGAAATTTGGTTGCCCAACGCGGGACGCCACTTTCAAGCCATCTCGTGCCCGGTGTGCCACGCACCCGATGCGCAGCGACGGGTCAACTTGCGACTGGTAGACAGCGCAGGCAGAAAGCAGATCAAAGAGGTCCTCGGTGTGCCGCAGTTTGAACGGCTCGCGCAAGCCGCAAACACCTCCGGCGGCAGCCTCAACGAAAACGAACTGAGCAGTTTCCTCAAGGAATTCAACGTCGAGCAAAGTTCGGGCAAGGCCATCCTGAGTGGCCGCCTGGAGGTGCGCTCGGGCGTGCAGGCCCACCAACTCAGCGTCAAAGAGAAGGCCCTTAAAGACTGCCGGGTCTGCCACCAGGTGGGCGCCACACCGTTTCAAAGCGTGGTGTTGACCATGGCTGGTGAAGATGGCCGTCCGCTGCGTCACGGCGTTGAAAAGGAAGTTCTCAACTCGCTGACCGCGATGGGATCGATGCGTGGTTTCTACACCATTGGTAGCAGCCGTATCAAATTGCTGGACTATCTGCTGGTTCTGGTGCTGTTGGGTGTGCTGTGTGTGCCCATAGGCCACTACACCGTACACCGCATGTTCAAATCAAAGCGTGAGCAACGCCTGGCAGAACGTGCGCAGAGCGCTTCCCATGCGGCCAAGCTCGGCGCCAATGACGAACACAAGGTTTGAGTATGCAAAAAATCTACATCCATCCCCTGCCCGTGCGGATCTGGCACTGGATCAATGCCATCGGCTTCTTGACGCTGATCGCAACCGGTATCCAAGTCCGTTACATGGACCTGTTTCAGCTGATGAGCTTTAGAACCGCCGTAGTCGTGCACAACTACATCGGTTTCGTACTGATTGCCAATTATTTCCTGTGGTTCGGGTTTTACCTGTTCACCGACAAAATCAGCGTCTACCTACCGGAAATGAATCCAAAGAAGTACTTCGAGGACGCCTGGCGACAAATCAAGTTCTACGGCTACGGCATCTTCCTGGGTGACGAGAACCCGCACCACCCGACGATCTATCACAAGTTCAATCCGCTGCAGATCATGATGTACCAGATCATCATGCTGCTAGCCGTTCCGATCATGTTTGGATCCGGATTGCTGTTGTGGGATGTCAAGCGGTTTTCAGCGATCGTAGAGTTTTTTGGCGGCGTGCGGGTGGTCGATACCGTGCACGTTCTGATGTTCATCGTGTTTTGTGGATTCCTGCTGATGCACCTGTACCTGATTACTCTGGGCCCAACCCGCTTTGCCCATATCAAGGCGATGCTGACCGGGTTTGAGGAAAAACACGGCTACTCAAACAACGAGCCTTGATAAACTCACGGCAGGCTGCAGCCGACAGGATGCAGCACTGCCGTGCGGCTATTGATCCGCCAACCCGTGCTCAATGGAATAGCGCACCAGGTCCACCTGGGTGGACATATTCATCTTGGCCAGGATGTGCGACTTGTGCGTGCTGACGGTCTTCACGCTGAGCGACAGCTCATCTGCAATCGCCGTCAAACCAAAGCCACGCACAATGCGGTTAAAGACTTCAAATTCGCGGTCCGACAGCAGGGTGTGCGGCAGTCTGCTTTCGTGCGGTGCGATGTCCCCCGCCAGCAATTCGGCCACCTTGGGGCTGATAAAAATACCGCCCGCCGCGACCTTTCGAATCGCCGGCAACAGCAGATCGGTGTCGCCCTCCTTGGACAGATAGCCAGAGGCGCCTGCGCGTATCGCCCGCACGGCGTATTGCTCCTCGTGGTGCATGCTGAAAATCAGGATGGGCAGCTTGGGCCGCTCGGCCTTGACCAGCCTGATGAGTTCCAGGCCATTGCGACCGGGCATGGAGATGTCCAGCATCAGCAGGCTCCAGTCCCTGGCGCGCACCTTTTCCAGCACCGCGCTACCGTTGGCGGCCTCGCCCGCGACGATCAGATCGTCCGTATCGGCCAGGATTTTTTTCAGGCCATCGCGAATGATGGCGTGGTCATCGGCCACCAGGACTTCAAGTTTCATGCTGCTGTTTCTTTCGCCTGCAGGGATGCCAACGGGACGCTCACCACAATGGTGGTCCCCTGGCCGGCCTGGCTCACAATACCAAATTCGCCACCGATGGCGATGCAGCGTTCACGCATGCCCACCAGACCCACACCGCCACGGCGCACCGAGCTGTCAAAGCCAATGCCGTTGTCATGGATGCTCAACTCGACGCGGTCCTCATGCTCGATCAGGTTGATGGCCACCTCCGTTGCTTGTGCGTAGCGCACCACATTGGTCAGGGCCTCTTGCACAATGCGGAACAGGGCGGTGGCGGATTCGTTGTCCTTGACCTGCTCGGCGGCCGCCAAATGGAGCGAGACATCCAGACCGCTGTGGCGCGTGAACTCGCGGGTCTGCCAGGTCAGCGCTTCGGCAAAATCCAGGTCATCGAGCACGCGCGGCCTGAGCTCCGCGGCAATGCGGCGCACCGAGGCAATGGCCGTGTCGAGTTGATGGCGCATGTCGACCACGTTTTGCGCCGCGGTCTCGCGCCCGTCCTTGATGCGGTTGCCCAGCCACGAAAGACTGAGCTTGAGGCCGGTGAGTTGCTGCCCCAGGTCGTCATGCAGCTCCCGCGAAATTCGGGTGCGCTCCTGTTCGCGCACCAAGGTGAGCGAGTTGGTGAGCTCGCGCAATTGCCGGTTGGCATCGCGCAGCTCCATCTCAGACTTGCGTTTGGCCGTGGCATCCCGCAGCACCGCCGTCAGTTGTATTTGTCCATCCACCACCGACTTGGAAAAAGTGGACTCGATCGGAAACTCCGTGCCGTCTGAGCGCACGCCTATGATGTCGCGTTGCGGCACCACGGTTCGGGGCTGGGCATGCTCGGGGCTATTGAAGTCGGTCATGTGTGCCACATGGCGCACGTGCAGGCGTTGCGGAATCAATATGTCCAGACTTTTTCCCAAGGCGTCCTTCGCACGGTGACCGAACATCAGCTCGGCGGCAGGATTGAAAAGCACGATATTTGCGTCCTGGTCCACTGCAACGATGGCGTCCATGACCGAGTCCACCGTGTGTTGGTAGCGGTGATTGGCAGAATTCAACGCCACGGTCAGTGCGTCCTTGCGCTGCAGTTTTCCCACCAGGTACGTCGCCACCAGGGCAGTGAACACGCTGATCACCAGCGCACCGCTGGCCAGCGGGATGGCTATGTCGCGCCAGGGCGCCAGGCTTTGCTCCTCCACATCGGTCACGCCCACCAACAGCGGGAATGCGGAGAGCTTGCCCACATAGTGGCTCTCCATGCCGCCTGTTTCCGAGCGACTATTGAGGGTCACAATCTGTTTGGGCCGGGTCGGCAGGGTTTGCGACAGCAGCTCAGGCGCCTGCCTGGCGATCAGGGTTTCGCGGTGCGGCAAACTGGCCACCAAGGTACCGTCGGACATGTAGACGCCGATCGGGCGGGCGTAGTCCAGCTGCACGGTGCTGAAGTTTTTCTCAAAATCCGCAATATTGATGGCGGCCACGAGCACGCCGCGAAAGCTGCCATCTTGAGCCGACACGCGGCGCGCCAGGTACAGGGTCCAGGCATTGTCAATCCGATTGCGAACCGGCTTCTCCAGGTAGGCAAAATCCGGACGCCCTTGCGCAAAAACCTTGAAATACTGGCGGTCTGCCAGTGAAATGGGCGCAATCGACAGTTCGCGCGACGAATTCATCGCGACCCCGTTCTCGTCTACCAGAAACAGGGAACTGATGCTCTTGAGCCCGGCTGCACGGGCACTCAGCAGCAATTGCACAGGCGTGCTGTTGAGGGGCAACTGCCGCCCAAACGGCGAGGCCAAGCGCTCCTGTACACCTTGCAGGATCAGGTCGGCGCTGATGAAGTTCTTCTCGGTCTGCTCCATCAGCATTTCGGTCA
>Ga0214247_1000924_pt1 | contig 14639 bp, 28 predicted proteins | sample TroBogypolimnion_18_FD_153085 | JGI IMG/M metagenome (GOLD analysis project Ga0214247, IMG submission 153085) | Freshwater microbial communities from Trout Bog Lake, WI - 03JUN2009 hypolimnion | ecosystem: Environmental > Aquatic > Freshwater > Lake > Hypolimnion/Profundal zone ... | reverse complement strand
CTCCACCTCCAGTAGCACCTCCAACATCTTCTAAATCAGCAGTACCAACTTCAGGATTTCCTCCATTATGAAAAAAATACTACTAATCGTTTTATCTATTTTCTCTATTTCCGCTTTTGCTGTTGAAACACAAAAAGTTTGTCACGAAAAGAATGGCAAACAAGTATGTAAATTAGTAAAAGTTCACAAACCATTATCGGATGCCACAGCGGTACCAGTTAAGAAAAAATAAATGGCAGATGATGATATTAAAGTTGATGTTGGCGTTTTAAAAACCCAAGTATTGACTTTATCTTCTCTTTGTAGTAAAATGGACCAGGTAATTGAAAAACTGGTAGACCAACACGACCGTCATATAACAAAGGTTTATGATGACATGGAAAATCGTAGATTAGAAACTGACGGAGATGTAAAAGAAATACATGACCGTATAGATACCGTTTTGGAAAAAGTTCAAGATTCTGAACGCAGAATTATGGAAGAAATGAAAGGCTTAAAGAAAGCCATGGGTGAACATGGTGAAACATCCAAACTACAATTTGAAAGATTGAATCAATGGAAGTGGACAATTGCCGGTGGTATTCTTGTCATATCATGGTTGATTTCTCATTCAAATCTTGATACAATAGTAAAATCTATTCACTAAATTAACTATATTATATTATGAGTGTTTTTATTGACAGGTCTTTCCTGTTGCGTATGTCGCCTAAACTAGGCAGGTTTTCCAAGAAAAAAGATGACCTGTATAATTTCAGGTGCCCGCTCTGTGGCGACTCACAGAAAAATAAACTTAAAGCTCGTGGTTTTGTTTATCGTAAACAAAATGATTATTTCTTTATGTGCCATAATTGTGGCGCATCAACTACGTTCTATAATTTCCTAAAACAAGTTGACGAATCTTTACTTAAAGAATATCAGTTAGAGAGGTATAAAAATGGTGAAACAGGAAACAACAATTATCCAAAACCGGAGTTTGAGGAATACAAAACGGAAACTCCAAAATTTAAGAAAGCGCTCGAGCTTCCAACAATCGACTCATTACCAGAGGCGCATTTTGCTAAGAACTATGTTTCGCAAAGACGGATTCCGGAGACCTTTTATTCGCAACTATACTTTGCGGAAGATTTTGCAGCCTTCATACAAAGTCTTGGGATTGAGAAAGAGAACCTTCACAAAGATGACAAGCGCCTCGTCATTCCGTTCTATGATAAAGACAAGAATTTAATTGCTATACAAGGCAGAGCATTGGGTGAATCCAAGTTAAGATACATCACTTTAAAACTACATGATGATAATAAAAAGGTTTATGGCTTAGACCGAGCCAACACGGAATCAATGGTTTATGTAACTGAAGGCCCCATTGATTCAATGTTTTTAGAGAACGCAGTGGCAACAGCAGACTCTAATTTAGAATCAATTACCGATTGCGTGGACAAGTCCAAGGTGGTTTTGGTGTTCGACAATGAGCCTCGTAACAAAGAAATTGTAGCAAAAATAAATTCTGCTATTGATAATCACTTCAATGTTGTCATTTGGCCAGAATTCATTGATTCTAAAGACATTAATGAAATGGTGCTCGATGGTTTCTCGCCTGATGAAATCCAAGACATTATAAGTAAAAATACCTTTGTAAATCTTAGAGCCAGAATGGAGTTTGTGAATTGGAAAAAGATTTAATTAATTGGATACAAAGGATTTCGGAACGCAAAGATGAACTAGGTAGTTTCAATGTTTGTCCTTACGCAAAGAAAGCATTAGAAGATAAAAAAGTATTTTGGTCTTACATTGGACAAGAATGTGAAGCCTACATACTAAGATACATTGAAATGACACCTGACTTTGAGGTAATTGTTTTTTATAATCTTAAAAAGAACTTGACAGATGAGAATTTAAAAGATATCATATCTAAGTTGCAATCAAAACGTAACGATATGATTTTCTTAAAAGACCATCCTGATAATCCTGGTTTTATTAATGGCGTTAATACAAGTAACGGTAAGTATCCCACTATTCTCGTTCAGCCAAGAGCTAAACTAGAAGAAGCGAGAGATAAGTTAATGAAAACCAATTATTATGATTATTGGTCTGAAGATTATAAAAAAGAAATTTTGAATTACGGAAAATAATAACAATAAAGGTGAATTTGCATGGAATATTTAGGAATTAATATTGACTTGAGTAAAGATAGTTTATTTGATGAATTGGGCATTAAGCGATTAAAAGAAAGTTACATGAAAGAAGATGAAGAAAGTCCACAACACCGATTCGCATTTGTCTCCAAGGCGTTTAGTTCCTCTCCTGAACACGCACAACGCCTTTACGATTACAGTAGTTCTCATTGGCTTTCCTATTCTACTCCTATTCTTTCTTTTGGTCGTAGCAAGCGTGGGATGCCTATCAGTTGCTTCCTCAATTATATTGAAGATACTGCGGAAGGACTAGTTGATAACCTATCAGAAACTAATTGGCTTTCTATGCTTGGCGGTGGTGTCGGCATTGGTTTTGGTATTCGTTCAGCAGACGATAAATCTACTGGTGTCATGCCTCACCTCAAAATCTACGATGCTAGTTCTCTCGCATATCGGCAAGGTCGCACTCGCAGGGGCAGTTATGCTGCTTACCTCGATATTTCTCATCCAGACATTATTAGTTTTTTAGAAATGCGGAAGCCAACAGGCGACCAAAATCAAAGATGTTTAAATCTTCACCACGGTATTAATATCACCGATGACTTCATGCACATCATTGAAAAATGTATGTTGGATCCTGAAGTTAATGATGATTGGGAATTAAAAGACCCACACTCAGGTGAAGTAAGAGAAGTTGTATCTGCAAAACACCTATGGCAGATGATTCTAGAACTCCGTATGCATACAGGCGAACCTTATCTACATTTTATTGATACAAGTAATAATCAATTGCCTCAATGGTTGAAAGACAAAGGTTTAAAAGTTCACCAATCAAACCTTTGTTCAGAAATTATATTACCTACTAATGAAGAAAGAACAGCCGTGTGTTGTTTATCTTCTTTGAATTTGGAGACTTATGATGAGTGGAAAAATGAACCCCTTTTTCTTAAAGATGTTGCAGAAATGCTTGATAATGTTTTGCAGTATTTCATTGACAATGCTCCTGATGCCATTGCAAGAGCAAAATATTCTGCTCGACTTGAGCGAAGCATTGGTATTGGCGCTCTTGGGTTTCACGCTTACTTACAGCGTAATGGAATTGCTTGGGAAGGTGTCATGGCCAAAGTCGCAAACAATCGTATTTTCAAAACGATTCGAGAGGGATTAGATGTTGCTAATAAAGAACTTGGATTGGAAAGAGGTGAGGCTCCTGATGCGATGGGAACTGGCAATCGTTTTAGTCACCTTATGGCTATCGCACCAAACGCATCTTCTTCAATTATCATGGGTAATACTAGCCCTAGTGTTGAACCTTACCGTGCTAACGCTTATAGACAAGATACTCTTTCGGGATCGTTCTTAAATAAGAATCGTTGGCTCGATAAAATTTTAAAGGAAAAATTAACAGATGAACAAGCTTACGCTGATGCTTGGAGTTCTATTATTGCTAATGACGGTTCTTGTCAGCACCTTGATATACTCTCTGAAACAGAGCGTGACGTTTTCAAAACCTCTATGGAAATTGACCAAAGATGGGTTATCGACCTTGCTGCAGACCGTCAAGCGTATATTGACCAAGCGCAATCATTAAATCTATTCTTTAGACCAGATGCACACATTAAATATATTCACGCCATTCATTTCATGGCATGGAAAAAAGGATTAAAAACTTTATACTATTGCCGTTCTGAAAAGATTGGTAAAGCAGATAAAGTATCCAAAAAGATTGAACGACAAGTTATTAAAGAATTAGATATGGAACAAATTGCTCAAGGTAACGACTGTATTGCTTGTGAAGGTTAAATGATTACCGTAACCGATAATGCCTTCAACAAAATTAGAGATTTAATTGTCGAAGAACCAAATAATAGTAATTTAGCATTAAGAATGTCAGTAAAAGGTGGAGGTTGTTCTGGTTTTCAATATGAGTTCACCTTTGACAACAAACAAGAAGAAGATGATTTTGTAATTGAAAAAGATTCCATTAAAGTATTTGTTGATTCAATGTCAGCACAATATTTGATGGGAGCTACTTTGGATTATAAAGAAGAAAAATTCAATTCACAATTTGTTATAAACAATCCCGAAGTTAAAGGTACCTGCGGTTGTGGTTCCTCATTCAGTATATAGAGAGAAGAATGATTAAAAAAACAGATACAAAAATAACAGATGAACGAACATACTTTAAACCTTTCAACTATCCTTGGGCATATGATGCCTGGTTGAAACATGAACAATCTCATTGGCTACATTCTGAAGTACCTATGCTCGAAGATGTTAAAGATTGGAAAAAGAAACTTACTAAAGAAGAAAAACAATTTCTCACCCACATTTTTAGATTCTTCACCCAAGGAGATATTGACGTTGCTGGTGGTTATGTGAATAATTATCTTCCATACTTTCCACAACCAGAGATTCGTATGATGCTCTTGGGATTCGCTGCCAGAGAAGCGTTACACATTGCTGCTTACTCACACCTTATCGAAACGCTCGGTCTACCTGATACACTCTATAATGACTTTATGGAGTATGCTGAAATGAAAGAGAAGCATGATTATGTGATGGACATTGCTTCTAAGAATACAACTAAAGAAAATACAGCCACACATATTGCTACATTTTCAGCCTTTACTGAAGGTATGCAATTGTTTTCATCATTCATTATGTTATTGAATTTCCCACGCCATGGTAAGATGAAAGGCATGGGTCAGATTGTTACTTGGTCTATCGTAGATGAAACACAACATACCGAAAACATGATTAAATTGTTCCGCACATACATAGAAGAAAATCGTGAAATTTGGAACGATGAACTCAAAGGTCGTTTATATACCATTGCTGAACGCATGGTAGAATTAGAAGATAAGTTTATTGACTTGGCATTTAAAATGGGTGCCATGGAAGATTTAACAGCAGAAGATGTTAAGAAGTATATTCGTTATATTGCCGACCGAAGATTAATTTCTTTAGGACTCAAAGGTCAGTTTAAAGTGAAAAGAAATCCTCTGCCATGGGTAGAAGAAATGATTAACGCACCAACACACACAAACTTCTTTGAGAATAGGGCAACCGATTATGCTAAAGGCTCTTTATCAGGAGATTGGGGTGATGTTTGGGCTCACTAAAGGTTCAACATGACACAAAAACAATTATCAGGAGAATGTTTAAGTTGTGAATCAACTTATACTGTATCATTTATGGAAGAATTAGTATCCCAAGATTTACCAGAAATCTGTCCGTTTTGTGGTGAACAAATTGAAGAATTATCCGAGGACTATATAGAGGATGATGACGATTTGGATAATGACGGATGGGACGATTAGATTGGCAGTATAAGGGAAAAGATTTTACGGAAGACTTGATTGGTGATAATTATGGATTCGTTTATTTAATTACTAATACAGCGAATAACAAAAAATACATAGGTAAGAAATTATTTTATTCTACCAAAACCAAACAAGTCAAAGGTAAAAAGAAGCGGTACAAAGCACCAAGCGATTGGCAAACTTACTATGGAAGTAGTGCCGAACTAGCTAAAGATGTGTTATCATTAGGTCATGAATCATTCACCCGTGAAATATTACATCTTTGCCAGTCCAAAGGCGAATGTAGTTATGTTGAAGCAAAAGAACAATTTATCCGTGGCGTTATGGAAACGGATGAATACTACAACACTTGGATTATGGTAAGAGTGAGAAAATCACACATCAAGGACTATAATGCTAGACTTTATGCAAAAACTCAAGAATGATCCAGACGGACCATTTGATGCAATATTTTTTCTACCCGGCGATAAAGAGGATCAAGTTCACGTAGAAGCTTCTATATTCAAAAATCCAGGTGAACCATTAGGTGGAAGTTCTATGGGACATTCATATGAAGTGGTATTATTTAAAGATGATACCGAAAATGATAAGTTGTATGATGTTGACCGATTTGAAGCAATCTTTTGTGACCCATACGAATACATCTCCAATTTAATACCACAAAAGTGGTTTGGTATGGTGGTAAGAAAAACTACCACTTCCGGTGGGTTTATACAACGAATGTTTGACAAAATGCAGGAAGTGTGATACAATAGATTCTTACTGAAACTATTTGAAAGTTTGTTATGATTCTCGTTGACTTAAACCAAGTATTACTTGCCGGACTTATGGCGCAGATTGCCAACCAAAAAGGCAAACTGGATGAACACCTCATCCGCCATATGGTATTAAATATCATTCGTAACCATGTTAAAAATTTTAAAGCAGAATATGGTGAAGTGGTATTATGTTGTGATAACCGTAAATACTGGCGTAAAGAATATTTTCCATTTTACAAGGCAAATCGTAAAAAGAACCGTGATAAGTCCAATTTAGATTGGCACATGATTTTTGATATTCTTGCCAAGTTAAAGGTAGAACTCAAAGAAAACTTCCCCTACAAAGTAATTGATGTTGAGGGTGCTGAGGCCGATGATATTATTGGCACATTGGTACCTCGCCATGCACCACATGAAAAGATTTTGATTCTTTCGAGTGATGGCGATTTTTTACAGTTGCAACAGAATCATAATGTTAAGCAATATAATCCATCACAAAAGAAATATGTCGTATCTCCTAATCCAATTATGGATTTAAAAGAAAAGATTATCCGTGGCGATAAAGGTGACGGTATACCCAATGTTCTTTCTTCTTCCGATTGTTTTGTCCGTGACCTTCGTCAAACTCCTATTACACAAAAAGTGTTAGACAAACTAATGAGAGAAAGTTATTTGGAACAAGAAGAAACAATTAAGTCTAATTTTATTCGTAATTCAACTTTAATCGACCTTTCTTTCATTCCAGAAAACATTAAAACCAAAATTATAAATACATATGAAGAAACAAAGCCGGCTAAAGGCAAATTGCTGAATTATTTTATTGAGCATAAACTAAAAAACTTAATGGAAGTAATAGAGGAATTCTAATGATGAGAAACATATATGAAATTTTTGATGATTTTGAATTAGCAAAAAATAAAAAAGAAAGAATGGCTGTTATTGAGAAGAATCTTTCTCAAACATTGGTCGATGTATTACAGTTAACCTATCATCCAGATTATCAATGGTGGGTTACCGAAATGCCAGAGAATTATAAAATACCAACTTCTAATTTACCTGGATTAGCAACTACACAACTATCAACAGAAATTCGCAAATTATATTTGTTCCGTAAAGGTGACGGAATGGGAGATAAATTAAATCCTAAAAAACGAAATGAATTACTTATTCAATTTTTAGAATCTTTAGAACCCCGTGAAGCAGAAGTCATCATTGGTATCTTTAGTAAAGACCAAGGTGTAAAAGGTTTAGATTATAAATTCGTTAAAGAGGCATTTCCACACTTATTACCATAATGCGACCAAAAGATAGAATAATAATAATAACCGGTACATTTGATCCATTAACTGCTGAAGAATTACTCTATATTAAGAAATGTCACCATAGAGGTGATTGGTTAATCGTTGGTGTTCACTCTGATTGGTATATGGCTTGGTCACAAGGTGGTTTTGTTCAAAATTATGAAACTCGTAGAGAAATCGTTAAAAGTTTAAAATTTGTAGATGAAGTTATGTCATTCAATGATTCTGATGGTACCGTTTGTCAATTGCTTAAAATAGCAAAAATTTGTTATCCTGATGCCATCATTACTTACATATCACAAGAAGATATGCATAATATGCCTGAAACTAAAATCAAAGGCATTAAATTTGAAACGATGAAATAGGAGAAAGAAGTGACCAAATTTGTGGGAAAGTTTCGCAAGAACCAAGACTATAACGAAGATTACAGTTATATGCCAAAACGAAAACACAAGAATGAGCATTCTGAAATCAAAAAGATGAAGAATCGTGATGTTGAAGAAGTATTAAGTCAACTCGATGATTCAAGTTTACCAGAAGAAAACAGAAATATCTGATTTTTTCTTATAAGTAGGTATGTCCGCCTTTAATAAAAAGGTATTGTTGCTTCCATACAACAAATTCGCTTGACATCCAGCATTACCTGTATTATAATAGGTTCTTCACATGGAGAATCCTTGATTATGATATACGGTTATATTCCAAAATCTAAACCAAAAAAATTGACTAAGGCTCAACAAGAGCAAAAAGCAGAGTGGTTGGCTGCTATCAATCAGTTATCGTCAAAACGGTATTCCCGTTCTCCCCTAATTAAAACAAGTTTGCCAATTAAAAATATGGCTACTTACCACAGAGAAACTCCGAAAGTTGCGTCCTTAGATACTGGTTTTATCGCTTGCACTAAGAAATTCGGAAATTCTTATACAGGTGAAAAAATTAAAGGTATTGGTACAATGCACAAATCAAATGCTGTGCCAATTTTTACAGATAATGAAGCGAAAGATATAGCGAGTATGCGCAGATGAGCGAATTTGATGAATATTTTGAATATTTGGAAGAATTGAGTGATGCTGATTTACAAAAAGAGCTTAAATGGCTTGAATCTATCGGCAAAGCTAAATCAAATAATCAGAATTTTGTAGTAATTGACCATTTTTATGATATGTAAGGTGAAAAATGTTAGCACAACACGAAGAAACTGCAGTTTTGAACGGCATTGATACTGTAATTTACAATTTGAAGCAACTGCCTATTGATGATGTTGCGCATTTTCTTGTAAAATTCAATCCGAAACTTGCGGATGAGTTAGCGAGCGCAATTTCTTATCAATTTTTTGATAAAAACGAAGGAAAAAATCATGGGTAATCAATCTTATTACATTTGGCTTGATGCCAAAGCAGACGATGAAGAAATTCCTGCGTGGAAACGCTTGGATATTGTCACTCGCAAGTGGGCTGTGTTGTCCGGATTTGAAAAAGACCAATCAAATTATCAAAAAATGAAAGAACAGTATGAGTAAAATGTTTAAATCGAGAAAACCGATTAAAAATTGCTTACTTTTAGAGTTTAATACTCAAAAAGATTTAGCTTTAGCATTCTGTCGTGTAGAAGAATACTATGAAGGTCAACCAAAACTTAATGGAAATTATGTTTCATTTATAGACTTCATTGATTTTTTTATGAAAGATGATGGCAGTATTGATTACTTCAATTATTGGTCTGGTTTTAATATTCCAGGAAATATTTTCAGGGAATGGTTTTATCAAAAAGCTAAAGATAAAACAAAATGGGAATTAGAATTAGCAAAAGAAGTATCCGATAAGTTGGATATGAGCATACCATTCTATGTTATTGGTGGTAAAAAAGGCGACATGAATGTAATCGACCATGAAATTGCCCATGCTCTATATTATATGGATGAATCATACAAAGCTGAAATGGAAGAAATGAATTATAATTTCTTTAAACAACATCGTATGCAATATTCTAAGATGGTTAAAGCATTGAAGAAAATGGGTTATGGTGAGAATGTCATTAAAGATGAGGTTCAAGCATATATGAGTACCAGCAAGAAATCAGAATTGGTAATCAAATTCGGCCTAGATTACGATACCGTTCTACCCATGATCCGTCAATACCGAAAAGTGTTGTCCTGGTACAACACTAATAAGAAATAACTTGACGGTAGACGATACATATAGTATAATGGTTCTATTAACTCGGAGATTATATGGAACTTATTCAATCAAAATCATTACTTGCCAAACTAATGGCAACAGAAAATCTTATTGTTGAACAACGCAATGTGCAAACTGCGTCATTCGATGTTAAGAACCGTGTATTGACGGTACCTGTATTAGACAAAAACATTTCTGGTTACCTCTATGACCTTTTCATGGGTCATGAGGTTGGCCACGCTCTCTATACTCCACTTGATGGACTAATCAAAGCACACGAAGAAAAAATTTCAGCATCCGTAATGAATGTGTTGGAAGATGTTCGTATTGAGAAAAAAGTCAAAAACAAATATCCTGGTATTCGTTCCAGTTTTGTTCGTGCATATCGTGAACTCATTGATAAAGATTTCTTTGGTACTGCTGGTACTGATTTAAATGATTTGAATTTTATTGACCGTGTTAACCTTTACACCAAAGGTGGTGCAACACAAGGTATTAAATTTACCGACTATGAGCAAACCCTGATTCACCTCATTGAAGGAACCGAGACCTATGATGATGTGATGAAGGTTGCTCGCCTTGTTTGCGACTATATGAAGAAGCAAGCCGAAGAACACAAACAAAATCATCCTACTGAAGAATTTGAAGAAGATGAGGATGGTGAATACGAAGGCTTTGATTCCGAAGGTTATGATGATTCTGACGAATTTGATGAAGAAGAAGAAACCAAAAAAGATGGTAATGATAGCGAAGCATCACCAGAAAAAGAATCGGATGAAAAAGAAGAATCTGATTCTGGTAATGAAGCTGGCGGTACTCAAGTTTCTGAAGATGAAGCACCTGACACCAAATCATATACAGATGAAGCATATCGTAAAAACGAAAGTAAACTATTTGCAACTGATGGTCGCACCCATTACTACGCCAATATTCCTAATGTTAAATTAGAAGATGCAATTGTAGGACACAAAGCTTTATGGAAACGTTTTCGTGAAGATGCATCTCATACTTCAAAACATTATAGAAGCAATGATTTTACCGGACTTGATATTCCAAAATTTATGAAATTGCGTAATGATTCCAAAAAAGTTGTTGGTTATCTTGCCAAAGAATTTGAGTTGCGTAAAAATGCTGACCAATTGAAACGTGCATCAATTGCCAAAACTGGTGATTTGAACATGAGTAAGATTTATGCTTACCAACTGACTGATGACATCTTTAAAAAGATGACCATTGTACCCGGTGCTAAATCACACGGATTGGTAATGTTTCTTGATTGGTCCGGTTCTATGTCTAATCACATGGAAAATACAATCAAGCAACTAATCAATTTGGTAATGTTCTGTAAGAAAGTAAACATTCCTTATGATGTATATGCCTTTAGTGCAGAATATGACGAACCATACAAACAGCCTTTGATTGAAGGTGATGTTGTATTGCGTAATTTTAAACTTTTGAATCTCTTATCAAGTAAGATGACTGCGGCTGAATTTACCTATGCCGGTTCTGCTCTGGTACAAATGTCCGAGTATCGCCGTGGCTGGAGACCAAACTGGTTACAGAAAGGTGGTACGCCTTTGAATGAAGCCGTTATCTCTGCTATGAAAATTGTTCCTGAATTCCAAAAGCAGTACAAATTACAAATCGTAAATACTGTATTTCTAACTGATGGTGAAGGCCATAGTAATTGTGATGTTTATTATAAAGATAATAAAGGTAATTTTAGAGATGGTACAACTAATCAAGAAATTGATTATGATTCTATTGACTGGAAAGCAAGACGCCAAATGGTGTTGCGTGACCCAATTACCAAGAATCAAGAAATTATTGAAATTAACCGTGGTCGTGAATTAACTGCATCATATATAAAGATGTTGAAGTTGAGAACTAATTGTAACATTGTTGGTTTCTATGTATTGGCTGGTCGTGAGTTGGGTCGTGAATTGCATTATTTTTATCCTAATAATTATATGTTGCATGATAAAATCAAAGCAGAATTCCGTAAGAACAAATCACTAACAGTTACCAATGCTGGTTTCGATGAATACTATTTGTTGAGAACCGAAGCATTAGACACCGATGAAGATGTGACTTTTGAAGTAAAAGAAAATGCGACTACCCGTGGATTAGTTTCCGCTTTTAGTAAATATGCAGGTAATCGTTTGAATAACCGTGTTGTACTTAACCGTTTTGTGGGAATGATATCATGAGAGATATAGCAACTTTTGTTGGTGAAGCAGGTAAAATCATGGCAGTAATTTATGAAGCTGAAGATAAGTCTTATTGGAAGGTAAATTATGGCACATCAGATTTGCCAGCTTCTTTTAGTAAAGTGTTTATGTCAGAAAACGATGCAACAGCCTTTGCCGTAGAATATACCAACAAAGGTTTAAAGCCAACATTTCTGAGTGAATAATGTCTGAAGATGTAATTGAATATGATCCTTTTGATCCTAAAAAAATCTATCAGGATCTAATTAATAGATGCAAAGAAGCTAAAGCTTGGTATATTCGGTGTATACTGGACGAATCTTGGGTAGGATTTGCACCTTTTGAAATGTGGGTTGAAAATGGAATATTCACTTGTCGTGTTGTTGCACCCACAAGGCGTGATGCTTTTTTAGAAGTGGCGAATAAATTGCCCGTAATTAAATTTTTGGATGATATAAATGGAATTGAATGAAAAGAATAGAGAAGCATTAATTATTATGCAGGAAGAATGTGCTGAAGTGATACAGTCAGCTTCCAAAATTATGAGGTTTGGATTAGATTCTTGTTACCCAACAGATGACTCCGCCTCAACTAAGGAATGTTTAACAATGGAAGTGGGCCAATTGCTTTGTATGATAGATATTTTGTTAGAACAAGGTATTCTTAGTGAAGTAGCAATGATGGCAGCAATGGAACACAAAAGAATAAAACTAGAAACTTGGTCAAGTTTATATAAATGAATCCGCAAGAAGTATTGCAGTTACTAAAACACATCAGAGTTTGGTTACCTAAGGATAGCTCCATAAGAGCTGAAGTGACTGATGTGATTAAAAATATAAGAGCACAATTAGGAATGCCTCCGGAGATGACTGAATGAGAAAAATATTGGTAACTGGTTCTAAAGGATATATTGGTCAACACTTGATTAAGATGTTGAAACAAGATAAAGATATTGAAGTCCATTGTTTAGACAAATACGAAGAAGTAGGACCAAACCGTTACCAATTAGATATTCGCCTTTCAAAAACTGTTAGGGAAACATTTGAAGGTCATCATTATGATTCTATCATTCACCTTGCCGCATTGGTGCAAGTAGGAGAGTCGGTCAATTATCCGACAGCATACTATAACACCAATATAAATGGAACAATGTGGTTGTTGCGATATGTGAAAGCAGATAACTTTATTTTTGCTTCTACGGGGGCTGCTGAGAATCCTATTTCACCTTATGGAATTTCTAAGAGAGCGGCTGAAGATATTATTAGAGAACAGAGACCTGATGCCACAATCTTTCGGTTTTATAATGTGATTGGTTCTGATGGTTTTGAACCAACCAATCCTGATGGATTGTTTTATAATTTGATTGCATCAAAAGAAACACAACAAATGAAAATTTATGGCAATGATTACAATACCTCTGACGGTACTGCTGTTCGTGAATATGTCCATGTAAATGATATTTGTCGTGCTTTGATTAAGTCAACTGAAGTGCCGTCACAGAACCATATTGAGAATTTGGCTTACGGGGATCCTAAGACAGTCAAGGAAATTGTTCAAATATTCCTTGAGGTCAACGGACTAAACTGTGATGTTAATTATGAGCCTCGTAGAGGGGGAGATTTAGAAGCGTGTTACCTTGAAAATCCGTCCGAGTATATGGAACGGAACTATACTTATGAAGAAATGTTGAAATACGATTATGCATCCGAATGACTTTCACCTATTTGATATATCAATCTACCAATTAAACTTATTTTCGTTTATGTTGGGAATGACTTGGGCATTTTTTAATCAAGGATTCTTTGGTAGAAATATTGGCAAATGGATATTCCTTTACTTTGGAGGCCTAGCACTTTGGTATTGGGCTTTATACTATGCCGCAACTCATCCGTAATAACTTCCTAAACGGGGTTCTGGTAATTTCCTTAATATTAGGAGCTTACCTCTTAACCTCTTATTATGATTACCAAGATATAGTTGACAGAGTAACTCCAATCAAGTATAATTGTGATATGTTAATCGGTGGATGGCATCCAGATGTTCCCCCTAAAGTCATTGAAGAATGTAGAAAGAAACGATATGAAACTCAAAGCAATCAAAAACAAACTTATTATTAAACTATTGAAGAACAAAGAGTTCACTAAGGTCGGGATTTTTCTGACTGCGACTGACAAGGCCGAATTAACAAAAGCGTTGGTTCTAGCAGTAGGACCTGAAACGCAAGACGTTCAAGTTGGTGATACGATTCTTCCGAACTGGAACGCAGCAGAGCAGACCAAATTTGAAAAGGAAACATATTATATTATTTCCGAAGATGAAGTGGTTGGAATCTTTGACGGAGAAGTCAACGATGAAACCGATGTGGTCGAATCAGAAGCCGAACAAGAATTTTTACAGAATTTTAGAAACAACAAAAACTTATTTGTTCCAAAGGCTTAAGAATCGCTGAGGTTTTTCCAGCGCCTTCCGGCGGCTCAGAAGGTCCAAGATAAAAGAGTTAAGAATATTTCTAGTTCCATTATTACCACATCCTCTGGTCGTTCCACTCACGAACAATACGGTCGAGGTCCGAATGGTTCTGAGGACGATTTAAAGTAATATATTGTTCCAAAGAAGATTTTGGAGTTTCGAAGAAAGCTTTAAAGAAGTTAGAGAGAAATTTCATAGTAATCCTTTTGGGAGTTTTAGAATGACACCAAGGGTATTAGTGTTTATACTTATTTATTATTAAAAATGTT
>Ga0214247_1000913_pt1 | contig 14726 bp, 16 predicted proteins | sample TroBogypolimnion_18_FD_153085 | JGI IMG/M metagenome (GOLD analysis project Ga0214247, IMG submission 153085) | Freshwater microbial communities from Trout Bog Lake, WI - 03JUN2009 hypolimnion | ecosystem: Environmental > Aquatic > Freshwater > Lake > Hypolimnion/Profundal zone ... | reverse complement strand
CCGACGAACGCCAAGCCCTACGAGAGAAGCATCGTTCGCAAAACCACACAGAGGGCGACACCTGCCTTGAACACTGGTCTTGTGACGTAATCAAGGTACTGGACGCTACCGAAAACCTAAAGTTTAGCGACCTCAAAGTTAAAGTTGACTGCACCCACATCATCGGACTAATGACGTTGCCCGAAGGCTGGGATGTTATCGAACACGGCCAGACTTCCTTTGCCTTCAACTTCTGCCCCAAGTGCGGAGAGAACCTATGATATCCGAAAAAATCCCTGTGAAACGCAAGAAGCCCACACCCGGTGAAATGATCGTTTCGTATTTGTCGGAGTTTTTATTTTTTTGTGTCGTTGTCGGAATGTGTGTGCTGGTTATCTATCTCGGCTACTTATTCTTTGTGACAGGCGAAAACCCCTCGCCTCACTACGGCGTGGTAGTCGGTATGTATCACAACAAAACTGGCTACTACTTGCACTACAGCGACTCAGGGCAACTGTGGAAAGACAAAGTTTCTTACGCCTCGTACATCACCTGTCACAAGGGAAGTGTTTGGGACGGTGTATTCCAACTTGTCTGCACTAAAAACGGAGTATTTAAATGACCCCCGCCGAACGCCAAGCCCTACGAGAAAAGCACGCTCGACAATGGGATAGAAACACACCTCGGGGCGAGTACCAATGCTTCGGGTGCGGAAGAGTCGCCTACCCCTGCGACGTAATCAAGGTGCTGGACGAAGTAGACCGAGTGATGAACGCCGCCGAGGTCTACGGCCTCATGGTCGAGGCATGGGCTGGGCTAAACAGTGACGGAACCATTACGGAATTGGCAAAGAGTGACCAAAACCGCAACCTTAACTCGACCATTCCTGCACAGACCGACCCCTACGGCTCTCAGCCGGACCAAGAGCGCAGGGTCTACGTCTACCCCTCCGAGCGCCGAGTAATGAGCGAGAAGCACCAGCCTCACGCCACGTTCCCGAGCCAGTGTGACGAGTGCTCGAACACATGGCCCTGCGACGCAAGCCGCCTACTAGATCAACTCAACGCCATCGCTGACGGGCTGACCTGCTGGCTCCAAGACATCAAACTCCACCCCGAAGTCACGATTGACCTCATTCTCAACATTCTGGACGGAGAGGTATGAACTGCCGACACTGCTCACAGCTCATCGTGAAGGTCTACGACCGCACGGGCACCTACTACCAGCACAATCACTCCGACCTGCGCTTCTGCGACTCCTTACGCACCTACGCCGAACTAGACATGAGAATCAACGTGACCGCCGACACCACCGCCTACCGCCAAGCCGCAGAGGAGGCGCTAACCACCTTCTGCCCCATTACGCACTCCAGCCTGTCGCACCCTCGGGCAAACCTCCAGTTCACGAACCACGTCAGCATCACGTTCATCCGAGACGTGCGATTCTGCCCTACCTGCGGAGAGAGCCTGTGATTCTCAAGGGCAACTGCCTCGACACGCTCAAAACCCTGCCGGACTGCTCCATCGACAGCATCGTGACCGACCCTCCCTATGAGCTCGGCTTCATGGGCAAATCGTGGGACGCTTCGGGCATCGCCTACAACGTCGAGATGTGGCGTGAGTGCCTACGAGTGCTAAAGCCAGGTGGACACCTGCTCGCCTTCTCCGGATCTCGCACCTACCACCGAATGACCGTCGCCATCGAGGACGCAGGCTTTGAGATTAGGGACCAGATTATGTGGCTCTACGGCTCGGGCTTCCCGAAGTCGCTAGACGTGAGCAAGGCGATAGACAAGGCAGCAGGGGCAGAACGTGAAGTGGTGGGTCAGCGTCAAGGTCGTGGAAATGAAGCGTCAGGTGCTGGACATGAATACCGCATAAAAGCAGGTCTAATGGACATCACCGCACCTGCAACTCCCGAAGCCCAACGCTGGCAAGGCTGGGGAACTGCCCTAAAGCCAGCCCACGAACCTATCTGTGTCGCTCGCAAGCCCCTGACCGGCACAGTGGCCTCGAACGTGCTGGAGTGGGGAACGGGTGCGCTGAACATTGACGGGTCGAGGGTGGGAACTGAATTACTACCGGCGCAAAAAGCAGGTCAGGCAAAGATAGGAACCTTTGAGCGAACAGAAATGATTACCCCAGAGCGTGAGGGTCGCTGGCCTGCCAACGTCATCCACGACGGAAGCGACGAGGTGCTGGCAGGCTTCCCGAACGACGCAGGGCGCTTCTTCTACTGCGCTAAGGCAAGCAAATCCGAGCGCAACGCAGGGCTGGAGGGGATGCCGGAACAAATGCTGACGGGGCGTGACGAGGGGCAAGACGCTATGCAAGTGCCGTACAAGACCCGTTCCAAAGTCACCGCCAACATCCACCCGACGGTCAAGCCCATCGCCCTGATGCGCTACCTCGTGAAACTCGTGACACCACTAGGCGGCACAGTCCTCGACCCGTTCCTCGGAAGCGGATCTACTGCAGTAGCTGCAATCCTTGAGGGCTTCGACTGGGTCGGCTGTGAGATGACCGAGGACTACTGGCCCATCATTGAGGCACGAGTGCAGTGGGCTGAGAACCAGCCTCGCACCCTGCTCTGAGTGTTGCCACCCAAAGGTCAATGATTCCAGTCGATTGACTTCCACTTACCACCTGTGGGACGATGTTTACCTATCGTGGGTGAGTTATGCCCTACGAAGTTTCTAAACGCTAGGTCGGCTAAACGATGACAAAGTTCGAGCGCACCGAAGAACAAGCCCACCTCGACACCGCAGCACTACGCCTGCGCTCCCTCGGCTTCTCTTACCAGGCAATCGCCGACCAGATGGGCGTGACCAAAGCGACCGCCTACAACCGATGCCAGCGAGCCCTCGCCGCCATCCCTGCCGAAGCAGTGGACGAGTTCCGTCGCCTCGAAGGTCAGCGCCTCGACCTGCTACTGGAGAAAGCGATGGAGAAGGCTCTCTCGGAAGAGAAGGGCGCACTCTTCGCCATAGATCGTGTCCTCGCCATCATGGACCGCAGAGCGAAACTCATGGGCCTCGACGCTCCGGTGCGCACCGAAGTCATCACCCTCGACTACATCCAAGCCGAGATTCAGCGTCTAGAGGCTACGCTCGGAGAGATAGATGACAACGATTCTCCAGCAACGACTAGCGGAACTGAAACGGCTTGAGGCTCTAGAACTCAAGGCTCGGGCAGTCAAAGCCGAGCAAGCCAAAGCCGAGGCCGTTCACACCCGATACCGCAGCTCAGCGAGACCTCAGCAACTCCCCCCCGAGGGCAACTGGCGCATCTGGCTCATTCTCTCCGGACGAGGCTGGGGTAAGACCTTCACCGGCGCAGGCTGGCTACTGGAGAAAGCCCTGAGCGAGCCAGGTATCGAGTGTGCAGTCGTCGCCCCGACCTTCACCGACGTTCGACGCACCTGTGTCGAGGGCCCCTCCGGTCTCATCAAGAGCCTCCCAGCCGGAACCCTTGAGCAATACAACCGAAGCAACGGGCAAATCACCCTGACCAACGGCTCGAAGATTCACATGGTCTCGGCAGACGTTCCCAATCGGGCCAGAGGATTAAATTTGTCCTACGCATGGCTCGACGAGTTCGCCGCATGGAGCTACGAGGAGACATGGACCGCAGGCCTCGCTCCGGCGCTTCGTATCGGCAACCCTCAGACCATCATCACCACGACCCCTCGCCCGACCAAACTCATCCGAGAGTTCATGGGGCGCACGGACGGCTCAGTCGTCGTCACTCGTGGATCAACGTTCGACAACGCCGACAACCTCTCACCAGCCGCCCTCGCTGAACTGCGCTCACGCTACGACGGCACACGTCTCGGTCGCCAAGAGCTCTACGGCGAAGTGCTCACGGACACACCTGGCGCACTCTGGACGGTCGGCATGATTGAAGACCACCGGCGTCAAGTGGTACCGGAACTGGTACGAGTCGTGGTCGCCATCGACCCCGCCGTGACCTCCGGCGAGCACTCAGACGAAACCGGCATCCTCGTCGTCGGCAAAGGCGCAGACGGTAGGGGATACGTCCTTAGCGACCGTTCGTGCCGTGACACGCCCTCTGGGTGGGCTCACAGGGCAGTCCAAGCCTTTCACGACTTCAACGCTGACCGCATCGTCGCTGAAAAGAACCAGGGCGGCGACATGGTGGAGATGACCATTCGCTCCGTGCTCCCGACTGCACCGTTCAAGGGCATCACGGCAAAGCAGGGCAAGCGCCTCCGAGCCGAGCCAGTCGCCGCACTCTACGAGCAGGGGCGCATCAGCCACGTCGGAGCCTTCGACGAGCTCGAAGACCAGATGACCACATGGCTTCCCGATTCCGGCCTCTCACCTGACCGCCTCGACGCTCTCGTGCACGGCCTCACCGAACTCGGGCTGGCTGGTGGCACGTCAGCCGACAGATTCTTCCTCGAACTGGCTCCTCCCTGCTCCATGTGTGGGATGCCAGTGGCGAGAGACGCTAGTTCCTGCCCCTCCTGTGGGGCGCACAATAACGACTACGACCTCGTACAGGTCTACCCACGATAAGGACGAGATGGCACTTCGAGACCGATTCAGCCGGAAGGCACGAGACCTGAAACTGGCTGAGACCGTCGCCGAGGCTGTAAAGGCTGGGCTCTCGGGCTCGCCTCTCGGAACCACCAACTACAACCGAGCCACGCCTGCTGAGCCCTACTCCACCATCGGGGGGCAGGGCATCGTCACAGGCATCGGTCAGGCGATTCCTATGGATCGCCCTGGTGTCGGTCCTCAGGGTGGCTTCGGTGCGATGCTCGGACCTGCTGCACCTCTGCTCCCTGCGCCAATCGACGTAGTGCTCGACGACTCAGGCCGTGCGCTCCCCAGACGCTATGAATTTCAGGTAGCGACGAATCTCAACCTGACCCAGCAAGAGGTCCCCTACGGTGTCCTCAAGTCCCTCGCTGAGCAGTGTGACGTAATCCACCGAGCCATCGAGATTCGAGTGGGCGACCTCGTGAAGCAGGACTGGTCATTCGACCTCTCCGAGAACTGCATCGCAACCATCATGCAGGAGGAGAACTGCTCGCACGCTAAGGCCTCACGCATCGGGCGAGAGAAGTACGGCGAGGAAATCAACCGCCTTCAGTCATTCTTCAAGAACCCCTACGTCCAGTCTGAGCGCTCATGGAGCGAGTGGCTGACCGAGGCCCTGTGGCAAGTGTTCGTCTACGACCAACTCTGCATCTACCCTCGCTACAACCTCGGGGGAGCCATCATCGGCTTCGACATCATCGACGCTCCGACCATCAAGATTCTGCTCGACAACCGAGGCGACACTCCCCACCCACCACTGCCTGCCTACCAGCAGGTGCTCTGGGGCTTCCCTCGTGGCGAGTTCGTGGCCTCTCCCGACTCAGACGGTGACTTCTACAACTCACCAGGCAAGTACGGCGAGTTCAAGACCGACCAGATGAGCGTGTTCATCAAGAACCGTCGCACTTGGTCGCCCTACGGCTTCAGCCCAGTCGAGGAAGCAATCCCCTCGGCGACGCTCTACCTCGACCGTCAGGCATGGATGAGGGCTGAGTACCAGTTCGGCTCAATGCCGACGACGTTCATGAAGACGACCAGCCAAGAGCTCAGCCTCGAGAAGTTGTCGGGCTACGAGCGAGTGCTGAACGAGCGCCTCACCGGATCTACGGCAGAGCGCCACCGCATCAAGGTCCTCCCTGACGGCTTCGACCCAATCGCCATGCCAACGATGGACGAACGCTTCAAGAGCGATTACGACGAATTCATCATCAAGCGCATCGCCTCCATCTTCGGCGTGGCTCCCTCGGCTCTCGGAGTCGTGGCCCGTGCCGGCCTCGGTGGTGGCAAGGGTCAGATGGAAGGCGAAGCACAGTCCTCCGAGACGGTCTCGACCCGTCCGATGGAGAACTACATCACCGACATCATCAACAGCCTCTGCCGTCGCTACCTCGACGCAGACCTCAACGTCACCTTCGTCATGCAAGACCGAGCGAACGCTATGGCTGCGAAGGAGCAGGCGCAGGCGAACCAAATCAGCCTGTTCTCGGGGCAGAAGACCCTCAACGACATTCAAGGCGAACTCGGTCAGGCGCTCTACGACATGCCAGAAGCCGACGAGCCGTTCATCGTCGCAGGCAACGCCATCCAGTTCCTCAAGGGCCTGCTCGACGTATCGGGCTCCGGCGAGACCATCGGACAGAAAGAGACCCCCAGTGAGCAGTCGTCATCGAGCCCACAAAGCGCAGAAGACGAAGGCGCTCAAGACACGGGTAAAGAAGTCGAGCGTCCGAGCAGCACGCCGGAAACTGACCTAAAGGCGCAAGAGGCTAAAGCCTTCGCCAAGTTCGCCGCTAAGCCTCGCTCCCGAGCCTTCGAGTTCAAGCACCACACGCCGGAAGAGGCCGAAGTCTTGAAAGCGCAGATAAGCGATACCCCAAAAGGACGTTCTCTTACTAAGAAGTCCTACCCGAACCTAGAGCCCATCCGCTCGGCAGTCGCCAAGCACAAAAAGGCTCTAGAGGCGGCGCTGGCGGCATCGGTCACTGGTCTCTCGGAGTTCCTCGACCAGGTGCTCCGCAACGTTCCCGAGTCAGCCAGTCCCGACCTCATCGCAGGCGTGGCACAAGGCGCACTCGGCAACCTGCGCACGAACCCAGAACCGCTTCAGACGGCCCTGCAAGCCCTCTACGAGACCGCAGTTCGTCAGGGTGGGGAATACGCTGGCTCATTCGTGGCAGGGCAAGGAACGGCTCGGCTCTACGCCAACGTCGGCAACCTCGTCAAAGACATCAACCAGACAACCCTGAACCGCATCCGAGAGGAAGTCATTCAGGGCGTGTCCTCGGGGCAGTCAGCGACGGACATCGCAGCTCGTCTGAAGGGCGTAGTGCAGGGGCTCCCCTCGGGGCAACTCGCCAACGCCGTCACTCGGGCTGACGTGATCGCCGCAACCGAAGCCAACCGAGCCTTCAACATCGCCGCCGTCGATGCCTACCAAGCAGGCGGCGCTACTGGCTGGAACTGGGAAACCGAGCCGGATGCCTGCGAAGAGTGTCTGGCGCAAGAAGACCAGAACCCTCACTCATTCGACGAATCAGCCGACCTACCAGCCCACCCGAATTGTTTGTGCTACTCAACACGAGAAGACTAAAGGAAACTATGACTGACAACATCAAGAGCGTCTACTTCGGTGGCCTGACTGCCAAGCGTGGCGAGGATGGCTTCATGTACGTCAAGGGCATCGCCACTGACGACACCCTCGACCTCGACCAGCAAATCTGCGACCCTGCATGGCTCAAGAGCGCCATGCCAGCGTGGATGGAAATCGGCAACATCCGAGAGATGCACCAGAGCAAGGCAGTCGGCAAGGCTACCGAGATGGAGCAGTCCGGCTCAGGCTTCGTGGTCACTGCAAAGGTAGTGGACGAGCAGGCCGCCAAGATGGTCTCTGAAGGTGTCTACACCGGCTTCTCGGTCGGCATCAAGGGCGCTCGAGTTGTCAAGGACAACGCCGCACCAGGTGGACGCATCATCGACGGCACAATCGTCGAGGTCTCACTCGTAGACCGTCCGGCTAACCCCTCCGCAGTAATTGAAATCGCCAAGTCCATCAAGGGCGAACTAGTGAAAGGGGCCGCCGTGTCCGAAATCAACAAGGCCGAGTCCCCTGCGATGAACGCCGAAGCCATAATGACCGAAGAGCCTGGTGTCACTATCGACGTTCTCAACCACGACACTCCTCAGCCCTGCCAGTCATGCGCAGGCACCGGCAAGAAGTCCAACGTCATGGGCAACACCCAAGAGACGGACTGCGAAGTCTGCGCAGGCACGGGCCACCAGCCCGACGACCGCCTCGAGAACATGGAGCAGAACGTTCAGGGCCGTCCTCAGGGCCTCGACAACCGTGACATGAAGGACGCTGAGCCCGAACTGGCGAAGAAGGACTACACCGACGCTGAGCGTGCCAGCATGGAGGCAAGCGGTCAGGCTATGGAGGGTGGTGGCTTCCCCATCAAGACCATCAAGGACCTGCGCAACGCCATCCAGTCCATCGGACGTGCAAAGGACCCAGCCGCAGCGAAGGCGCACATCAAGACCCGAGCCGAGGCTCTGGGACGCACCGACCTAGTCCCCGACAACTGGAAGGGCGCTGACGCTGACCTAGCGAAGGCTGACGACATGAAGCACGACGCAGCCGAACTGAGCGCCATCCGCCTCGGACTCATCAACTGCATCAAGGCTGAGCTCGACGAGATGCTCGCAGGCGACGAGAACGAAATCTGCGACGTTCGTGAGTTGCTCTGCACCCTCGAATACTTCCTCTGCTGGTGGACTGACGAAGCCTCAGAGAACGAAACCCCTGCCCCATTCACCGGATGGGACACCGACGACAAGGATGATTCAATGGCTTATGTAGCACTCGGCGTAAGCGCCGACCTCATCAAGACCGCAACCGCAACCGCCGCCACTGACGAAGTGAAGACGGAACTGCGCAACGAGATCGTCAAGGCGCTGGGCCTTGAAGAAGTCATGACGGCGAAGGCTGACTTGAGCGAAGCGAAAGAGGAGATTGCTCTCCTGAAGGCTGCGCTCGACGAAGTGAAGTCAATGGCTGCACCTGGCGGGCCTGCACTCCGTGCAACCCGTGAACAGACCAGCAAGTCAGCAGCAGTCCTCGCAAACGAGGTGGAGGCCATTCGTCTCCGCAACATCGCCTCGCAAGTGAATGACCCTGCACTCCGCAACGCCTACCTCGAGAGCGCCCGTGCTCTTGAGTCCAACTAACAGAAAGAAGATACAGCGATGACCATCGCCGCTCCTTCCCTTGACCAGATGTTTCACGGCCTGCCAGCCGATGAGCAGGTCAAGCGCTTTGAGGCTTACAAGTCAGCCCTTAGCACCGTCCAAGCCCAGACGCTGAACTCCGCTCGCCGAGGCGAGTTGTCGTTCACCCCGACTGTCGGCATCACCAAGTCCGTCTCTGCCGCCTCGAAGATTGAGGAACTGAAGACGGAAATCACTAAGGCAGTCTCGGGCGACCAGCTCGCTGCTGTCGAGTCCTCGCTCGCCGGCCTCGCCGACCTGCAGAAGGACCTCACCCTCACCAGCCCACTGAACTCGACCATCTCGGGTGTCTCGGGTCTCGTCCCCTACAATTTGGACCCGGTCCTCTCATTGCTGATTCCGAAGGAATTGTATCTCCGCAATTCCACCGCACGCATCAAGGCTCAGGGACAGGCTCTCGAGTTCCGTCGCATCACTGGTGTCTCGAACGCCGGTGTCGGTGGTGTCGCTAACCTCTCGACGTTCTTCAACTCGACCTCGGCTTCCACGTCATTCGGTGGCGTGTCGCTGAACCGTCCTACGAAGATCACCTACGCTGCTGACAAGATTGTCAAGTCGTTCGTCGAGCAGGGTGTCTCGGACTCCGTGAGCCTCCAGGCCGAGTTCGCCGGTGCCGGATTTTCCGACCTGCGCCAACTGTCCCACACTGCCTTAATTTGGGCGCATTTCTTGGGCGAAGAGCGCAACATGCTGAACGCTGTCTCGACTGCCTTGAGCACCTCGGGCTTGACCTTCACCGCCTCGAACGACACCACTGGTACGGGTCTCCCTGCCACCTCGTCGTCGGCTGTCTACGTCACGCTCTCGTCGGCTTACGGTGAGACTGCTGGCGTGTCTGCTGGTACGGTGACCAACGCTACGGCTGGTCAGGGTGTCAAGGTTGCCATCTCCGGCACCGTGCCCTACAGCGCAGTCGCAGTGAACATCTACGTCGTCGTCTCCGGCACCACCTACAAAACCACCACGCCTCTGTTGTCGTCTGCTGTTGCTGGCCTCGGCTACTCCTCCATCACCGGCACCTACCCTTCGACGGACGGGTCTTACAACTCGAGCGCCGCAGGATCGAACTCGGCGACTGGCTACGACGGCTTCATCAGCACGTTCGCTCAGTCGGGTGGCTACCAGAAGCAGTTCAACGGCTCAGTGTCGGCTCAGAACGAGGCCGGTGGCTTCCTCCAGGACGCATTCATCTCGCTGTTCAACAGCACGATGGCTGACCCTGAAGTTGTCATCACTACGGCTGCAATCCGCCGTGCCCTGGCTGCTGCGATTCAGACCAACTCGTCCAACGCCGCCTACCGTCTGAACTACCAGACCGGCGACAACGGCGTGGTGCTCGGCTCGCTTGTGAACGCTCTGCAGAACGAAGCGACCGGAACGATGGTCGAACTCGTCACGCACCGCTTCATGCCTGCCGGTGTCGCAATCGTCCACCAGAAGCAGTTGCCCTTCCCCGACTCCGGCGTGAGCCAGACCGTCGAAGCGCACAACGTCGTGGACAGCATGATCATCGAGTGGCCTCAGATTGGCTTCTCGTACGACATCAGCTCGTACACCTACGGCTCGCTCGCCTTCCGTGCGCCAGCCTGGTCGGGCATCGTGACGGGCCTCACCGCCTAGTCAAATCCGCTAGGCACCACTGCCTAGCACCGAGGGTCGAGCAGGGCTGGTGTATCCCCTTCCACCAGCCCTGCTCCCCTCCCAGTCTCGAAGGGAGCAGTAATGAAACTCGTAGGCTCAGACGCAGGCCTCAAAGAACTACAAGTGAACGATGGCAAGGTCATTCCCCGTCAGAAAGACGGCACCTTCCACATCGAGGGCCAGACCGCTCGTGCTCTCGTCAAGTCCGGTGACTTCGCTGTCGCTGGCACCAACTTCCGCAACGCTCGGGGCTTCAAGTGCCTCGACTGCGGATTCAATTCTCTCTACCGTGACCACTGCGGCAAGTGCGACGGGACCAACCTGGAAGAAGAACAATGACCGTCATCGCCCCGTTCTATCAGACCGAAGGCATTATCGAGCCCTACGTCTCGCTCAACGAGGTCAAGTTCTCCCCTACCGCCGCCGCCATCGACTTCACGAACCTCATCGAGAACGCCAGCATCGTCGCTCAGGACCGTGCGCTCTCTGAGCTCATCAAGCGAGCGTCAAGCAAGGCTGACATCTTCTGCTACGGCAAGATGGGTACGCTCAACGCTTCCCTCAACACGGAGAACGGCTGGTATCGCCCCTCTCGTGACGGCAACATCACATTCACTCCCTCATTCTCGCCCATCCTCGCCGTGACTGACGTGCAGGTCGGCTGGGGCCCTGGCTCTGGCCTGCAAGAAATCACCATCTCCTCGAGCAACGTCGCCATCGATCGTGACCAGTTCATCCTCACTGCACCCTCGACGCTCGGGCTCTACTTCGGCAACCTCGGCATCGCTGGAGGACGCTGGGGCTACCAGACGAACATGTGGTGCCAGTATTCCTACATCAACGGCTGGGGCAACTCATTCCTCACCGCCTCGGCAGCAGTCGGGGCCACGTCAATCACCCTGACCGACACGACCGGCTTCTTCGCTGGCATGAACTTCACCATCTGGGACGGGATGCAGGACGAGACGTGCAAGGTCTCCTCTGTGACGGGGAACGTTATAACCCTCGCCTCTGGTCTCCTCTACGCTCACGGAATCGGCGTGAACGCCTCCACCATGCCTGCCGCCGTCAAGCAGGCCGTCATCCACTTCGTCGTGGCGATGGTCAAAGAGCGAGGACAGGGTGGGCTGGTCATCAACGAGATTGGCGAGCCTCAGGCTGTCTCTGGACGTTCACAGACGAGCATGGAAGATGAGATGCAGGGCTACGACCTCCTCGAGCCCTTCAAGGTCATCGGAGGCCGTCAGTGAGCCGTGAGACGGTACGCACGCAATTCGTGAACTACCTGAACAACGCCGGCATCACCTACCTCGCCAGCGTCAAGACCTTCCCTGCGAAGTTCACCCCCGAGGGCGAGTTCTACGACAACGAAGACCCAGGGCACGCCACCGGCTGCATCGTCTACCCCTACATCGAAGCGCAACGAGAGAAGCGCATCGAACTGACCGGCGCAACGGGTGGGGGCAAAAAGATCGCTTACACCGTCGTCTTCACCTGCATCTTCCGCAGCTCGAAGCGCAAAACCGAGGACGCTGGCGCAGACTCCGAAGCCTTCCTCGACTCATTCACCAACGCCATCCGAGCATCGAAGAACTGCGGAGGCTCGGGGCCCATCTTCCAGTGGGGCGAAGGCACCACGCCCGAGGCCGAGGACATCGATGTCGTCTCGTACTACCCTCGGCAAATCAACGGCTCAGCGAGCGTCACTCAGGTAGTTTCAACTGTGCGAGTGACGGTCATCGAAATCACCAACTCCAACTCTTACATCTCCTAAGGAGCATCATGCAATTCACGTTCACTGACAGCGAAGAGCGCACCTATCCGAACATCGTGGTCAATGGTGCGGTGCTCGTCGCCGAGCCAGGTCAGACCTACGACCTCGACGCAGACCCCAGCGACGGACGCTGGACTGCCGCAGAAGCGACGCAGAGCGCCCCAGAAGCCCCTGTAGCGCCAGCAACACCCGAAGCCGACCCAACCTCTACCCCTACAAACTAAGGACTAGCGATGCCCTTTCTTTCAGCCAATAGTTATCTCGGAATCATCAAGGAAGTCACGTCAGGCACCCTGCCTACGACTGGCACGCCTTCGTGGATTCCGGTCTCGACTCCGCAGATCACTCCTCAGCAGATGTTCCTCCGTGATGAAGCCTTCCGAGGCTCGCCCACGACGGTCTACGACCAGGTGCAGGGTGTCCGTCACGATGAGTTCGAGTTCAAGTCCTACCTCTTCGCCGACACCTTCCCCGTGCTCGCTCAGTCCATCCTCGGTGGCGCTGACACGGTGACGGGCTCGACCGCCTACACCCACACCATCAAGGTGCTCAACTCAGCCTCAACCGGCTCGCAGCCCCCCACCTACTCCATCCTCGACTTCGACGGTGCGAACTACTTCACCACCACCGCATCGCAGGCTGACTCGCTCGCCCTAACCTTCGGAGCAGAAGCCGCAGCCGAGGCCACCATCAAGTACCTAGCGAACCCCTACACCTCTTACACCTCAGCGCCCACCGTCTTCGCCTCGCAGAGCCTGAGCTCAGAGCACCTGATTCCGGCATGGGACACGACGGTCTCCATCGGTGGCACGACGTACACCAACGTCACCACCGGCGACCTGACCATCAACCGCAAGACGCAGGCGATCTACACCCTCGGCACGCAGGCACCTTACGACCTGTTCGCTGGCCCCATCGAAGTGACGGGCAAGTTCACGTTCGTCGTGGCTACGAACGCTGACGTGTTCACCACCGGCTCGAGCGCCTACGGTCTCACCCGTTCACCTCAGGCCATTGTCATCACGCTGACCGACCCCAACGACGCATCTGGTGGCACCCAGCACTCAGTGGCCCTGACCATGACGACTGCGCAGTTCCACAACGTCAAGCGCACCCGAGGCAAGGAGTTCACCGAGATTGAGGTGGAGTTCACCGCCAACGCCAACGCCACCGACGCTGCCACCGGCTACTCGCCCATCAAGGTAGTCACCATCAACGGACAGTCCGCCGCCTACTAAGCAAGAAAGAAGGGGAACAATGCCAATCATCCAACTACCCAACAACCAGTCAGCAGTCATCGCCTCCCGAGACGAAATCAGCGAGCGCACAACTCGCTCCATCTCTCGGGCGTACCTGTCAGCCGCCAGTGTTGCTGCACACCTCGCCTCCCTCGGATTCGATGACACGAAGCCAGAGACGTGGGGAGCGTACAGCACGCTGTCGGATGACCAGGTGAAGGCGATGGACGCTTACCAGGCTGAGCTCATCGTCGGGCTCGTCAAGCAGTGGACGCTGGGCGACCTGCCAACCCTTGAGTCGGTGCTCGACCTGCCTAAGGCCACGTTCGACGCACTCGCTGAGGGATGTGGTAATGAGTTCAACGGCGCAGGCATCAACACGGAGCCTGACACCGACCCAAAAGCCCCTACCGTCGCCTCGGCAAACTAAAGGCGGCGCTCGAGGGCAAGACGACTGAGGTGGACGCTGAACTGTCCGACTTTACTCGTGAGTACCGCTTCCGCAAAGCCCTCGGAGGCTCGCACGAGGAGTTCCTCGACCAGCCTCGGCAGGTGACGGACTGGCTGCTGGCAATAGATCAAGTCTTTAGAGAGGTTGAGCGTGGCTAGGGTAATCGTCTCAGGAATCCCCGAGTTCAACGACCAACTCAAGCGTGACATGGAGAAGATGAGCCTCGCCGCTCGTCAATTCGTCACCGAGGGAGCCGACATCATCGGCGATAGTGCTAAGGAGCAGTTCAGGGCCCGTCCTGGTGGCTCTCGCACCGTCTCCAAGTCAGGCCACGTCTACTACAAGGGCACCGGCCCCTACAAAGCCCAGCGCCCCAACCCCACCATCCGCACCGGCAACCTGCGCAGCTCAATCTCTCGCAAGTACGTCCGTCAGTCGGGCAAGGGCTGGGAGTCCGGCACCGGCCCCTCGATGGACTACGCACCCTTCGTCGAGTTCGGCACACGCTTCATCTCTGCGCCAGCCTTCCCCTTCATGGCGATGGGCGTGGAAAACGCATCAGAGCGCCTCAACGCACTCGCCCACCGTCTCTTCAATCAGGCTCAGGAGTAAATTATGGGTATGCTCAGCCCAATTATCGCAACTTTGTTCGCTGATACGAAGGAATACATGGCGAAGATGACCGAGGCTGAGGAGAAGATGGGCAAGTTCGGCCTCGCCGCCGAAGCCTCCTCGACCAAGTTCGACAAGTTCGCCAGCAAAGCCTCCACCGCCGTCATCGGTCTCGGAGGG
>Ga0214247_1000906_pt1 | contig 14814 bp, 15 predicted proteins | sample TroBogypolimnion_18_FD_153085 | JGI IMG/M metagenome (GOLD analysis project Ga0214247, IMG submission 153085) | Freshwater microbial communities from Trout Bog Lake, WI - 03JUN2009 hypolimnion | ecosystem: Environmental > Aquatic > Freshwater > Lake > Hypolimnion/Profundal zone ... | reverse complement strand
GCGAATCTTGAAAAACGCCCGTTTTAGTCGCATAATCGCCACAGATTGAAACAGGTCAGTCACTTGACCTCCTAGCGTCCGCTGCGAAGCGCCGCACTCCCGCCTTAGTGACAAGGGGCGCGGGTTTGATTGGATTTAGCCATGTCTCTCAAGACGCATGCGAAGTTGTACGCCTCGATCAGCAAGACCGAGGCACAGGAAGATGGCACGCTGAAAGTGTGGGGCTATGCCTCCACTGGTGCCGTGGATTCCGATGGCGAGACTATCACTGCCGATGCAATGAAGGCAGCTCTGCCCGACTACATGCTGTGGGGCGCCGTGCGCGAAATGCACCAGTCCAAGGCCGCAGGCACTGCGCTGGAAGCATCCGTTGAAGCCGATGGCCGCACGTTCTTTGGCTGTCATGTGGTTGACTCCGAGGCAGTCAAGAAGGTCAATGCCGGGGTTTACAAGGGCTTTTCCATTGGCGGCAAAGTCACCGAGCGTGACACGCTGAACAAGACAATCATCAAGGGAATCAAGCTGATTGAAGTCAGCCTTGTGGACCGCCCAGCCAACCCCGGCGCCGTGTTCACCGTGATCAAGTGCGAGACCGAGCGCACCGCAGAGGACGACGTTACCGACCTGGCCGACCTGATCAACAAGGGCGAAGTCAGTCCCGCTGACCTTTTGGCCTTGGTCAAAGCGTCCAAGACTGCTGCCGATGCCTCCACCGTTGCCGACGAAGCCAGTGCAGCAGCCGACGCCGCAAGCGATGCCGCCGAGGATGCCAGCGACAAGGCTGATTCGAGCGACAACACCGACGACGACCAGGCCGCAAGCGACGCCCATCAAGACGCCGCCACAGCCCATTACAAGGCTGCTGGCCTGACCACATCCAAAGTGGCCAAGAAAAAGCACAGCCGCAAAGCCAGCATGCACCAGTCGCAAGCGTGGCAAATGTCCACCAAGGCCGCGAGTGCTGACGACTTGCAGAAGGCCGGCAAGACGATCAGCGAAGCATCCATGGCCCAGCTAAAGAAGGCTCACGACGCGCTTGCGCAGTTGGGTTGCTGCACCGCGACGGATGCCGAAAAGCTCGCCAAAGCGCACGAACACGACGAACTTTCCAAGGTGCAGGCCGACCTTTCCACAGCTACCGAAGCCTTGGCAAAAGCCGAGTCCGAAGTCGCACGCCTGAAAGCCGCGCCCGCCGTTGGCAAAGCCTTCCTCAAGGCCGTGGCCGTTGGCAAAGAAGCTGACACCAATTCCGCAACCCCACCCGCCGATGCTCCGGCTTCCTTAACTACCGACCCGCTTGAGCTGATCAAGGCGGCGCAAAAGAATCCTCGAATCATCGCAATGCGCTAACGCGCTGGAGCTATCAAAATGAAATCTCTCTTTACCTTGAAGAATATGCTGCTGCTTGTCGCAGTGGCAATCGTGGGTGCTTTGGCGCACACCGGCATGGTCTCGCATGATCAACTGATCGCGCTGAGTGCCTTGGGCTTTGTGGGCAATCTCGCCGCTGCTGACACGACCGCAGCGACCCTGGCGCTCATGAAGGGCGCGCTGGAGCAGGGTAGTGATGACCTCGCCAAGACGGTATCGACCGGCACCGGCCTGGTTGCCTTCGACCTGCAAGCACCTGCGAAAAATCTGTATCCCGTTGCAACACCCTTGCGGAACCGCATGCCCCGCGTACCCGGCGGCACTGGCCTGGCTACCAACTGGCGCGTTGTGCAGAACATTTTGGGCTCTGGCTTCAATTCGATGCCCTGGGTGCCAGAAGGTCAGCGCTCTGCCCGTATGTCGTACCAGACCTACAACAAGGCTGCGAACTACGTGACCATGGGTGAAGAAGACCAGATCACCTATGAAGCAATCCGCGCTGCCGGTGGCTTCGAGGATGCCAAGGCCCGCATGGTCATGCGCTTGCTGCAAAAGATGATGCTCAAGGAAGAAAACGCCATTCTGGGCGGCAATATGTCCGTGGCTCTGGGCACTCCAGCCACCCCCACCGTGGCAACCGCTACGACTGGCGGCGTGATCGCTGCTGCGACCTACAACGTTTACGCCGTGGGCCTGACATACGAAGGCTTCCAGAACTCCAGCGTCGTGAATGGCGTGTCCACCACTGGCACCTTCACCGGCGCTGACGGCCAGACCTACACCCTGAACGGTGGATCGTCTGCCAAGTCTCCCGCTGCGCCTGTGACCACCACCGGTTCGGCATCGACCATCAGCGCATCCGTGACCGCCATCCAAGGCGCCGTGGGTTACGCCTGGTACGTTGGCACCGCTGGCAATGAAAAGCTGACCGCCATCACGACCCTGAACAGCGTTGTGGTCACGACTCTGGCCGCTCAAGGCACGCAAAACGCCACCGCCATCGTGGCTGATGCTTCGCGCAATCAAAGCTTGGCATACGACGGCCTGCTGTCCACTGCCTTCGCTTCCGGTTCTGGCGCTTACATCAACAGCTTGGCCACTGGCGTCGCCGGCATCGGCACTGCGCTGACAGCTTCCGGCCGTGGCTCTGTGGTGGAAATCGACACGATGCTGCAGACCATGTGGAACACCTACCAGGTGAGCCCATCGGTGCTTTTCATGAACGCTCAGGAAATCAAGAACGTCATGAACAAGGTGCTGAGCAATGCCAGCGGCCCGCTGCTGCGCTATGACGGCGGCTCCGGCTCTGACCCCTATGCAATTGTGGCAGGCGGCACGGTGGCGGCTTACTTCAACCCGTTCGCTCTGAACGGCGGTATCCGCATTCCAATCCTGATCCACCCAACCCTGCCGCCTGGCACCATCCTGGGCTACACGGAAAACCTGCCGGCGCAGTACCAGTCCAACGAAGTGCCCAACGTGGCCGAAGTCAAGACCCGCGCCGATTACTACCAGATCGACTGGCCGCTGCGCACCCGCGCGCAGGAAGTGGGCGTCTATGCCGAGGAAGTCTTGGCCGTGTACGCACCTTTCGCCCTGGGCGTGATCACCAACATTGCCAATGCGTAAGCAGAGCGGCGACTAAATAAGTCGCCTTCTGCCTTGCTCAACCAAGGAAAAATCATGATGCAACTTCAGTCAAATGTGGCGTTTGGCAAGTTCAGCGCCCAATCTGGCACGGTCTACACGTCCGATGCAAACGGCCTTATCACTGTGGCAAGCAACGACATCAACAGCCTGCTCAATGCTGGCTGTGTGCCGTTCTCTGGCCCGCTGACAAGCAACTTCCGCAACATCTTCGACGGCCCCGACTTCTCGGTAAACCCGTTCCAGCGCAACATTCCCGGCCTGGCCTCTGCCGGCGTGATTACCACCGCCATCTCCAACACCCCGACCTACTTTGCAGATCGCTGGTTTGGCGTGGGCGGCGCATCGAGCGCAATCCTGTTCTCGCTGCTGGCCGACACTTCAATTCCCGGCTTTTCGCAATCCCTAAAGCTCTCGCGCCAAGCCGCCAACACCAACACCGCAGCGATCAACATCGGCCAGGTGATTGAAACGCTCGACGCCGTGAAGCTCCAAGGCCAGACCGTTACTTTGTCCTTCTGGGCCAAGACCGGCGTGAACTACTCGGGTGGCTCCCTGGGCGTGCAACTGATTTCTGGTACAGGTACAAACCAGACCGCCGCGCAAATGGTGGCCGCGTCCTGGACTGGCCAGACAAGTGTGATCAACACCACCCAGGCCTTGACCGGCTCTATGGTGCGCTATCAGTTCACCGCTGCTGTTCCAGCCGCATGCACCCAAATCGGCGCGTTGTTCAGCTTCACGCCCTCCGGAACTGCGGGCGCAGATGACTCGATCAGCTTCCAGGGATTCCAGCTCGAAATCGGCGCCCAAGCCGGCCCGTTCGAGCATCGTGACGTGCAAGTGGAACTTGAAATCTGCCAGCGCTATGCCTGGCTGATCGCCGAGCCTGCCGCAAACGTCATTGTGGGCATTGGCGGCGCTGTGGCTGCTGCAAATGCGCAGGTGTTCTACCTGGCCGCGCCTGTCCAGTTCGTCAAGGCTCCGACTGTCAGTGTGAATGCTGGTGCTTGGAAAGTTTCAGCTGCCGCTGCAGCTGCCGCTGCGACTGGTTTGGCTGCTGGTGCGACGCACACCGTAAACGCCATTTCGATCACCTCCGCCGTGACCGAAACCGTAGGCCTGGCTGCATCGCTGCAAGGAGGCGGCGGTACCGGCTGGATTTTGGCCTCTGCTGACTTTTAGTGATTGACCAGAAGGGCTTTGCCACAAGCGAGGCCCTTCGACTCAACCAGGAGAAACCACATGTCTATCAAAATGCGCTTACCCGTTGGCCTGTCTGGCCTGTCCGTTCTTGGCCAAGAACTCAAGGTCAAGGTCAGCAAGGGCATCCGTTATGTCGAATTGGAGGCTGAGCAAGTAGAAGCCGCCATCTCGCACGGCCTGACCGACTTTGCCACTGACGTTGAAAGGGCCCTGGGCTTTTCCGTTGACGCACAGGCCGCAGCCTCTACCGCCTCTGACCTTGCAACCACTGCCGCTGCCGTGGCCGACAACGCAGCCGCAAGCATTGCTGACCCGGTGGCCGCTGACCCGCTGCCCGCCGTTGATGCACCCGTGGTGATCTAGCCATGCGCCTCAAAGCCAAACCCGGCGTGTCCGGCATTGCCCTGATGGGGCGCGAGTACACCCTCGACGCTGAAGGCTGTATCAATCTGGATGCCGACCTGGTGCCCGTGGCGCTGGAAAGCGGCTTCGAAGTCGCGCCAGAACCAGTGGCTACCCCGGTGGCCGTGGAGTAATGCATGGCAGCTGCCGACCTCACCACCGTCGCAAATCTCAAGCAATGGCTGAACATCAGTACCACCACTGATGACGCTTTGCTTGCGCGCCTGGTGACGGCTTGCAGTACGGCCATTCAGAACTACCTCAACCGGCAGTTCGCCAGCGCCAGCTACACGGACAACATAGACGGCGAGGCGACAAACGCCATCATCTTGGGCAACTACCCGGTGACTGCCGTGGCATCGCTGACGATTGATGGCATTGCCATTCCCTCATCAACCGGAACCGGCGTGCCCGGCTTTGTCTGGGATATGTATGGCGTGCAACTTGTCCCCGGCCTATACCAATTCACTCGCGGGAATGGAAACATCACCGTAAGCTACACCGCAGGCTATGCAGCCATCCCATTGGACTTGGAACAAGCCTGCATCGAATTCGCCGCCTTGCGCTACAAGGAGCGTGCACGCATAGGCATTGCTTCGCAGACATTGGCAGGCGAGACGGTCACGTACCTCAATGCGGCCATGCCTGCATCCGTCGTCAGCTACCTGCAGCAGTTCAAGAAGGTGGTGCCCGTATGAGCACCAGCTACATCAAGGGCGACGACCGGGTAATGCTCATGATTTCCGGTATCCCGGCCATGCTGCGTCCGAAGATCGCCGCGGTGGTCACCAAGTTCGCCATTGACGTGACGGCGAACACCAAGCGCAATTTAACCGATGACGTCTTGAAAGTCCGAACCGGTGACCTGCGCCGGTCCATCACTCAAAAGGTGACCGATGACGGCGGCGGCATCAATGGCGTCGTTGGCACCAAGGTGAAATATGGCCGCTTCTGGGAAGAGGGCTTTGATCGCAAGATAGGTGCGGGCGCACGCGGTGGCCCGCGCATCCTCAAAGGCAAGTCGCTGGAGACCTACATCGCCAAGCATCCGCCCGGCACCAAGCACTACGACGCCCGGCCATTCCTGAAGCCAGCCCTCTACGCAACAACACCAAGCCTGGCCGAGCGCCTGGCAAAGATCGGGGTTAGCAAATGACCCGCGAGCCCATCATGGCTGCGCTCTTTGCGAAGCTGTCCAGCATTTCCGGCGTGGTCACGGCCAGCCGCGTGTTGCAGCACCTGAGTCAAGTGCCGGCGCAGAACCAGCCTGCCTTGTTCCTGTGCCCGCAAAAGCAGTCGGCCAAGCGCGTGCGCGGCCTGCCCGCTGTCTGGACCATCGACGTGGCGGTTTACCTCTATGTCACGCGCTCTGACGACAGCGTGGTGCCCGACACCCAAATGAATGCGCTGCTGGACGCCATAGAGCTTGCCTTGATGCCATCTGGCGGCGAAGTGCAGTCCCTGGGAGGTCTATGTGACCACGCATGGATCGAGGGCGACATTCAAACAGACGAGGGCGCATTGGGCGCCCAAGCCGTGGCACTTGTGCCCATTCGAATTCTTGTCAGTTTTTAACGGAGCATCATCATGCAAAATATTTTCGGCGCTGGCGTACTTGTTGGAACACCCCTTACCGACTACGCAGGCAATGCAATCGCAAACCCAACGCCCGTTCAATTCGGCGTTGCTCAGGAGATCTCGCTCGACATTTCCTTCGACACCAAGATGCTTTACGGCAATCTGCAATTCCCTGTCGCCGTGGGCCGTGGCAAGGGCAAGGTATCGGGCAAAGTCAAGGCCGCTCAGGTCAATGGCGCACTGTTCAACAGCATCGTGTTCGGCCAGTCGCTTGTCTCCAGCATCATCAATGACGTGTACGACACCACCGGCATGCTGATTCCGGCCACGCCATTTACGATCACGGCCAGCACCACCAGCACGCTGACCACGTTCATCATTCCCAACGCTGGCACATGGTCTGCTGACTTGGGCGTGCGCAACGCAAACAACGTGCCCATGACCCGCGTGGCATCCGGACCGACCACCGGGCAATACACCGTTGCCGCTGGCATCTATGTGTTCGCCACTGCTGACGTTGGAACACAGGTGTTCATCAGCTACCAGTACACCGCCACCAGCACGACTGCCAAGAACAGCACCATTGTCAATCCGCTGCTCGGCTACGCTCCAAGCTTCCGTGCAGACATTTACCTGCCGTTCGCAGGCAAGTCTTTGATCGTGACTTTGCCCAACTGCATCGCCTCCAAGCTCTCGATGGCGACCAAGCTGGATGACTTCATGATTCCTGAATTCGACTTCGAGGCGTTCGCCAATTCGTCGGGCCAGGTGCTCACCTACGCATTGAGCGAATAACTGAGTAAGAAAAGCGCCTAAAATGGGCGCTTTAATAGGGGCGAAGCATGGCACTGGTCAAGATCAAAGGCACTCCAATCGAGTTTGCGGACGGCGTTACCTACACCGTGCCGCCCCTGAGTCTGCGACAGGTGCAAGCCCTGCAGGACCGTCTGGCGACCTACACCGGAGCGATTGATGCAACGTCTGTCGCCCTGGTGATCGACACCGTGCTTGCGGCCCTGTCGCGCAACTATTCAGACATGACGACCGATTCCGTGGCCGACCTGATCGACCTGGGGAATATGGCCACTGTGATGCAGGCCGTCATGGGTGTGTCTGGGCTGGAGAAGAAGGCCGAAGCATCGGGGGAAGCTCTGGCGACGGCATAGCCTGGCCGGAACTGTTCGCGCACCTCGTCATGTCAACCGGCATGACTTGGGACCAAGTACAGGACCAGCTTGATATTCCGTCGCTTGATGCCCTCACCGAGTATTGGCAGAGCTACCCGCCCGTGCACGTCATGGTGGCCGGCTACTTTGGCATCAAGCCCAAGCCCAAGGCCAAAAAGGCGCAAATGGATGACGCGGCGATTGCTGAACTGATGGCGAATTTTCCAAGGACTGCATGATGGCAAGCGATAACGAAATCGAAGTTGGCTTCGGGGTTGATACCTCAAAGCTCGAAGCTGGTGCAAAGACTGCCAGCGATGCCGTCAAGAATTCCACGGAGCAGATGAAGTCGGCTTTCGCGCAGCTCACCGAGGCGGTGATTGCGTCGCATGAAAGTATCGCGGGGGCAATGGAGGGCATCAGTGCAGGCTTTGAGAAGTTCAATGGCATTCTGAAGGGCGTGACCGCTGCGATTGTTGGATCTACTGCAATCAAGGAGTTTGTCAAGGACGCGGCTGCACTCACTGCTGAATCCGCAGGCTTGGGTAAGGCCATGGGTCTAAGCACCACAGAGGCCAGTTATTTGAAATCAGCACTTGCCGAAGTCGGCTTGTCGTCTGAGTCGGCCATGACGGCCGCCAACAAAATCACGATGGCGCTCGTAAAAAACGAGGATGCATTCAAAAGCCTGGGTGTTGTCACGCGGGACCAAAATGGCAACTTCTTAAGCACCGGGGCCGTCATGGAGGCCACAAACGCCCGCCTGCGCGAGTTTGGCGAAGGCACTGACCGCAACGTTGAAGGCATGAAGATTTACGGCCGGTCATGGTCTGAAATCGCGCCACTGGTCAACAAGTTCAAGGGCGTGACTGATGAAGCCCGCGAGGAGGCGGAATCGCTCAACCTGGTTGTAGGGCAGGAGTCTGTGGACGCCATGGCGGCATACAAGAAGGCGAACAACGGCGTAGGCGAAGTGCTTGAGGGGTTGAAAAACACCATCGGGCAAGCACTTATGCCGCTGCTGACCGACATGGCGGAATGGTTTAAATCCATCGGGCCAACAGCCATCGAAATGACCCGCATTGCCGTGGGCGCCGTGGCCACTGCCTTCAATCTTCTGGATGTGACCGTCTATGCAGTCTGGGAAGTGGTCAAGACAGTGATCCAGACGATCACCGTGGGGCTGGTCACCGCTGCGACCGTCATTGAGCGACTGCTTAACAGAGACTGGGCGGGCGCAAAGGCTGCTTGGCAGTTGGGCGGACAAACGATTGCCGACGACTGGTCCACGAACATGACCAAGATTGCAGTGAAGGCCGACGATACCGTCAAGCGAATCGTCCAGGCGTTCAGCGGCAAACAGACCGAAACCAAGGCCCCAAAGCAAGGCCTGCACAGCGAGGGTGGCGAGCAAAAGGACGAAAAGCCCAAGTCCGAAATGGCCGAGTTCAAGGCGCAGCTTCAGGCCAAGCTCGAGGCTGAGGGCGACTACTTCAAGGACTCCACAGACGAATCTCTTGCCTACTGGGAGGGCGTTAAGGCTATGGGACTGAAATCGGAAGCCGACAAACGAGCCGTCAACACCGAGATATTCAACCTCACCAAGAAGACCCTGGGCGACCAAAAGACCATCCAGACCGAGGCCATCACCAGCGAAATGGCGCTTGAGCGCGCCCGCGTGGCCACGGCAATCGACACCATCAACGCCAAGCAAGCCGCAGGCAAGATGAGCATGTCCGAGTCTCTGGCTCAAATCAAAGCCCTGCACGACGCGGAATACGCGGCCGAAGTTGACTTACTGAACCAGAAGAAAGCCATCCTTGGCACCACTGCCATCGAAGCCAAGAAGATTGATGACGAGCTTGTGATGGCAGGCGAGAAAAACAACCTGACCGTTATCAAAGACGCCGCAGCCGCAGCTGCTGAAGTGCGCAAGGGGTGGGAAAAGGCCTTTGCTCCAATCGTCCAGGCCATGGATACGGCAGTCAAGGGGATTATCTCGGGCACCACGACGATGCAAAGGGCCTTTGACAACATATTCAATTCGATTTTTGTGGAGGTAATGAATGTTGGCGTCAAGGTGGTTGCGAACTGGGCGGCGACCGAGGCGGCAAAAACTGCAGCTTCATTGACTGGTGCCCAGCTTCGCAAGGATGCCAGTGCAGACGAGGCCATTGAAGCAGTGGCCAAGAGCGCATGGGCTGCGTTGAAACAAATTACCAACGATGCAGCGACAGCCTTTTCTGGTGCGTTTTCGTCAACTGTTGGCATTCCGATTGTTGGCCCTGAATTGGCCCCAGGTGTTGCTGCTGGCGCGATGGGCGCAGTCATGGCTGCTGGTGGTTCAATTGCATCCGCCCGTGGCGGCTACGACATACCGGCAGGCCTGAACCCCATGACTCAGCTCCATGAGCGTGAAATGGTGTTGCCTCAAGCGCAGGCAGACGCCGTGCGGAACATGGCAAGTGGCGGCGGTGGGGGCGGCGACGTTCACATGCATGTCCACACCCAGAGTACGCAAGACTTCCAAACCTTCCTGTCCAAAAACAGCCATGTTCTGGCGCCGGCACTGCGCCGCCTGGGCCGCAACTTTTCGCCGAGCAACGCATGAGCCAGTCCGTCTACCCCATGTCTGTGCCGGGCCTGCTGCCCACGGTATCGGTATGGCCACGTTTCTCAACGCGCACGCAAAGTGCAGTGTCTGGGCGCGAGACGCGCGCGGCCTTCATGCAGTACCCGCTGTGGGACATCACGGTAGGCTATGAATTCCTGCGGGCAAATTCAGCCTTCCCAGAGCTTGACACCATCGTGGGACTCTTTCTCGCGTGCAAGGGATCGTGGGATTCTTTTCTGATCGCCATACCAAACGACCAAGCCTGCACAAACATGCCTTTTGCTACTGGCGACGGAGTGACGACCGTCTTTCAACTGACGCGCACTCGTGGCGCTGGTGGCTTTGGCTTCACCGAGCCGGTGATGAACCCGCTTGCCGTCACCAACATAAAAGCGGCTGGCGCAGTTGTGAGTGGCGCAGGCTACACCATTGGCAGCACCGGTCTCGTGACATTCACCACAGCGCCAGCCAGTGGCGCGGCCTTGACCTGGACTGGCACTTACTATTTTCGGTGCCGATTCACCAAAGACCAGATCGAGTTCGACGGCTTCATGCAAGACCTGTATGAGCTCAAGAAGGTCGAAATGATCGGCGCACCAGGTAACAGGGTATGAAAACAGTAACCGCGCCGCTGCTCACTCTGCTGAATGCTGGGGGCCCGTACACCATGGCCGACCTGTACACCATCACCATGGCATCGGGCGCCGTGCTGCGCTGGACCAGTTATGACGTGGACGTGGTGCACCCTGTCAGCGGCCTGACCTACTCCAGCAGCGGCCCGGTCATCAGCCGCGGCAAAACCCGCATGATTATCGGCGCCGAGGTAGACACGCTGGACGTGTCCATTTTCCCCCGCACCACCGACCTGATCAACGGCGTAGGCGTCCTGGCTGCCGCTCAGGCTGGTGGATTCGACGGCGCGATGCTCAATCTGGAGCGTGCTTTCCTGTCCCCCGCACCGACCGCCGTCGGCGTCGTGTCGATGTTCTATGGGCGCTTTGCGGATCTTCAAATTGGCCGCACATCGCTGGTGTGCCGCATCAACTCGGGCACCGAAGCCCTGGCGACACTGTTGCCGCGCAACCTTTATCAGCCCGGCTGCATCCATACCTTGTACGACAGCGGCTGTGGCCTGAACCGCTCCAGCTTTGGCAGCAGCTCCACCGTGCTGGCATCAAGCACCAACATTCTTCTCAATTGCGGCTTGTCCAACGCGGCGGGTTATTTCGACCGTGGGTATGTGCAGTTCGTGGGTGGCGCGCTCGATGGCGTGCGGCGCACGGTGAAGTCGTACACGCCTGGTGCAATCACCCTGTTTTCTCCGCTGCCATCCGTGCCAGTGGTTGGTGCGGTTTTTAGCGCTTACGCTGGATGCGACAAAACGCAGGCGACATGCACCAGCAAATTCAGCAATGTGGCGCAATTCCGTGGCGCTCCATACATCCCCATTCCGGTGATTGCAGCATGACCACGCGAGACAAGATCACCGCCGAGGCCATGACCTGGATTGGCACGCCATTCCATCACGCAGCGCGCATTAAGGGCGTGGGCGTGGATTGCGCAAACCTGCTGGTGGGCGTGTTCTCCACTGTCGGCCTGGCCCCAGACGTGCAGCTTGATCACTACCCGCCCGACTGGCACATGCACCGCGACGAAAAGCGATTCCTTTCCATCCTTGGGCAATACGCAGACCCGCTGCCAGCGGATGCGCCGCCACTGCCCGGCGACATTGCCATGTTCAATTACGGCCGGCACGCCGCACACGGATCCATCGTGATCGACTGGCCCATGGTTTGCCATGCCTGGTCTGACGTTGGCCAAGTGGTGCTGTCCGAAGCCAACACTGGCCCGCTGGGTGATCGCCTGGCTGGCTTTTACCGTGTGCGAGGCATTCAATGAGCGGCCTTTTCGGAGGTGGTAACAATCCCACCGTGACGCCGGTCACTGGGCTGAACATTCAGACCAGCGCCAACGGCTTGCCCATTCCCTTGGTGTATGGCACCACGGTGGTGACGCCCAACTTGCTTTGGTACGGCGACTTCAATGCCGTGGCACAAAGCCAGTCCAGCGGCGGCAAAGGCGGATCGCAGACAACGGGCTACCTGTACAACGCCTCCTTCATCTTGGCGCTGTGCGAGGGGCCGGTGTCGGGTGTGCTGACGGCCTACATCAACAAGGCGGTCGCGTCTCCATCGACCTATTTTTCGATTTTCACGGGCACCTACCCGCAAACGCCCTGGGGTTACCTGTCGAGCAACCACGCCGCCCAGGCCATCGGGTATCAGGGCATCGCTTACGCCGCGGCGGCGGCCTACAGCCTGGGTAGTAGCGCCAGCCTGCCGCAACACTCGTTCGAAGTGGCTGGGCTGAAAATACTCTCTGGCTCCAGTGATGCGGATCCGAAGGACGTGCTGAACGACCTGTTCACCAATCAGGTCTACGGTCTGCCAAACGCGCCTTCAATCTCTGGTCTTTCGCAATATTCGGCCTACTGCCGTGCGTCCGGACTGCTGATTTCTCCCTGCTACGACGCGCAGACAGCTGCATCGCAGATCGTCACCGAACTGATGCAGATCACCAACACCGGGGCCTACTACTCTGAGGGCGTGCTAAAGCTGGCGCCCTATGGTGATGCCGCAGTGACCGGCAACGGCGTGACCTACACGCCCACGCTGACCGTGATTGCCAATTTTGGGGATGACGACTTCCTTGATGACGGAAGCACCGAGCCGGTGGCGGTCAGCCGCAATTCGATTGCCAACACCGTTAACACCACTGCCGACGGCTTCAATCAAGTCACGCTCGAATATCTGGATAGGACGAACAGCTACGCCGCGACCACGGTCATCGTGCAGGATCAGGCGTCGATTGACGTGTTCGGCCTGCGCCCCATGCCGGTCATCACCGCGCACCAGTTCGCCACAGGCGCGGCCGCTAACATCGCCGCCATGCTGATCTTGCAGCGCTCGGTGTACGTCCGCTCGCAATACACATTTCGGCTTGGCTGGAAGTGGTGCTACTTGGAGCCCACCGACCTGGTGACGATCACGGACGCCAATCTGGGACTCAATCTGTACCCGGTGCGCATCCTGTCGATTGAAGAGGATGAGTTTGGCACGTTGACGGTGCTTGCCGAAGACGCGCCGCCCGGCGTGAGTTCGCATGTTGTGGCGCCCGTGCCCACCAATGGCGGCTACGCGGTAAACCAACTGCTCGCACCTGGCAGCACCAATACGCCGGTGATTTTTGAGGCGCCCAACTCGCTGAGCGCGCCAAACCTTGAATTGTGGGTGGCGGCAAGCGGCGGCTCCAACTGGGGCGGCTGCAACGTCTGGGCCTCAAGCGATGGCACGACATACGAACTGATCGGTTCGATCACTACACCAGCGCGACACGGCCTTTTGACCTCCACGCTGCCATCCGGAACAGACCCGGACACGTCGCACACGTTCGGCGTTGACATGACGGCCTGCCGTGGCCAACTGATTGCCGGCACATCTGTCGATGCAGACTCAGGCAATACCATGCTCTGGGTAGATGGCGAGCTGATCAACTACAGCGCGGCAACGCTCACGTCTGCCTATCACTACAACCTGGGCGCCTACCTGCGCCGAGGCCAGATGGGTACCGCCAACGCCACGCACACCGTGGGCGCCCAGTTTGCACGCCTGGACAGCGCGATTTTCCAATACACCGTGCCGCGCAGCCGCATCGGTTCGCCCATCTACCTGAAATTCCCAGCCTTCAACATCTGGGGGCAGGCAACGGAAGCCCTGTCATCTGTCACGCCCTATACGCACACCTTTGCGGGTAATGCACCGTCTCCCATCACCGGCCTGACTGCCACGGGCGGCATGTTCCAAGTGACGCTCAATTGGACGTTCACGGCGGGGCAAATTGACCGTTCATTTGTGGAAATCTGGGGCAACACGACCGATAGCCTATCCACCGCATTCATTTTGTCCAGCGTGAAGAATCCGGCAACGAGCTGGGTGCACCCTGGGCTTACTCCGGCCCAGATTTGGTACTACTGGGCGCGGGTCGTAGACACATCCGGCAATGACAGCGCCTTCTATCCCGTGGGAGTTACGGCCGGCGTGCCTGGATCGCCCAGTGCCGACCCGTCAGCCCTCCTGACCCAGCTCAACAACAGCCTGGGCATCAGTCAGCTTTCAGCCGCTCTGGCCGCGCCCATCACCACGCTGACCTCTGCGCCAGTCCTGGCCGCCATCGGTAATATGCCGTTTGAGTCGGCGGCGAATGCGAGCAATGCCACCAATGCGGCGAACGCCTCACTCCAGGCAGCGCTTGCGGACTTCGACCTGCAGAAACGCATGACGTGGCAGGAGTCTGCAACCAACTCCACCATGACGCTCGACCCGATCACCGGGAAGTGGGCGCTGCTGGCGACGGCCAACGTCACTACGGACGTGTCCGCCCAGCTCACTGCCGTGCAAGTCCTGGCCAACGCCACAGCGGCGACCCTGACAGCCGAAGTTGCCACGCTGACCACCGTGTCGGGCAACCTCACCAGTACGCAGGCGGCTGTGACGATTTTGCAGGGCCAGATCACGACCACTGCCAGCACCGTGTATGTGGACAACTCGGTGGCAAACGCAACCGGCCCCATCACTACGACGGCGGCAAATGCATATACGGCGCTGGCCGCATCGGAGTTGCAGTCGGCCATTGACGCGTTCACCGGGCAACAGTCGGCCCAGGCGCTCACCGCGAGCGTGGCCCTGGCCAACACCAACATCGCCACCGCAGCGAACGCCATCAGCGCCCAGGCTTCCAGCTTCGCCGCCTTGGTGTCAACGGTCGCCGGCG
>Ga0214247_1000894_pt1 | contig 14942 bp, 7 predicted proteins | sample TroBogypolimnion_18_FD_153085 | JGI IMG/M metagenome (GOLD analysis project Ga0214247, IMG submission 153085) | Freshwater microbial communities from Trout Bog Lake, WI - 03JUN2009 hypolimnion | ecosystem: Environmental > Aquatic > Freshwater > Lake > Hypolimnion/Profundal zone ... | reverse complement strand
ATAGAGCATTCACCACTTATGCAAATTTAACCTATGATACTCCGGTGACGGGCAGCGGATTTACAATTTATTCAGATGCATCACAGTTGGTTCAGGGTAAATGGACGGTAAGATATAGTTGGTTAAATTCCAATTAATTGAAAATTTTAAGAAAAATACTCTATCAGCTCGATATAAGTGTTTTTCGATAAATATTGAAAAGTGGTTAATTTCGATAACCGGCATAGCTGATAAATAATAGAAATAGATAACGGAGAAATCGTATATGGCAATTCAACTTTCAGGTGTTCAACTTGGTCCAATCGGAGGAGGTCCATCTTCTCTTAATCTTGAAGATCTTCATGATGTTCTAATTGTAACACCGCAAACCGGACAATACCTAAGATATAATAATGGTATCTTAGAATGGCAAAATGCATTTATAGATGGTGATGCCTATAAATTCCTTACAGGCACTAGTTTATCGGGCATATCTGGTACTGGATTATTTGGATCAAATGGTGTTCAACTTACGGCATTTTCTGGTCCACAATCTATTACTGTTGCATTAAATCTATCAACATCAGGTGACGCGTCAGGTACAGTGTCTGGTGGTGTTCTACCTATAACACTTACAACAGTAAACGGTACTGTAGGAACATATGGTTCCTCGACAGCAATTCCTGTTGTGACAGTAGATGCTAAAGGTAGAATAACAAATGTTTCCACAGCTTCATTTGCTGGAACTTCTCCTCTAGCAACAAGTTTAGCTGGCGGCACAACTGGTTCTCTTCCATATCAATCAGCCGCAGCAACAACAGCATTCTTAGCAGCAGGAACAACAAGTCAGGCACTTGTATCTGGTGCAAGTGGCCCAAGTTGGACAAATACTCCAACGCTAACTGGTACTAATTTCACTGGTGTACCAAATGCAGCATTAGTTGGTTCAGGCTCGTTAACAGTTGGATCTACAAATATTGCATTAGGTGCGACAGCACTGACATTAGCTGGTTTGACTTCTGTCACTGCAACAAATTTCTATGGTAATGCAGATACAGCAACAATAGCAACAAATTCTATTATTACAGATGATATATCTTCTGGTTCGAATATGTTCCCGGTCTGGGTTACGGCAGCAGGTGCAAGTCGTCCACTAAAGATGACCAGTACAGGTTTATATTTTAAACCATCAACAGGTGTATTAACTGCAACTGGTTTTGCAGGATCTGGCGCATTATTAACAAATATTCCAAATGGTGGTTTAACAAATAGTTCAGTAACAATCGGTTCTACATCAGTAGCACTCGGTGCAACTGTAACAACATTCGCTGGCTTGACTTCAGTCACATCAACTGGCTTTACTGGTGCATTAACTGGTAACGCCTCTACAGCGACATTAGCAACTACAGCAACGAATGTAGGCGGCGGCACCTCTGGTGCAATGCCATACCAGACAGGTGTTGGTGCAACATCGTTGTTAGTTGCAGGTACTTCAAGTCAAGTTCTTACATCTGGTACAACACCGGGGTGGACAAATACACCGACACTTACTGGTACAAATTTCAGTGCTATCCCTAATGGAGCATTGTCAAACAGTTCGGTGACAGTTGGTTCTACAAGTATCAACCTCGGTGCGTCCGCAACAACCTTGGCTGGTTTAACATCAGTTACATCGACTGGATTTATTGGCGCATTAACTGGTAATGCAACTTCGGCAACGAATATTGCAGGCGGCGCAACAAACGGATTTCCATACCAATCAGGTGCAGGTGCTACCACATTCCTTGCACAAGGCACAGGTGTCTTGCAAGAAACAGCAGGCGCGCCGAGTTGGACAACAACACCGACATTGACTGGTACAAATTTTACTGGTATCCCGAATGGCGCATTGTCCAATAACACAGTAACCGTTGGTTCTACATCGATTGCACTTGGTGCGACAGCAACAACTATCGCTGGATTAACATCAGTTACATCAACTGGCTTCACCGGTGCATTAACTGGTGCAGCAAGTTCGAACGTATTAAAAGCCGGTGATACAATGACTGGTTTGTTAATCTTGAGTGCAGATCCAGGAGCAGCACTTGGTGCAGCAACAAAACAATATGTTGATAAGGTAGCAGCAGGTCTTGCAACACACGGTGCTTGCGAAACTTCGACTACGGTAGCTTCGAACCTAGGAACAAATACATATACAGTAGGTGTAGCAGGTGGTACACCAGATGCAGGTACTGGTGTCGGTGCTTACTTACAAGGAACACCGGCAACAGCAATATTAGGTACAATTGGTGGATATGCTGGATTGGGAGTTAACTCGCGTATTCTTGTTAAGGATCAATCAAGTAATATACAAAATGGTATCTATGTAGTTTCTACACTCGGTGATGGTGTAAGTGTACCATGGAAGTTAATTCGTGCTTCTGATTATGATAACAGTGTATATGGCGAAGTAAAGGCAGGTGACGTAACCTATGTTCAGGAAGGCTCATTGGCCGGCACTCAATGGGTGCAGACATCAGTTGGTACACAATCACCGGGTGATTGTACAAAGATTGGCACTGATACAATTACTATTAGTCAGTTTGCTGGTTCTGGATTATATACAGCAGGTGCTGGTATTTCTATTCCGAGCAATGTAATTACAAATACTGGTGTCCTTAGCAATGTAGCCGGATCAAATATTTCTGTATCCAGTGCAACAGGTAACGTAACAATTGCAGTAACTGGTACTGTTCCGACAGCAACCACATCAACAAATCTTGCAAGTGGCGCAGCAAATAGCCTTCCATATCAAACTGGATCTGGTGCTACTGCATTCCTTGCACAAGGAACTGGTGTCTTACAAGAGACAGCAGGTGCTCCTGCCTGGACAACAACCCCGACATTAACAGGTACGAATTTCAGTGCTATCCCTAATGCTGCGTTATCCAACAATACAGTAACAATCGGTTCTACTTCAGTAGCACTTGGTGCAACTGTAACAACATTCGCTGGATTGGTATCAGTTACATCAACTGGTTTCACCGGCGCATTGACTGGCAATGCAACAACAGCAACTACAGCAACAAATATTGTGGGTGGTTCAGCAGGTTCACATCCATATCAGACAGGTTCTGGTGCGACAGCAATGTTAGCAGCAGGTACTTCAAGTCAAGTTCTTGTATCTGGAACAACACCATCTTGGACAAATACTCCGACACTAACTGGTACAAATTTTACTGGTGTACCAAACGGTGCATTAACTAATAATTCTGTAACATTAGGTACTACTAATGTTGCATTAGGTGGAACAACAGCTTCAATCATTGGATTGACTGGTGTAACAGCAACAACATTTACTGGTGCTTTAGTTGGTAATGCTTCGACAGCAACCACAGCTACGAATGCCAATAATGTAGCAGTCACTGATGATACATCATCGAATGCAGTAAAATATATTACCTGGGTAGATTCTATCAGTGGTAATAATCCAGAGAAGGTATCTAGTACAAAGTTTACAATGAATCCGAGTACTGGTGTTGTAACAGCAACTGGTTTTGCAGGTTCTGGCGCAGGCCTTACAAATATTCCAAATTCGTCATTAACAAATAGTTCAGTGACAGTTGGTACAACTTCACTACCATTAGGTGCAACATCAACAACACTAGTTGGATTAACATCAGTTACATCCACAACATTCGTTGGTGCATTAAATGGTAATGCTAATACCGCAACAGCATTTGCAACAGGTCGTACAATTTCTGTATCAACTGATGCTACAGGAACTTCTCCGACATTTGATGGAACAGGTAATGCAACTATTCCTCTTACATTAGCAACAGTAAATTCGAATGTAGGTTCATTCAGTGCATTCACTGTAAATGGTAAGGGACTTATTACAGCAGCTTCACATCTTGGAGTAACAGGTGATGTTACAGGTACAGAATCTGCAGGAAGTATCGGATTAACATTAGCAACAGTAAATGCTTCACCAGTAGTAGCTTCCTTTCAGAAGGTTACTGTAAATGGTAAGGGCTTAACTACAGCAACATCAGCAGTATCAGCAAGTGATATTACAACAGCGTTGACATTCACACCAGTTAATAAAGCTGGTGATACAATGACTGGTTTATTAATCTTAAGTGGTGATCCAACTAATGCACTTGGTGCAGTCACAAAGCAATATGCTGATGCTATTGCAGCAGGTGTAGCAGTACATAATGCTTGTGAAACATCAACAACATCAACTGGTAATTTATCTGCAGCAACATATAACAATGGTACAAGTGGTGTTGGTGCAACACTTACAGCTACAGCAAATGGATCTATCAATGCACTGAATGCAGGTGCAGGTGTTGGTGGATATAATACATTAGCAGTTACTTCGCGTGTTCTGGTTAAAGATCAAGCAACTACATTCCAGAATGGTGTTTACACTGTAACACAGGTGGGTGTGACTGCTACAAGCCCTTGGATATTAACAAGAGCAACTGACTTCGATGGAGCACCTACAACAGAAATTCAGGCTGGTGTATTGGTATATGTTCAGGAAGGTTCATTGGCTGGTACACAATGGGTTGAAACTGCTATTGGTACTGGTTCCCCAGGAGACTATATTGTAGTTGGTACCAATCCAATTGTCTTTGGACAATTTGCAGGTTCGGGTACGTATACTTCGGGATCGGGTATCAATATTGCAAGCAATGTTATTTCTAATACAGGTGTATTAAGCAATGTAGCAGGTACAGGCATTTCTGTATCAGGTGCAACAGGCAACGTAACAATCGGTAACACGGGTGTTCTAAGTGCAGTCGCAGGAACAAATATTGCAGTATCAAGTGGTACAGGTAATGTAACAATTTCTGTAACTGGTTCTGTATCGAGTGCAACTAACCTTGCAGGTGGTGCAACAAATAGTCTTCCATATCAATCGGGTGCAGGCGCTACAGCGTACCTTGCACAAGGTACTGGTGTTCTACAAGAAACAGCAGGCGCCCCTATTTGGACACTCACACCAACATTAACCGGTACAAACTTTAGTGCTATTCCGAATGGCGCATTATCTAATAGTGCTGTAACAATCGGTGCTACAGCAGTCTCATTAGGCGCAACAGTAACAACATTTACTGGATTAACATCAGTTAGTTCAACTGGATTCACTGGTGCATTAACTGGCAATGCTTCATCTTCAACTTATGCTTCGACACTTACAATTGTTGATGATACAACAAATGCTTCTATTGTTTACCCAACTTGGGTAGGTTCTAATACCGGTAATGTAGCAGAGAAAGTATCAAGTACAAAATTAGCTTTTGTACCAAATACAGGTATCTTAAGTGCAACTGGATTTGCAGGTAGTGGTGCAGGTTTAACAGCTATTCCAAATAGTTCATTGACAAATAGTTCAATCACATTTGGTGCGACACCTGTCGCACTTGGTGCAACAGTCTCGACATTCTCTGGATTGACATCTGTAGCAGCAACAACATTCACTGGTGCATTAAGTGGTAATGCTTCAACTGCAACAAACGTAGCAGGAACTGGTATCACTGGTACTACACTTGCTTCAAATGTTGTAAACTCATCATTGACAAGCGTTGGTACATTAGGATCATTGGCAGTAACAGGTACAGCAACAGCAGGAACATTTAGTGGATCTGGTGCAAGCTTAACAAGTATTCCAAATAGCGCATTGGTTGGCTCAGGTGCATTGACACTTGGTTCAACAAGTATGGCACTTGGTTCAATAACAACAACTATTGTTGGATTGAGTTCAGTTACATCAACAACATTCGTCGGAGCATTGACTGGTCACGCTTCATCAGATGTAGCGTTGGCTGGTAGCACAATGACTGGTTTGTTAATCTTGAGTGGCGATCCAAGTGCAGCACTTGGTGCAGCAACAAAACAATATGTTGATGCTATTTCAGCAGGTATCAGCGCACATGCTTCTTGCGAAACTGCAACAACAGCAGCATCGAATCTATCAGCTAATACATATACCAATGGTGTAGCAGGTGGTTCACCTGATACAGGCTTAGGTGTTGGTGCTACAATAAAGGCTACCGCCAACGTTGTATTAGGTACAGTCGGCGGATATGCAGGACTTCAGGTAGGTAGCAGATTATTAGTTAAGGACCAAGCAGATACAACACAAAACGGTGTATATGTTGTCACAAGTTTAGGTTCCACATCGGGTCCAACAACTCCATGGATATTAACTCGTGCAGCAGATTACAATAACAGTATATATGGTGAAGTTCACGCAGGTGATACTTCTTATATCCAGGAAGGTACACTAACTGGAACACAGTGGGTACAGACATCTGTTGGTACACAATCGCCAGGCGATGTTACTAAGATTGGACTTACATTTGATCCGATTGTATTCAGTCAGTTCGCAAGTCCTGGTATCTACACAGCAGGTACAGGTATTTCTGTAACAAGTGGTGTAATCGCTAACACTGGTGTACTAAGTCTTACAACAAGTTCGGGATTGAGCACAAATACAAGTGCAACTGGTAACGTAAGTATTACTAATACTGGTGTTACAAGCATTGTAGCAGGTACAAATATTTCTGTATCAGGCGCAACTGGTGCAGTAACAGTTAATGTATCTGGTACAGTAGCAAATGCAACCAATGCGGTTAATGCAACTAATGCCACATATATTGTTGGTGGAGCAACTAATAGTGTTCCATATCAGACAGGTTCTGGTGTAACAGCATTCCTTGCACAAGGCACTGGTGTTTTACAAGAAACAGCAGGTGCCCCAGTCTGGACAACTACTCCAACACTAACTGGTACAAACTTCAGTGGTATTGGTAACGGAGCATTAACGAATAGTTCATTGACTGTTGGTTCTACAAACATTGCATTAGGTGCAACATCGTTGACACTTTCTGGCTTGACATCTGTTGCAGCAACAACATTCACCGGTGCATTGTCTGGTAACGCAACAACAGCAACAACAGCAACTAACCTTGCGGTTGGTGCAAGTGGTGCACTTCCATATCAATCATCGGCAGGTGCAACAGCAATGTTGACAGCAGGATCGACTTCACAGGTATTAATATCTGGAACAACACCGAGCTGGACAAATACTCCAACGCTAACTGGTACTAACTTTACAGGTATCCCAAATAGTGGTTTAACTAATAGTTCTGTGACAGTTACAGCTGGTACAGGTATGTCCGGCGGTGGTGCAGTATCATTAGGCGGTACGGTAACATTAACAAATGCAGGTGTAACTTCAGCGGTAGCAGGTACAGCAATTTCTGTATCTGGCGCAACTGGAGCAGTAACTATTACTAACACAGGTGTTACATCGATTGCAGGCACAACAAATCAAATTACACTGTCAGCTGCAACTGGTGGTGTAACAGTAAGTTTGCCAGCAGCAGTTACAATTTCCGGCACAATGACAGCTGGTGCGTTTAATGCTACATCTACAAAACGTGTTAAGAAAGCTATTAAGGATCTAAGCAAAACATATCTTGCTAAGTTTGATGATTTGCGACCAAGGGAATACGATAGAAAGGATTATGTAGGACACGAATTCGGCTTCGTAGCTGAAGAAATGGCACTTGTATATCCAGAAATTGTTGGACACGACGATAAAGGTCGGGCATCCGGTATTGACTACGGTAGGTTGTCAGCAATCTTAACCGCAAAAGTACAGGATCAACAGTCAACTATTGATAAGTTAAAAGAACAGATGGCAATGGTTATGGAAATGTTGAAAGGTTCGAAGTAAATGACTGCTAATATCCAATACAAGACAACGGACTTGGATAGCATATTCGAGACTCCGAAGCAGGGAACGGCAGCAGCAAATGTCAACTACCAGGTGGCTGGTGTTGACATAGCTGGAAGATACACAGCATTGGCTAATGTTACAACAGGTAACGGAAATATTGCGGCTAGAATACCACCTACCGGTGTTCTTTCTAGTGCAGGTACCGATCTCTCAAGTATATTTGCTGGCGCACCTGCCCAATACTCCTTAACAACTCCGTTAGCACCAACCCATGCTGGATTTACGTCACCTACTACCTTAACACATACTTTTACAGTTACGTTCGCATCAGCAGCCGCCCTTACAAGTTATTTTAGTTATGGTGGTAGAATTATTGTTGGACCAAATCAGTCAGCAGGTACAGCAGCTGACACTAATTTACAGGCAATGTTTGCACAGGTCGGAACATTCATTATATATGATGTTGGAAACTATATTAGTGGAGCAGGAAGTGGTATTGTATTAAATAATGCAGCAATTGGTGGCTCAAATATTGGAGTAACACAGACTACAATTCTAACTGGCACAGAAGCAACAACATATACAAGTAATACCTATGTTGTAAAGATTCAGGCCAATGCCGCTGCAGGATCTGCAACTGTTTTGACTATTAATATAGTATTGAGCATTGTTACTCACGGTACAATTGTAGATACCTATACTGGGACATATACATCTACTATCCAACAGAGAAATTATTCGGGATTCGTAACACCTACACAGACTGCACCGACCTTATTAACAACAACTGCACCATAATCGGGAGATAACAATATGTTTAGAGAAACTTTAACAATAACAAGACCCGATACATCTTCTGAGTTTCGTCCCTTGATGGGCACATGTGTCACTTTACCTGTTTTTGCAGGCCCATATTACCAAACAGGTCAATATATTGATTCTAGTCAGAGTACAACACCGAATGGGCTTGTTTTTACACGAATCACAGATTTCTTAGATCGGGTATCCTTTGCAGCCATACAAACCGCGCAGGATACACAATTTCCTATGCAGTTTGCAGATTGTCATGCATATGAAGCATTACATAGCCATGTCAGGACTACATCATACAGCACCATTTAGGTTGACATCTTTATTCTGTTGTAGTACATTAGTGGCTAGCAATGCTTTATGGTGATGTTGTACCGCGTATGTGTACACTTTAAAGGCAACCAATAAATACACGGTTGACACCTATCTAAAGTAGTGTTACAATAGCAGAAGATAAATAAGTTTGTCGCAACAAATATATCCTGTCTTAAGAAGATAACTTGAATAACTTGACAGATTAACTATAACTTGTTAAACTTGCGGCATAGGAAGTAAAAGACCTCTTTATGTAGTGTTTTTACACAGATGATAAATAACTTTGTAAGCGAAAGCTTACGTATATAACTTTAACGGAATTTTTGGAAATTAAAATGTTTGTAACTAACTTGAAACACGTGAATGAGATGCATATGGCGGCTTTAGCCCCTAAGCGCCTCTGCGCCGGTTATTGCGCCGGTTATTGCGCCGGTTATTGGGTCGGGTTTACATCAACAAGTAATAATGAACAAGATCCGATTAAAACGGCTTCCTTCTATAAGGAGTCTGGAAACTAACAAGTACCCAGAACATTTATAAAAGGAAGCCGCTAGGAAACTAAGCGGCTTTTTTGTTGATCGCTGTGAAGCGTGACGATAGTTAGTGTGAAGAACTCCGGTAACGAGAACCGGTCCCCGCACTTAAAACATGGGGAGAATGGGCGTACTGAAGCATAAAACTTATGGCGATAACATAGGGAGTAAGAATCAGGTTAGGGTATCGACCCTAACATATCTAGCAGAAATGCTAGGTATTATAAAACAATATTGATTAGTGAATCAGAGGTGCCATCCAGCGTTGAAACATTATTGATATTGTTTTATAATGCCTATTATAAAAAGATTAAACTTTTTTCTTATGTTTTTTTCCTAAATTTGTCTTTTTATACTTTCTCCCCATATACCATCCGTTGGTCTTGTAGGAATCGAGTTGCTCTAACGGAACATATAAAGATTTCATCTCAACATCATTTGAAATCCATTTGTGAAATGATGCAGGGTTTATAAAAGTAGGCGATTGAAAAAACATTTTGCCTTCACTTACTAATTTTTTAGAAGAAGTTGATAGTTTCTTTGATACTTCTCCTCGATAAACGGGATCATTCTTTAATTTGGCAGATTTAATTAATGATGCTTCTTTTTGTTGACCGGGTTTATGACCCTGATTAGGTAAAGAGTTAATATAAGAAAAAGAGCCAGATCCTCCCTCTATGATATTATAGGTATTAGGTAGATTTACAAAATCGTGATTTACAATTTCTGCTTCTTTATCGAACATTTCTTGCTCAGCATTGAAAAATTCTAAAATTTCTTTTGTAAAATTTTCTATACCATATTTTTTAATAGCACGATTAATGTTTATTCCAGATCCAAAATAGGTATCATTCATATTAGTTGTTTTATGAATGCCTATATAGATTTTATTATTGATGTTGTTTATGATTTTGTAGAGATAGTAATACATTTTGTTTCCTTTATTGTATTTATACGGTATCGGGGATGGTTTATACTAATTTAGATATTAAAACATATTACAGACCCGAAGGGATTACGAATTAAGCGTAATCAGATCCTTAAATGGGACCTGGGAATAGGCGTAGTATGTTTTAATATACACATTCGGAACCAAATGGGAGTGAAAAGTCCGTGGCAGAGTGTGTTAAATTATTTGGTGTAGCGACGCAGTTGGAGAGGCGTGGCAGGCTGTAACCCTGTTTCCGTAAGGATGAGTAGGTTCGAATCCTACATGCATCACCAGATCACTCTTAGAGGTTGGGCGAAACCTTCAATTGACATGAGAAGCGTCATACGATTTTGGGGCTATAGTATAGGGGGAATTACCTCTGCCTTGCAAGTAGAAAATCGGGGTTCGAGTCCCCGTAGCTCCACCAGGTTTTGTAAATGACAACATGGTCTCTATCCACCACAATGTTAAGGATAGACTTTTACAATCAAAATCAATCCGAGTCGAGACCGGAAAAGTAAATGCAGCATAGGATGGTTTTGCCCTATGATTAAACTGCGGGGTCAGAATCCCAACACAAAGTATCATCACTTATTTGCCTCGTTCATATAATGGTTATTATGATCGGCTGTCTACCGGTACAAAGGGGTTCGATCCCCCTACGAGGCGCCAGTTTTTAAAGATTACCTACAGCAAATTCAAAAATTTCACTTTTAATGAAAACAAATGCGTAGTCTGTTTTATTTTGCTCTTGTCGTATAATGGATTTAGTACAGCGGTTTTGTAGTCCGCAAATCAGGGTTCGATTCCTTGTAGGAGCACCATTTTCGATTTAAGTATAAGCGTGTTATTGACAATAACAACAAATTGGAACTATTGAATCCAACTACTTAAATCAATTGCCCGATTAGCTCAGTGGTAGAGCAACTCTTTCGTAATGAGAAGATCGTCGATTCGATTCCGACATTGGGCACCATAAAGCATAAATAGTATCCCGGGGGATTGGCGTAATTGGGAACGCAGTAGCTTTGCAAGCTTCAGTCAGGAGTTCGAACCTCCTATTCTCCACCAAATCAATTCTCTTGTAGCTCAGTTGGTAGAGCGTTTGACTGTTAATCAAAATGTCCGTGGTTCGAGCCCACGCTGGGGAGCCAATTTTATTGTTAAGTATAAGGACTAACACTCCAGCGCACTTGAAAAGCGCCACACTACTATAACAATTTCTTTCAGTTTAGTTAAGTATAATCGGCCCATGACGCTCCCTACCTAACTAAACAATTTCAGGGTGTGGTGAAATGGTATCATGCAACGTTTGGGGCGTTGTGGCGAAGGTTCGATTCCTTCTATCCTGACCAATTTTAATCTGTGTGTAATGTCAATCTGGTAGACGGCCTGGTTTGGAACTAGGAGGCTGTAGGTTCAAATCCTATCACGCAGACCAATATATTTCTCCGTGTACATCAATGGCAGACTAACTGGCCCGGAACCAGGAGACGTAGGTTCGATTCCTACCACGGTGACCAAAATTTAATATGGCTAGTAGACCGAAAGGTGAGGTACAGTCTTGATAAGGCTGCTGTAGTTGGATCGTTACCAACACTAGCTACCAATATGAAAGTAGAGTATGGAAACGATAGGCTGGATCGGTAGTATATTTCTTGCGTTATGTGCTGTACCACTCGCGTGGCAATCGTACAAGCAAAAACACTCAAATGGTGTATCAAACTTATTCCTTACAATGTGGGTGACCGGTGAATTACTGACATTCGCATATGTACTTCCTAAACAAGATTATCCATTACTTTTCAATTATGGATTAAACATTATGTGCTTGGTTGTAGTAATCAAGTACAAATTCAAATAATACTCCCGTCGTCTAATGGCTAGGATAGCTGACCTTCAATCAGCGGAAGACGGATCGAAACCGTTCGGGAGTACCAATCAAGGGTCTGCTATGGCTTATGTGTATGTCTTCCACTTTCATGCACCTACGGTTCAATTCCAGAAGGCCCGCCATTTTCGGGCTCCTAAGGTATTATATTCATGCAAACTGCTTGAAATTCACACGCTATGCAGCATGTTTGGGGTCGTTCGATTCGACCTGAGTCCACCATTTTGTTATCAATCTCTTAAGTAGTTTTACACAGGTAAAGATAAATAGTGTATGAACTATTTAAGAATATACGATAATTTAATAAATCGTGCTATAAGCCGTGATAAACTTTTGTTTTATACAGAAAATCACCATATTGTTCCACGCTGCCTGGGCGGTAAAGATAATATTTCTAACCTAGTAAGATTAACTCCCGAAGAACATTATGTAGCACATCAGTTATTGGTAAAAATATATCCCGATAATCATTTGCTTATATATGCGGCAACAATGATGTGTGTTCAGGGCCCGTCACACAATCAATATAGAACTCGTAATAAATTATATGGATGGTTAAAACGCAGATTATCTATTGCTGCAAGCGTTAGGGGTACCGGAGAAAATGGTAGTCAATATGGCACTTGTTGGATACACAATGTTCAACTACAGAGTTCAAAGAAGATACATAGAGAATCATTACAAGACTGGTTAGATATCGGCTGGTGTTCTGGTAGAGTTATGAATTTTAATAAACCGATTAAAATAGATAAAAGAAAAATAATAAAAGAAGAAACAGATTCCCGATATCTGTCAGCTCTTCTTAAATCTTCATCGATATCTGACGCATTAAGGAGTTTGGGATTGCAGACTCGCGGCGCCGGTTACGGTAGAATGAAAGATGTGATAACACGATATAATTTACAAGGTAAATTCGTCCACGAGTACATTACTTGGGACTCTAAAATTTAATATTTCTTCCGCAAGCATTAGTGGCGATGCACTCGGCTCTTAACCGATAGAACAAGATTCGAATTCTTGGCGGAGGACCAATTTTATGTCCGGCACCTATGATTCCTGTATTTCTTAATACATATTGTAAGATAACGCTGGTCCCCTATATGTCGCTGTAGTTTAATGGTAAAACCACTATAAAGTGATCCTGTTAAGGATCCGTACAGCATTCAATTTCCATTACAAGGAGTTGATCCGGTGTTCGATTCCCGGCGGCGGCACCATTAATTTGACAAACATTGTCAAACATATTAAACTGCACATGTACGCAATTTAACCTAACACAGAAAGGTACACATGAAGAATTACATTGGTATTAGCCGCGATCACAGTGGCTCCATGCGCGATATTGCACTTGCTGCAGGCTGCGATTACAATGACAATATTGCCTCCATTAAGGAAGGCTCCGCCGAACATAGCATTGACACTATTGTAAGTGTCGTAAAATGCGGTGTCGGTAGACAAGCACTTGTTGAACGTGAAGTTATCAACTCAAATGTTACGATGCTTCAGCCCATCAGGGATGGCAAGTATATTGCTGATGGTTCTGCCACTCCGTTGTTTGACAGCGTTGGTGACTTGATTGAACAGCTTCAAGCCGTTCCTGATGCAAACGATCCCGATGTTTCGTTCGTTGTGATGGTTATTACTGACGGTGGCGAAAACTCTTCCAAGAAATGGTCGGGCGCATCCATCAGTAAGAAGATGAAAGAACTGCGCCAAACTGATCGTTGGACATTCTCGTTCCGCGTTCCGCGTGGTTATAAGCACGAATTGACACGTTATGGTATTCCCGAAGGTAATATCCTCGAATGGGACCAAACTGATCGTGGAGTTCAAGTTGCATCCGCTGCAACTCGTTCAGCAGTTAAGGATTTTTATACAGCACGTTCAATGGGCGTGAAGAGTACTGACAAGTTCTATGCAGACTTGAGCACAGTTACCCTGAAAGAAGTAAAGACCGCATTGGTTGATATTTCTAAGGAAGTTACAGTCTATGAAATCGACGCTGCAAATGATGGCGCACAAATTCGTGACTTTGTAAACGAGCAGAGTGTAACCTTTGTTAAGGGTTGTGCATTCTACGAATTGAAGAAGACAGAAGAAGTCCAGGGTTATAAGCAAATTGCAATCCGTGATAAAACTACTGGCGCTGTTTATAGTGGTTTTGGTGCGCGTGATCTGCTCGGCCTCCCACAATCCGACAATGTTAAACTTGCTCCGGGTATGCATGGCAACTACGAAATCTATGTCCAGTCGACATCAATTAATCGTAAGTTGACTAAAGGCATGGGCCTGATGATTTGGACTGGCGGCGCTGTCTAATAAGGAGACTTGCCCCTAATACGGGCAAGTCCATATAATGTATAATGTCACAATGAGCAAAGTTAAAGGTGGTGAACGTATTAGATCTGATATAGTACAAGGTACTTGTTTAGATTATCCGGTTATTGGTGAATCGTTTGCCATACTTGCTGAATCGCTATCCTTTGCTGGCGGCATAAGACTTATTACGACAAGTCATGTAAAGAACATTACAGAACATGATGATTCACTAATTATCGAGACACAGAATTCAACTTATCAGTTGATAATTACAAAATAAATGCGTGCGGTTTGTGGAATACGTTTAGCCTTCCAAGCTGAAAGATGCAGGTTCGAACCCTGTCGCCCGCTCCAAATATATCCGGATAGCTCAATTGATAGAGCACTTGCTTGATAGGCGAGCGGTTGTAGGTTTGAACCCTACTC
>Ga0214247_1000885_pt1 | contig 15085 bp, 14 predicted proteins | sample TroBogypolimnion_18_FD_153085 | JGI IMG/M metagenome (GOLD analysis project Ga0214247, IMG submission 153085) | Freshwater microbial communities from Trout Bog Lake, WI - 03JUN2009 hypolimnion | ecosystem: Environmental > Aquatic > Freshwater > Lake > Hypolimnion/Profundal zone ... | reverse complement strand
GGAAGACGTTTGCCAGCAGCGGTGATATCACCGCCCCTTGCGGGGTCCCCGTTTCACTTACGCTCCATACCCCATCGTCCAGAACGCCCGCCTTGAGCCATTTGCGCACAAGACGGATGATGCGTTCATCCCCAATCCGATGCTCCAGAAACAGAACTAGCCATTTCTGGTCAATTCGGTCAAAGAAGCTCCGGATGTCTGCGTCCAGGATCCAGTTCACACGGGTTGTGTCGATTCCCACTGACAGAGCATCCAGCGCATCATGCTGACCGCGCCCGGGTCTGAAGCCGTACGAGATCCCAAGGAAATCTTCCTCGTATATCTGGTTCAGCACCATGACCACTGCCCTCTGCACTATTTTGTCTTCCAATGCAGTAACCCCTAACGGGCGCAGCTTGCCATCAGCCTTCGGTATGAACCGTCGCTTGACAGGCATCGCCCGGTATCTGCCACTCTGGACTCGTGCATGCAGGTCCTTGAGGTTGTCCTCCAGTCCCAGCTCGTAGTCCTCCCATGTCACACCGTCTGCGCCGGATGCTGCTTGGCGTTTAAGCGCCAGAAAGGCCTCCCATAGCAAATCTTCAGTGACATGGTGCAGCAGTGAAGTGAACCTTTCCTTCTTTCGCGTTCTCGCTGCTTTGCGTACACGTCTCAGCCTTTGGGACACGCTTTCTCGGCTCTGAGTCCGTTGCTTGGTCGGCTGCTCCGTGTTCCCCTTGGTCCCCGCCCTTGGCTCCACCCACTCCGCAGCCGTCGGTTCGGCTTTGTTCGCAGGCTTCATAGCTACTATGGCAGAGTCTGACTTCTCCATTCCGTACATCATCGGCTTCGGCTCCTCGCCTTCCCGATGCGGGCCGCCAGCCTAAAGTTGCGCTGGCGGTCAGAATGGAGATCTCCCGTTTCCCGTGTAAGGAGCGTGCGCACATGCCAGGGTCTACGACCACGCCGGGTTGACAGCGCACTTGCGATAACGCGCCCTGTCATATTGCCTTCCGCAGTGTCAACGGCGTGGGCACCCAGGATAAGTAAACTATCGCGGCTCAATGGCTGGCCTATGCGTACCCCTGTCAACGCTTCGCCCTGCACCTCGCGGTGCAACACGCATGACTCGGGGACAACATGAAACGCTACTTCTTTGCTGTAGGGGACTTTCACCCGTTACTCCTTACCGGTTTTTAACGGCGCACTGACACATTTACCTTCCTCCATTTATGAATAGCACCCCTGCTCTCTCCTTCACCGCCCTGATGCAACAGGCGCACCACACTTTGCTGCGAAATCTTGCCCCGGACCCGGAGCAGGCCCGCCATGCGCCCAATAAGACCGCACGCCAGGTGAAGTCCGGTCATTACGTTGAGGTGCGCCCGACCCCGCTGCCAGCGCCCCGCTACGTCATTCACAGCCGAGCCTTCTTCCAGGCATTGGGGTTGGCAGACGAGGTCGCCAGTGACCCGACGTTTATGCAGTTCTTTACGGGTGATCTGGACTCAAGCGTGGTGGCAGCCAACGCCGCCGGGGTTTTCCCCACCCTGCGCGCCAGTGGCTGGGCGACCGGCTACGCACTCAGCATTTACGGGCAGGAAATGGTGAACAACTGCCCTTTCAGAACCGGCAATGGCTACGGCGATGGGCGCGCCATTTCAGTGCTTGAGGTGCTGCTCGCCGACGGGCAGCATTGGGAGTTCCAGCTCAAAGGCGGCGGCACCACCCCCTATTGCCGCGGTGGCGACGGCCGTGCAGTGCTGCGCTCCAGCATCCGTGAGTTTTTGGCCTCGGAAGCCATGGCGGCCCTGCGAGTGCCCAGCGCGCGCGCCCTGTGCCTCTTTGTCTCGGACAGTGAAACGGTCACACGTCCGTGGTATTCACCCAGTGCCAAAACCAAGGAGCCCGACCGCATGGTGGACGAACCGGCCGCCATCACGACCCGTGCGGCCCCTTCTTTCTTGCGGGTTGGTCAAGTCGAATTGTTTGGTCGGCGGGCTAGGCACAACGCGCACCCGCGTGCGATGGCCGAACTGGAGACGATTTTTCTGCATGCCCTCCACCGCGAATATCCGGACTTGGCCGCCTCCCTGCACGGCCCTGAGGTGACGCTAGCGGACAAGGTCGTCGCCATGGCACGTGAGTTTGGCGTGCGTCTGTCGCATTTGGTGGCCCATTGGATTCGGGTGGGGTACTGCCAAGGCAACTTCAACAGCGACAACTGTGCAATCGGGGGGCGGACGCTGGACTACGGCCCCTTTGGATTTATGGAAGCCTATGACCCCGCGTTTCAAATGTGGATCGGTGGCGGGGTGCATTTTTCGTTTTTGAACCAGCCCATGGCCGCAGTGGTCAATTTCAGGATGTTCTGCACCGCCATGCTCCCCTTGCTGGGACATGACACCCCCGCCATTGAGGCAATGGAGGCGGTGGTACAGGCGCTGCCGGACAGCATGGCGGGCACGCTTCATGCCATGTGGGCACAAAAAATGGGCTTGATCAAATTTCGTTCGGAACTATTTGCCGAGTTGCACACCCTCATGGCACAAACCCCGGTGGACTACACCATTTTCTGGCGGGAGCTTTCCAGCCTGCCCCATCAGGTGGCGGACTTACGTCCCAGCTTCTACGCAAGCCGTGGGGCCTATGGCCAGAACCCGGCGGTGATGGAGACTCGCTGGGGCGCGTGGCTGCACAATTGGCACATGGCCTTGGCGCAAGACGGGCGCGATCCATTGGAGGTGTCGGTGGCCATGAAGCAGGTCAACCCCAAGTACATCGCAAGGGAGTGGATGCTGGTGCAGGCCTACCGCAGCGCCACGGACGCTGGGGACTTCACGCTGGTACGGCGCCTGCACGCCGTGCTGGCAGACCCCTACAGCGAACAGTCGCCAGAGCTCGCCGCGCTGTATTACACCAAGAAGCGGGATGAGTACTTTGACTTAGGCGGTACCTCGCACTGCAGTTGCTCGTCGTAGGGCAGAGCTTCTCAAGCCATGTTGGTGGCGATGATTTTCATAGTGCTTTTTCCGTAAATTGGGCGTGTAAGACCAAGCCTAAGATGAGAACAGTTTGGCGCGCGAGACATAGGCCAAATGAGCCCATCCCCCTACAAGGACACATTGTAAAGTTGCACCGATGCAAGTTCCAACTGGATCCAAATCTCACTGTGTCCGGCGCTGACGGAGCTTTCCTTCCGGCGCGATTACCCTCAAAAATGCCTGGGCTCGAAATTCAACAGTGGGCTGCTTGCTGACATTCGGAATGTCAGAAATAGGGTCGCCCAGTTCAACGCCAAACTGGAGCCGATTCTTGCATTCGGCATAGTGCTCAAAGTGGTCTTAGACTGCGTTCAAGGCGTCATTCCCGCATGCCCTTTCCTGCTGTTGCCATAGGGTTTGTCCTAATAACGAAGTCAAATGTAATCAATTACATTTGACTTCAGCGCTACGGCGCCTTTGTTTTTCTAATAAATGTAATCGATAACATTTTTAAAATAAGCTCAACTTTTTCAAGAAAACTTTTCAAGGAATACGGACATGGCTAAACACAAGCTGGCATACCAGACCAACTGCTGGGGCCCTATGGGGGGCGACGCCGTGGGCGTGACCTCCAACACGCGCCTGACTTATCGCACCTTTGCCGACATGGAGCTGGCTATTCGGGAAATCGGTGAGTTGGGTTACGACGGCATCGAAATGTTCGATGCGAACCTGATGGACTACGAAGGCCGCTATGGCGATCTGCAGAAAGTACTCGACACCTCCGGTGTGCAGATGATCTCGGTCTACAGTGGCGCCAATCTCATATACCCCGACCTGCTGCCTGACGAACTCGCCAAGATTGAGCGCGTGGCTGCGGCTGCAGCCCAGGTGGGCACCGAGTTTCTGGTGGTCGGTGGCGGCGCTACCCGCGCCATGGGTGTGCAAGCCGGTGACTACGAACTGCTGGCACGCGGTCTAGATCAGGTGGAAGCAGCTGCTCGGAAGCATGGACTCACAGCCTTGTACCACCCGCACCTGAGCACAATGATCGAAACACCCGAGCAGGTTCAAAAGATATTCAGCATGACAGGCATTGGCTTCTGTCCCGATACCGCGCACCTGTGCGCCGGTGGCGCAAAGGTACCTGAACTACTGCACAGCCTGAAGGAGCGAATCGCCTTCGTGCACCTCAAAGGCTGGCAGGCAAATCCATTCAAGTTCACCCCTCTGGACGAGGGCGACTTGAATATCTCCGATGTACTCAAAGGACTGCAGGCCGATGGGTACACAGGATGGATGGCCACCGAGCTCGATGCTTGGCATGACCCCAAGGACGGCGCACGTCGCAGCCTTGCGTTTTTGCGCAATCACCTCGCGGCCTGATTCGTACGACAAAAACATCAACCCCTTGCCACTGCGGACGCGAAAGCATCCGTATAAATTTTTTGGAGACACCTATGCTGATATCCCTCAAAACCAAAGTTGCCGCTGCAGTCTGCATCGGTTTCGCCACCATGGCTCTGGCCGCTGACCCTGCGGCCGAACTAGCGAAACTCAGTACGCAGGTACTGAGCCTGGGCCCCAATGGCGAGAAGCCCGAGCCTGCCTCGGTCGTGAAACTGAGCGCCGCCGAGCTGGAGAAAATTAAGGGCATGAACGCAAGCGCCGCCATTGTGCTGCACTACAGTGGCAATGACTGGTCGCAGGCCCAGATCGCCGGTTTGAAAGCGCAATTCGCTGCCATGAACATCAAGGTTATTGCCACGACCGACGCTGGCTTCAAGCCTGAAAAGCAGGTAGCGGATCTGGAGACGGTGCTGGCCCAGAAGCCCAACATCATCATCTCCATTCCTGCGGACCCTGTGTCTACCGCATCTGCTTACGCCAAAGCTGCAGCCGCCGGTGTGAAGATGGTCTTCATGGACAACGTTCCCAAGGGCCTGAAAGCCGGCAAGGACTACGTGAGCGTGGTGTCTGCCGACAACTACGGCAATGGCGTGGCGGCAGCGCACTTGATGGCAGCGTCGCTCAAGGGTGAGGGCGAAATTGGCATCGTATTCCACGCAGCTGATTTCTTCGTGACCCGTCAGCGCTATGACGCCTTCAAAAAGACTATTCAGGACAACTACCCCAAGATCCACATCGCTGCCGAACAAGGCATTGGTGGCCCGGACTTTACCGGTGACGCCGAGAAGGCTGCTGGAGCCATGTTGACTAAAAACCGCAAGATCAAGGGCATCTGGGCGGTGTGGGATGTGCCGGCTGAAGGCGTGATGGCTGCAGCACGTGCAGCAGGACGTGACGATCTCATCATTACCACGGTGGATCTGGGCCAGAACGTGGCCATCTCCATAGCCAAAAACGGCTTCGTAAAGGGTTTGGGTGCGCAGCGACCCTATGACCAGGGCGTGACTGAAGCGCTGTTAGCGGGCTATGGCCTGTTGGGAAAACCCGCCCCCGCATACGTGGCCCTGCCTGCGTTGCCGGTCAACCGCGCCAATCTGCTCGATGCCTGGAAAGCGGTGTACCACACCGATGCACCAGCCTCCGTGAGCAGCAGCCTGAAGTAATCCATCGAAGAAAACTGCGCCAGCGTAGTGCTGGCGCCCCCCTGTATTGGAGTGAAAAAAATGAGCAAGACTTACAACATAGCCATGATTGGTGGCGGCTTTATGGGCAAGGCACACGCAGCAGCCTATGCCGCGATGCCCATGTTTTTCTGGCCTGCGCCGGGAATCCCGCACCGCAAGGTACTGGTGGACTTGAACGCCGCATCTGCCGAAGAGGGCCGCAAACGATTTGGCTTTGAAGAGGCATCAACCGACTGGCGCGCCGTCGTGGCACGCCCCGATATTGACATTGTCGACATCGTCACCCCCAACGACAGCCATGCCGAAATCGCCATCGCGGCTGCAAAGGCCGGCAAGCACGTCATCTGCGAAAAGCCCCTTGCACGTACCGTGGAAGAAGCCAAGGCCATGCTCGATGCCGTACAAGCCGCCAACGTCATTCATATGGTGGCCTTCAACTACCGTCGCACACCGGCAGTGGCCCTGGCTCGCAAGTACATCGAAGAGGGTCGCATCGGTCGGATACTCAACTTCCGCGGCACCTATTTGCAGGACTGGAGTGCGGATTCCAATGGCCCGTTGTCCTGGCGCTTCAGCAAGAAGATTGCAGGCTCTGGCGCCGTGGGGGACATCGGTACACACGTGGTGGACATGGCGCGCTATCTGGTGGGCGAAGTGGCTTCCGTCAATGCCATGACCCAAACCTACATCAAGACCCGACCGCTACAAAGCGGTGGAGTGGATAAGCTCGGTGCGTCGGACAAGTCCGGTACCGGCGAGCGCGGTGAAGTGGATGTGGACGATGAAGTGCTGACCATGATGCGTTTCGAGAATGGTGCCATTGGCTCCCTTGAAGCTACCCGCAATGCCTACGGGCGCAACAACTACCTGACTTTCGAAATCCATGGCGACAAGGGCTCCATCCTGTTCAACTACGAACGCCGCGATGAGCTGCAGGTGATGTTCGCCGACGACCCGGCAGACGCACGTGGCTTTCGTACGGTGTACACCGGACCGGCACACCCCTATGGCGAAGGTCTGTGGCCCATACCCGGTCTGGGCATTGGCTACACCGAAACCAAGATCGTGGAGTGCTACGACTTCTTCAAGGCCATTGCCAGCGGCGTGCAGCCTTCGCCCAATTTTGTAGATGGCTACATTACGGAATGCATTGCTGACGCCATTCTGAAGTCGGCCGAAACCGGCAACTGGACGGAGGTCCGCAAGTGACGGACTCTGCCCCGCAATCTGTTGCGGTGCGTATGACGGCTGTCTCCAAATCCTTTGGAGGGAACCGCGCTCTGGACAAGGTCAATCTGGAAATCCACGCCGGGGAAGTGCACGCGTTGCTGGGCGGAAACGGAGCAGGCAAGTCCACCATTCTCAAAATCCTCAACGGCGTGCACGTGCCGGACGGTGGCAGCATTGAAGTTGACGGTGTGCCTTTGACCGAACACTCTCCGCACGCTTCACGGCGTGCCGGTATCACCATGATTTTCCAGGAGATGAGTCTGATTCCCACGCTGAGCGTGGCGCAGAACATTTTCCTGACGCATGAAATACGTGACGGGATGGGCCTGATTGATGACGCAGCAGCGGAAAACCAGGCGCGTGCGCTGTTTGAGGAACTCGGCGTGGACATCAATCCCAGGAGTCTGGTGGAAGAGCTGAGCGCGGGACAGCAACAACTCACAGAAATTGTGAAGGCCACCTCGCGCCAAGCCAAAGTGTTGATCCTTGACGAGCCGAGTACGGCCCTTTCGAACAACGATGTGGAGCGTCTATTCGCCTTCATCAAAAAGTTGAAGTCCCAAGGGGTTGCGATTGTGTATGTATCCCACCGCATGGACGAAATCTTTCGTATCGCGGACGTCATTACCATCCTGCGTGACGGTAAGCATGTGGTGACGGGCCCAGTAGATGACTTCACCATGCACTCCGTGGTGGAGCATATTGTGGGCAAGGGCTCCAGTAAGGGCAGTGGATTTCACGGCATTGAGCGGCATCCTAACCAGCGCTCTGACGCACTGGTGGAGTTGCGCAATGTGAGCGGAGCGCTAAAGCCGCGCAACATCAACCTCACGCTGTACCGCGGTGAGGTGGTGGGTGTGGCGGGCCTGCTGGGCAGTGGGCGCAGCGCACTGGCGCGCATCATCTGCGGCATCGATCCCATCGTCTCGGGCGAAATGCGCATCGCAGGCAATGTCGTGAAAATGCGCAATCCCCGCGATGCGATTGCCAACAAAATCGCACTGATCCCCGAAGATCGCCGCCGCCAGGGCTTTGTCGCCGATCACAGCCTGGCCGACAACATTTGCCTGCCGGTGCTTGACAAATTCAGCCGCTTCTCCTGGATCAAGTCCGACAGTGCACGCCAGCTGGCCGACGAGCTGATCAAACGCCTGCGCGTCAAAACGGAGTCCGCCGACAACGCCGTGAGCACCCTGTCGGGGGGCAATGCGCAAAAGGTGGTAATCGCCAAATGGCTGGCCACCGAACCTGAACTGCTGGTGCTGGATGAGCCTACTGCCGGTATCGATATCGGAAGCAAGGCCGAAATCGTGACACTGATCCGTGACCTGGCGCGTCAGGGCAAGGCAGTGCTGATTGTTGCGTCCGAGCTGGCCGAACTACTGGTGGCCAGTGACCGCATCATTGTCATGTCCGACGGCGTGCTGGTGCAGGACATGCCTCGCGCCGCGCTAGATGCTGGTGCAGAACACATTGAAGACCCCACCGACCGGCTACAAATAGCCGAGCAAGCACTCCAATTGGCTATTCAGACCCGAGGAACACCATGAAAACCGCAATCACGAATACAGCGGCCACCGCGCCCAGAATGCCTTCTGCATTCCGCCACTTTGCCACGAACTGGCGACAGAACATTATCTATTTCGGCTTCTGCGCCATCTTTGTCATCTTCTCGCTGACATTGAGCGAGCAGGGCTTTCTGGATGTGAACAACCTGCTCAACATCGTTCGCCAAACCGCGATGATCGCCATTATGGCCACGGCCATGACCTTTGTCCTGTGCGCTGGTGAGATCGACCTGTCGGTTGGAGCCGTTGCTGGTCTCGTGTCGGTAACCACAGCCATGTCCATTGCCGCGGGTGGACCCGCACTGGGCGTTGGAGTAGGTATTGCTACCGGGCTGGCGGTAGGTCTGGTGAATGCAGCCCTGACCACGCGCTTAGGTATTCCGTCATTTCTCACCACATTGGCCATGATGGGCATTGCCAAAGGCGTTGCCATGTGGATCAGCGGCACCGGTGCCATTCCCATCTTGAACGATGGCTATTCCTATGTCTTCGGCGGTGGCAACCTGGGCCCTGTGCCGGTATTGATGGTGTGGATTGTGGTAGCCGGTTTTGCTGGACATATGGCCCTGCGCAAGACAACATTTGGACGCCGAGTGCTGGCTACTGGTGGTAACGCCACGGCAGCACACTACACCGGTGTGGATACCAAGAGCATACGCACCAAAGTGCTGTTGGTTTCCAGTATGGCCGCAGCCGTGGCTGGCATGCTCTACGCGGGTCGCCTGCAATCGGGTCGCTTCCAACTGGGTGAGGGCGACGAGCTGTCCGTCATTGCTGCCGCCGTGCTGGGGGGAACCAGCCTGTTTGGCGGCAAGGGTACGGTGATAGGTTCCATCATGGGCGCGCTGATGATCGGGCTGATCAACAATGGTTTGCTGCTCATGGGTCTGGAATTTAGCCAACAATTGATTGCGCGCGGAGCCATCATCATCATTGCCGTGGCGATCAGCCAGGTTCGCAAGTAAGCCCGATTGCAGTCCAAGGTCTCTACCAAGAAAAATATTCACAGACCTGTCGCACCGCTCTACACAAGGAACACCATGAACGACCATTTCACCCCCGGCTGCACAATCACCGGCACCATCTACGGGCGCCCCGAAAAGCGTGAGGAACTAATTGCGCTGATGCGTTCGTTCGTAGCGCCCACACGAGCCGAAGCTGGTTGCGTCGAGTACCAATTTCACGAATGCAATGACGAGCCAAACACCTTCATGTTTTACGAAAACTGGGTCAATCAGGAAGCATTGGACCTGCACCTGGGCATGCCCTATATTCGCCCCATCTTCGAGCGCCATGACGAGTTGTTGGCAGCACCACCGGTGCTCAAAAAATATACGCATCTGGCGCCTTATCAGGTCGTGCGCGGAGTGAGTGATGACTGAATCCGCAAACCTCAGCGTCTCAGTTCAGGACATTGCCGAGCGGGCCGGTGTGTCAACTGCAACAGTTTCACGCGTACTCAACCAAAGTGAGTTGGTGCGACCCAAAACCCGCGCCAAAGTGGAGGCGGTTATTGCAGAGTTCGGTTACCAGCCCAATGCGCTGGCACGCAATCTGCGCACCGCCGAGAGTCGCATGTTGCTGACCATGGTGCCGGACTTTGGCAACCCGTTTTATGCCGAAATCGTGCGCGGCATTGACGCCTATGCACGAAGCAAGGGCTACCATGTGTTGTTATGCGACACAGGTGCCAACGCTTCAGAAGAGGGAACCTATTTCGATATGGTGCGCCACCGGCTGGCTGATGGTGCCATCTGCCTGGACCCGGATTCGATACAGCATGCGATGTCTGCTGAGATGAAAGGTCTGAACTGGGTAGCGTGCTGTGAATACGATCCGGATGCAAACATTCCCTATGTAGGAATTGACAACGAAAAGGCAGCATTTGACGCAGTGACTTACCTCATTGGGCAGGGTTGCAAAAACATCGCGTTAATAAACAGCGATGAGCGTTATCGCTATGCACGCGACCGCAACAAGGGCTACGAAGCAGCGCTCTCCAAGGCAGGCTTGAAGAAAATGCAACAGAAGTTCACCCGAGGCCTTGAGTTTGAGAACGGCTACAGGGCAGCCACCGAACTTCTAAAAGGCGGCCGCAAGCCCGATGCCATTTTTGCGGTGTCTGACACGCTGGCGATTGGAGCAATGCGTGCCGTGCGAGACGCCGGACTGTCAGTGCCACATGACGTGCGCGTGATGGGCTTTGACAACATCCCCATCGGAACCATCATGGAGCCGCAGCTCTCCACGGTTGCCCAACCGATGCGCGAACTGGGCGAGACGGCGGCACGTCTGCTGATAGACCGGCTGCGCAACCCTCTAGCCAAAACGGGCGGTATCTTGCTCAAGCATGAGTTGGTGCTGCGCCAATCAGCCTGAACGCCGCACAAGCAACGAAAGACACTATGAAAACCATACAAGGACCCGGCCTGTTCCTGGCCCAGTTCTGCGGGAGCAAGCAACCGTTTGACACGCTGGAAAACATGGCCTGCTGGGCGGCATCGCTGGGCTATCGCGGAGTCCAGATTCCCACCACTAATCCGGACATCTTCGATTTGGAGATAGCGGCCGTCAGTCAGACCTATTGTGACGACATCATTGGCATGCTGGACTCTCACGGCATGGTCGCCACCGAGCTTTCTACCCATCTTCAGGGTCAACAAGTCGCCGTTCATCCGGCCTATGAAAGTCTTTTCGATGGCTTCGCTCCCCTTGCGTTGCGCGGCAGGGGTGCTGCCAAGCAGGAGTGGGCGGTTCAGCAAATGCTTTTGGCGGCTAAAGCCTCGCAGCGTATGGGCCTGCGGGCGCATGCCACCTTTTCGGGCGCCTTGGCTTGGCCATACCTGTACCCCTGGCCCCAGCGCCCCAGCGGTTTGGTGGAACTGGCTTTTGAAGAATTGGCGCGCCGCTGGCTACCGATTCTCAATGCCTTTGATGAAGCCGGCGTCGACGTTTGCTACGAGTTGCATCCGGGGGAAGACTTATTCGATGGCGTCACGTTTGAACGCTTTCTGGATGCTACGCATAACCACCCCCGTGTCAACATTCTCTACGACCCCAGCCACTTCCTGTTGCAGCAGCTCGACTACCTCGCCTTCATCGACATCTACCACGAGCGCATTCGCGCCTTTCATGTGAAGGACGCTGAGTTCAAGGGCAATGGACGACAGGGTGTGTATGGCGGTTTTGAGGGCTGGTTGCAGCGCGCCGGACGCTTCCGTTCACTCGGAGATGGTCAGGTGGCGTTTGGTGAAATTTTCTCCAAGTTGGCCCAGTACGACTACGCAGGTTGGGCTGTACTGGAATGGGAATGCTGCTTGAAGAACGCTGAAGATGGCGCACGGGAAGGTGCACAGTTCATCAACAAACACATCATTCGTGTGGCAGACCGTGCCTTTGATGACTTTGCATCCGCTGGTGCGAACCGCCAACAGCTCGCCAACCTGATGGGCTTTGACGCACCCACTTTAGCCATAGCCCCATGAGCCGCCGCATTCGCTTAGGCATGGTCGGTGGTGGCGAGGGCAGCTTTATTGGTGCTGCGCACCGCGTGGCTGCGCGCATGGACGACGGCTATGAATTGGTGGCCGCAGCGCTGTCATCCAACCCGGCGCGCGCCCAAAGTAGTGGCGCCGCCTTGCATCTCGCTCCGGAGCGTTGCTACGCGGATTATCGTGAGATGGCCAAGGCGGAGCGGGCCCGTTCTGACGGTATTGATGTGGTGGCCATCGTCACACCCAATTATTTGCATGTGCCCGTGGCCCGATGCTTTTTGGAGCAGGGCATCCACGTCATCTGCGATAAGCCGCTGGGTATTTCGGTTGCGGAGGTGGAAGACTTACGCCAGCAGGTGCAACGCAGTGGCCTGATGTTTATGGTTACCCATACTTACAGCGGTTACCCCATGGTGCGCCATGCCCGTGAATTGGTGCAGCAAGGCGCCGTTGGCGATGTGCGGGTGGTACAGGTTGAGTACGCGCAGGATTGGCTCGCGGAGTCGCTGGAGTTGACCGGTCACAAACAGGCTTCCTGGCGTTCCAACCCCGCACTCGCAGGCCCGGCCGGTGCATTGGGTGACATTGGAACCCATGCGTTTCACTTGGCTGAGTATGTCACGGGGCTTCGCACAGAAGCACTGTGTGCCGGACTGAACACTTTTGTGCCAGGGCGCACGCTCGATGATGATGTACAGGTTATGCTGCGTTTTCAAGGCGGCGCGCGTGGCATGTTGTGGGCCAGCCAGGTGGCCGTTGGCAATAGCAACCGGCTTCAGTTGCGCATCTATGGCAGTAAGGGTGGTTTGCATTTTGACCACGCCAAGCAAGACCAATTGGTTTTTTCAAAACTCGGCACACCAGAGCAAACCATTTACCGTGGAAGCGTAGCTGCTGAAAGCGCGGCCGCTGCCGCCACGCGCTTGCCGCCCGGCCACCCAGAAGGTTACTTTGAGGCCTTTGCCAACCTCTACCGTGAGTTCGCCGCGAGTTGGCAGCAACACCAGTCGAGTTCGTCCCAAACTACAAACTACCCAAACATTGCGGACGGTTGCCGTGGCATGGTATTCATCGAATCGACCTTGAAGAGCAGTGTTGCGGGCAGCGTCTGGGTCAAGTTATGAAGACTGCTCAATGGTCGATTCGTGCACGATTAGAGTCATATTGGGATGAATTCATTTGATTGGAATTTTTTTGGTTACTTCGTTCTTTGAACTATTTCCGTAAGTCAGTCCGGAAATCTGCAAATAGTGTTGCCGAATAGGCGCCGGTAATTCGTTGGGCACTATGTCGGTAGCCAGCCTGTAGAAGTCACATAGAAGTTCAATTTCTGGTACCTCTCTTGGTCTAGCCGGGTGCCTATTTGCATGAACTTGTATTGAATCAGCTGACCGTCTCTCGCCAGGGGCTAATGTCAGGTATCGGGCTAGCAGGCTGAACTGCTTTATGACAGCTAACGCGGCACTACCGAAGTCCACGAAGCTGAACTGAACGTCAACAATGGGCACAACGGAGACGCCTGACGGACTTCAGCCCGCCAAATACAGGTCCACACGATCGGAGGTCCAGGTCGCAACCCCAGTGCCAAAGAAGTCGGCATCCTCTGTCCACACCGGGCAGCCAATCGTCATCGCACACGCCAGCACAGGCCAGTCATCGGCATCGCGTATGGCTATCCTTTGCAGTGCCTGTGCTTGCAAGCCGGCATAGACACCCAGTTCCAGCGGCCGGACTATGGATTCCAGCGCGTCCAAAACCGCCATCGCGGGCCCGCCTTCCACACCTCTTTTCTCCAATAGGGCAGGAAGGTATTTCCTGGCGTCAGCGTAGGCCACATCGGGCGCAAAAAATTGAACTGCTTCTGCATTCCCGACAATGAGTTCCCGGACCCGTTTGCCCAATACCGCTCGAATCAGGATGTTGGCATCTAGAACAATGGCTTTGGTGCTCATGCCGCCACAGGTTTGGATTTCTTGGAGGCACCATTCTGTTTGCGCGCCGCCTTGAACTCGGCGACCACAGCGTCCTCGACAACGCTCTTGGCTGCAAGTAGGCGATCCAACGTCTTGCTGGCCTTCTTCAGCGACGCAACGTCTGCCTCGGCCTGTCCGTGGGTCGGAATGAAGTAGCCAATGGTTTGCCCATGGCGCGTCACCGCCACTGGCGTGCTGGACGCAATGAACTCGGCCATGCCGGCACGAAATTCCCGAATACCGACTTTGGTGGCTTCCATGACATGTTCCTTTGGCTTTAAACACCGATTTTGTGAATCACAGTGTACACAAAATGACAAAGAGAGCATAGTGTCAAGCCCTTCACTTTTAAGGAGATTTGTCATGGAAAACGCTTCCAATCAGACCAGTCGGCCACGGGAGACATGGAATAAGGGCAAGTTGGTGGGTCAAAAGGCGCCGTTCAAGCTCAAGGAGGTTTGGGCCATACGGGTATGGCTTCAACTTGAGCACCGCATCAGGGAATTAGCCCTGTTCGATTTGGGTCTGGACAGCAAGCTGCGCTCCTGCGACTTGGTCAAACTCCGAGTACGGGATATTTGCCACGGCGATCGCGTTGCTGCTCGCGCTACCGTGATGCAGCAAAAGACCTCTCGGCCAGTCCAGTTCGAGATTACCGAACAGACCCGTGCCGCCGTCGCCGACTGGATGAAGACACGAAACCTTCACTCAGAAGACTATCTTTTTCCAAGTCGGGTACACAATTCGCCCCATTTGGGAACCCGGCAGTACGCACGAATTGTGGAAGGCTGGGTGGAACATGTCGGCCTGGATCCTTGTGCCTATGGCACCCACTCCATGCGGCGTACGAAGGCAACGCTGATTTACAAGCGCACGAAAAACTTGCGCGCAGTTCAACTTCTGCTTGGACACGCAAAACTCGAGTCCACCGTGAGGTACCTCGGAATTGAGGTTGATGACGCCTTGGAGATGGCGGAAGAAACAGACATTTGAATACTGCGGATCACCCTGAGGGAGTCGCGAATGAGACCTGCGGAAACAGGGTGACTCTGCAGGTCATTGGTGACACCTTTGACCGGAATTTGGTGGCCACGAAGCAGACATTGCGAACGACAGCAATGGCAAGTGGCTGCAGTAAAACCAAAAATTTTGGATGGCTGCAATCAGCCCGTTGCCGAGATTGATAGGTGGTGTCGGCATTTCACAGCACTCCATTGTGGGTGTCGCTGAGGCTTTGAAAGTTCTCGCCACCCACCAGAAAAT